>Ga0116176_10004190_pt1 | contig 10520 bp, 10 predicted proteins | sample AD_STIC08_MetaG_FD_89803 | JGI IMG/M metagenome (GOLD analysis project Ga0116176, IMG submission 89803) | Active sludge microbial communities of municipal wastewater-treating anaerobic digesters from USA - AD_STIC08_MetaG | ecosystem: Engineered > Bioreactor > Anaerobic > Digestate | place: USA... | reverse complement strand
TGACAATGCTATGAAAGAAGTTGATCCTAGGATTCAAAAAACCATTGAGTTGATAGAAAAGATTAACAACTCAAATGTTCAAATTAAATACGAATTAAGTACATCTTGTTACAGTACAACGATTTAAATTTTAGATTATGCCAAGTAGACACGAAATTACAAATGAAATAGTTGGTAACAGACAAGATGCTGTTAGAAGGAAGTATTTAAAGGAGTATTATGAACATACGGGAAGGAATTTAATCCTTTTTGCAACAGCTTATGGATCGAAAAAATTGGCAATCCAACAAATCCCCGATTTTTTAATATCAATTACTCAAGAAGATATTCAGGGGTTTATGTCTGCTGTTCATGAATTAAAGGGTGATAAACTGGATATTATAATTCACAATCCTGGTGGAAGTGCCGAAGCTACGGAACAAATTGTACTATATTTAAGACAAAAATTCTCCCACATAAGAGCAATCATTCCTCAAAATGCAATGTCCGCTGCGACAATGCTTTCATGTGCATGCGATGAGTTAATAATGGCAAAACATTCTGCAATTGGACCTATTGATCCACAAATGGGAGTTATCGCAAATAATGGAAGTAGATATATGATACCAGCTCAATCTATTCTTGATGAATTTGAGCAAGCAAAGCAAGAAATTATAAAAAATCCGGAATTAGCAACCTTATGGGTAAATCGAATTAATTCATATCCACATGGATTTTTTAAAAAATGTGAAGACACTATTGACTTATCAATAAGACTTGTTGGAAATTGGCTAAATACATATATGTTTGCCAATTCTGACGAAAAGAAAGGAGAGACTATTGCTGAATGGCTTTGTAATTCAGGAGAACACAAAACTCATGGCAGACCCATATCTATAGACAAAGCTGTTGAAAAAGGTTTGAAAGTAATTCCATTAGAATCTGATCAGAAATTACAAGATATTGTCCTCTCAATATTTCATTCTACAATGGTTACATTTGATGTAACGCAATGTGTGAAAATTATTGAAAATCAAGAAGGAAAAGGATGGTTCTCAATAGTAAATGTTGAGAAGAAATAGCAACTTTGCATAACAGGCGGTATATTTTATTGCCGAGATATTGCGGGTTTCAGTGTTTCTGCATCTAATAAACTTTTGTGTAACTTGACAGTGACGTGCTCCGAAATCGGCAACAAAAACATACCGCCAAAACGTTATGTGCAATCTAAAAAATAATAAATGAAAAAGAAGTACTTAAACTTATCGACTGAAACGCAGAATTACATCGAGGTAGCTCTTGCAGATGGCAAAATAACTGAGCAAGAAATTGATTTAATAAAAAGGAAGGCGGTCGAGTTTGGCGACGATCCCGTAGAAGTTGAAATGGTTTTGTCAGCTGTTTTGTTAGATATTAACAAAGAAAAAACAAAAGAAGATTATGAGTTAATTGAGATCAAACCAAAATATGGTCTCGTTGATAGTTATTTACAAGCATTAAAAAAATATTCAAATTTTAACGGACGCGCAAGCAGATCTGAATTTTGGAATTTTATATTTTTTAATTTCATTATCCTATTTACACTTTTTACTATAATTGGTATTCAAGGTGAAGATTTTGGAAAGAGCGAAAATAATTTGATTTTTTTAGGTTTGTTTGGATTACTATATCCTTTAATTATAATTATACCTTCTATTAGTTTATGCATAAGAAGACTTCATGATTTAAATTTTTCAGGCTGGCTTGCCTTAATACCCCTCTACAATATATATCTCTTCGCTAAAAAAGGACATATTGGAGATAACATTTATGGAGAAGACCCTTACAAAATGGTTATTAAAAAGATTACTAAATCAAAAGAACCTTTTATTGGAAGATTAAATGTTAATAAAATAGAAACAATTGGTGCTACAATGTTTGGTATTGGTGCAACTTCTCATGAGGCAATAGAGCTAAAAATAATTGATTATCATCAATTAGACCACGTTAATAAATGGCTTTGGATTTTAGGAGGATTGTTAATAATAATACCTAAAACAATTAAATATCTATTAAATAAATCTAAAAAAGAAAGCACATAACAGCGTGCAAGCGCCATAGCCCTGCCGCAGGCGCAACACAGGGCTACGATCGCCTGCACGCAAACCGTTAGCGTTCATTGAAAAAAAGACAAACAGCCGGCAGAATGACAAAGGAGTTTTTGCTACATAGAGATAAAGAAAAAGGAAGTCCTGTACACATTCAGACACATTTGGCTTTGCTCTACACACAAACTTACCATTCACAAAACCAAAAGAACCTTCATTTTATCGAGACAACCAAACCCACCCTCCTCCCATATATAAAAACATCAAAATAAAATGTAATAAATATCCAATGTTGACAGTAGTCCGTTGCATAACTATCCACATAATCATAGTTTTGCAACATGGATATTAAGAAAAAATTTGGCAAGAATTTAAAACGTCTAAGGTTAGAAAAAGGGATTTCTCAAGAATCACTTGCATTATCAGCAGATTTAGACAGAACATATATTCCAAGCATCGAAAAAGGTGAAAGGAATGTATCAATTGTTGTTGTTGAAAAGTTAGCAAATGCTCTTAATGTCAGCATTTCGGAATTCTTTAAAGACTAACGAATATGGACGTTTTAAGAAATTACATCGAAAGCAAATTTGGAATTGATGAATCAAAATTTTTAGAAGTTTTAAAAATGAGTCCTGGTGCAGAAGGCTACTTATTAGGTTCTTTAGGAGAACTTCTATTTAAAGAATATGCTGAATCATTAGGATATGAAGCTTTACGAATTAAAGAAAAACCAGAAGGCGGAAATAATGCTAAAAGTGAAGATGCACGTGGAGACTTTTATATAAGAAAAAAAGGCAATAAAAAAGACGAATGGTTTGTGGTTGAATGCAAAGGTGTAAAATCAAATTCTGAAAAAAGAAGTGGTTTGACTAAACCATCATCCTGCCTTACTTTACTTACAAAGCACGTTTTAGATAGGGATGAACATGTTAAGAGTATTTACAAATCTGGTTTAAATGCTTATAATAAAGCAAAAGAAGACTGGGAAAAGAAAAATAAAGGAACTTTCCCCAAATTCACTTGGAGTAAAAAAAATCCTGGTGCTGGAGTGCCTGATTTAACAGGTCTTTGGAAAAATAAAGATGAGATAAAAAAATGGTTGGATAGTTTTTCAAATAATGATTTTACTGAAAATGCCTATTGGAATTTAACTGCTCCAATAAGATTGCTTCAAACACACATGCCTTCCACAAGAATTGACCCTATTACAAATATTAAAAGTACAGGACCTTTAGTTTCAGAGTTTAATATATTATGTGTTGACCTATTTCTTAAAACAGGTAAGCATGAATTCGTTTTTGTTAATAGCAAGCAATTAAATCCGCAAGGAAAGTCCCCTAATCATTTACAACAAAACTATACAATTGACATTTTGACCAAGAAAGACGGCTACATAAGGCATAAACTACTCGAACCATGGTATGATAATCTTGAAAAATGCATAAATGAAACTAAACCAAAACCAAGAAAACTTGATAAAAGTCAACTAGACGAAAGATAATTTTGGTTATTACACAAATGTGTGTTACTTTTGCCACAAACGTGTAAGTCTATGAATTCATTATTTGATATCCAACTTTCAAAAGAAGATAATCTTCTAAAAAGATTTGAAGAAATTCACGACTATATTTATGCAAATGATGGTTTGTCTCCACAGCAAACCTTAGAAGAGTTTATAAAAATATTGTTCATCAAAGTATTTGATGAAAACGAGAATAGCAACAAGTTTACAATTTCTGCTGAAGAGTGGAATCTTATTAAAGCCGGTAAAACAAATCAATCATTAACCGAAAGAATTTCTAATCTGTTTGAGCATACAAAGCATGCCTATACTGACGTTTTTGATAGTGATGATAGGATCAAACTAACACCGAATGCATTAGGTTTTACGGTAAATAAACTTCAAAGCATATCCTTGCTAAATTCATCGCAAGATGCAAAAGGGTTAGCTTTTCAAAAATTTCTTTCACATCACGAAAAAGATGGTAGGGGGCAGTTTTTTACTCCTGAACCTGTTATTGATTTTTGTATTGAAATGATACAGCCAAAACCTAATGAAACAATAATTGACCCAGCTTGCGGTAGTGGTGGCTTTTTAATATCAACCTTAAAGTATCTACAAAGGAATAATAATGACCTTAATACTTCTGTATATGTTTCAAATCATCTTTTTGGCTTGGACATTAACAAAAGTATTGCAAGAATTGCTAAAATGAAGTTACTATTGGAATCCAATGGCAAAACAAATGTTTTGTGCACAAATTCATTGGAGGACTTGGACGGTATTAAACTTTCCATTTCTCAAAAGGACGGTTTTGATATTGTGCTTACTAATCCACCATTTGGAGCGAAAATCACTAATACTTCAATACTTTCAAGATTCGATTTGGGACATAAATGGTCTAATTTTGATAAAGAATATCACAAAACAAAAGTCGTATATCCTAATCAAAATGCTGAGATATTGTTTATTGAAAGATGTATTCAACTTTTAAAAGAAGGTGGTAGAATGGCAATTGTATTACCAAATGGTAATTTTGAAAATCCTTCTTTAGAATATTTGAGATACTACATAAAGCTAAAAGCAAAAATCTTAGCAATTGTAAACCTCCCGCAAGAAACCTTCATTCCTTTTGGTACAGGCGTAAAAACATCACTTTTATTTTTAGAAAAAGACACTTTGAATATTAATAAACAATATCCAATTTTTTTTGGCAGAGTAACTAAGTTAGGATATCAGGGCAATAAAAATGGGACACCGTTGTATCAAAAGGACAAATATGGTCAAATATTAAAAGACACATCAGGTCAACCAATATTAGAAGAAGATTTCTCTGCAATTATTGAAGAATACAAAAAATTTCAAAATGGAAATGTAATTGAAAAAGATAATGTATTTTCAATTAATTATAATGAATTAAACGGCAGATTTGACTTCGATTTTTATTCACCTGAAAACAGGAAATTGTTTTCAAATTTGAATAATGTTAAAACTGTTCTTTTGGGAGATGTATGTGATATTGTAAAAATTAAAAGTATTAAACTCAAAAACCAAAATTCGACAGTTGAATATGTTGAACTTTCAGACATTAATACTCATTCATACGAAATTATTAATTCAACAACTTATCAAGTTCATAAATTGCCTAGTAGAGCAAGTTATGAATTGCGTGAAGGGGATATAATTACTGCAATAGCAGGTAATTCTGTTGGAACAAGAAAACATGCAACTGCTATAGTAACACAAGATTTTGAAGGGAGTATCTGCACTAATGGTTTTCGAGTTCTTAGAAATTTCAAAATTGATATTTATTATTTACTCTATTTTTTAAAATCTGAAATATTCTTGAAGCAAATGTTCATGTATAGGACTGGTGCTGCAATACCAAATGTTTCTGATAATGATTTATTAAACATTGTAATTTATGTGCCTGACCAAAAGATCGTTGCTGAAATAAGTAATAAAATGAAACATGCTTTTGAGTTGAGACAAGAATCAAAAAAACAAATTGAAAGTATAAGTTTAAAAATATAAACCACACTTAGTAGTCAAGCACATTTGCAAGTCGCACTTGCCAATGCTTAATCCAAAACCCACAAAAGAGCTTTACTACCCAAACGCACGGCAGACAGAAAAGATGCAGCAAAAAAAAAATAACAAGAAAAATGAACAACGAAACGCTAACATAGGCTAAAATCAAGCGGGCGGATAGTGCTAGTTTGAAAGGCATTGCAACTATCAAACTTCATCTCAGATTGATAGTAACGTACTCCGAAATGCCCGCCAGCTTTTAGCCTCAGCCGTTAGCAGCAATGCGTGACGAAAAAAACGTGTCTTTAACAAAAAATTGAACTGAAAGAAAGAAGTAGGAGATGAAACTACCAAGGTATCCGTTGGCATAAAGCGGCAGTTAATGACCTTTGAATTTACAAGCGAAGGACAGCAAGGTTTGATTGAAAAACTTGTGCGTTTCCAAGAAACCAACGTGAAAAACGTTTACAACCTTGCGTTTGGTGACAAAGATCAAACAATAGGCGACATAGACGATAAAGTAATTTCAAACAATGGAGACAGCGAAAAAGTCTTTGCGACAGTTGTCGCAACGCTTTACGCTTTTACCGATAAATATCCGAATGCTTGGGTTTATGCTACAGGTAGCACAAAATCCCGAACACGGCTTTATCGAATGAGAATAACAAAATTTCTTTCGGAAGTAACAGAAGACTTTGAAGTTTTGGGAGAAAAAGACGAGGATTGGTTTCCGTTCAAGAAAAATGTTGAATATTACGGGTTTTTAGTGCGTAGGGAAAAAATAATTAACTTTGTAGAATCAAATTTTACTTGATATGAAAGTGACAGATGAAATAAAGAAACGTAAAATTCCGATTGTTCGGGTGGACAAAGTGTTAAATAAGTTCGACGACAAAATTCTGTTCCCAGACAAATTGGAAAAAGCAAACGAAGTGCTTAGAAAAGTTGGATTACCTAAACAATGGACAACAACTTAAGCACTACTGCTAACAGGGACTTTACGGCAGACGGGCTGCAGTGCATTGGGTATGAAAGTCGTCCGCTCGTGTATTCGCTGCGTGTTGACAGGACTTCGTCCCGTCGCCTTGCCCGAACGCAAAGCTCCAAACCGTTGGCGGTCAGCTTAAAAGACGACACCACAAGACAACTAACATTATACAATGGGACGATACGACCGTTCAATAAAGATAGCGTTTGACAAAACTTCGGGAGAAATTCTCAAAGCAGATGAAGTATTTGATATAAAGACAGACGCTTTTGAGATTAGAAGAAAGTATCACGAGAAAAATTTAATTCTTTCTTGTTGTGAGTGCGAGCAAGATTTGATGGTTTCAGGCAGTAAGTATAACAGACTGCATTTCAAACATAAACCTGGACACGGTTACTGTATTTTAACAGATGGCAAATTATCACCACAAGAACACGAACGGTTTACTGATATACTTAAAGCAAAAGAAAGCGACAGACACAAAGAACTCAAAAACAAAATTGGTGAACTACTAAAATCAGTTAAAGGTGTTGACTTGGATTCAATTGCAATTGACAACAAGTTTATAATAAAAGAAAATGGTAAAAGACGACCTGATGTTTATTGCAAGTTTCAAGACAAAGAAATTGTTTTTGAGATACAACTATCCGACCTATCACTTGGTTATATTTTAAGTCGTTATGAATTTTACAAAGAACACGGAATTTACCTCATTTGGATTCTCGACAACTTTGATATTCATAATCAAGGCACATTAGAGCGAGATATAAAATATCTTACTAAGTACCACAACTTTTTCAAACTTGACGAGCAATCTGAAACGTTTAAGTTAGAATGTGAATACAAGTATCCCTTTCTTACAGATGACAACAAACTACGAACTAAATGGCTCAAAAAATCAGTATCATTAAATGAGTTAAAATATGACAATGAAGTTTTTCAAACCTATTATTACAATTTTGGAGACAATAAAACAAAGACCGAAATAATTCAAAAGAAGAAGGCGGAAGAAATAAAAGAAACAGAAAGAAAAAGACATGAAAAACTAAAACTTGATTATGCAACTAATCGAGCTAAATATTTAATAAAATTAATTGCCGATATAAGAAAAAGTGAAGTTCAAAATTTCAGGTCAATTATTAATGAACTTGATGATTTTGACGATTTTGAAACAAAAATTCTAAATGATATTCTAAATCTAAAAGGTAAAATTGTTGAGGGCAAACCACCTCTAATTAAATGGATAGACGAAGCAATACAAGAAGATGTTCCATTTCTTGAGTTTATTTTAGGGACAAACAAAATAGAACTTGATATAAACAAACCTGATGACTCTGACAGAACAGCGTTACAGGCGGTTCTTTTAAATAGTAGTATTCAAAAGTTTCAAAAGTCATTACTAATTAAATCGCTTTTCAAAGCAGGGTATAAATTGACAGACAATGACCGTGAATTTTTAGAGGAACTTCAAGATAAACAAAAAGAATTTGTGGCTGATGCATACATTTATAAACTGTGCAATAGTCTTACAGACCGAAGTTTGGTTGATGATGTTTTCAATTTTTATAAACTACTCTTCATTATCGAATCAGCTAGACAAGGGAAATTGATTTACTACAACTTTACAGGCAATATATGGATTTCATTTGCAAACAATGCTATCCAATATTACAGTGAATATTGGGAGTATTTAGAGTTGTCATTCAAAAGATTTGGACTTTGGGACAAGCTAATACAACTTGACATAAAAGGAACATTCCAAAAAAAAGTTGAGAAGTTTTACTCTAATATGCCAAGACAGAAATACGACTTTGATAAAGTTTTTAATGACCTTTATCCCGGAATTGAATATGAAAATTAAGACAACAATAGGAGACAGAAAAGAAAGCCGAGCCACTAACACGGGTTTTGCGTCAGGCGGGGTGACGTGCAAAATTGGAGCTTTGTGCTTCGTATCAAGTGTAGTGCTGGCTGACAGTTTTGTGCTCCGAAACCCGCTTGAACGCAAAGCCCCAAACCGTTATTCGGAATTTTAAAAACAAATGAAAAATGATTAGAGAAATGATGAGTTATTTTAAAAATAAAAAAGGCTTGCTCGGATCACTTTATGCGATAATTTTAATTGGGTATATTATATCTCAATTGCCTTTTTTAAATGCCGATGCAGATTTAATTATGGCAACTGGTAGCAGGGGGTCTTGGACAGATGAGGGATTGAATACATGTCAAATAAGAAATTTCGTTAACCACGGTCATTTCAATTTGTTGGATTCAGATAACTTTTTAAAAACACCTTTTTTCTCTTTGTTTTTGTTTCCTTTTTTTAAGCTGTTTGGAATAAGCATGTTGAGAGCAAGGTTAATTACTGTTTTGTTTTGTGCTATTCTATTGTTGATGTTTTTTATTAGAAAAATAACGTTATTCATAGGGGTAGTATTTGTTGTAACCACGATGATGTTATTTCCAATCCATCAATACAGCCATTTATGTTTGGCTGAAATGTATTCTTCTATTTTAATTGTTGTTTCGGCATTAGTTTATTCCTTTTACTTTAGAGAGAATAGATATTTACCTCTTGTTCTATTATTTGCGCTGTTGTCTTTATCCGTTTTATTCAAAATACAGTTTATTTACGTTCTTGCAATCCCATTACTAATTAAAATGGCTGACTATATCCTTGACAGGTCTATTGCGAATAGGAATCAATTAATCGCGGCATGCATAATTTTAATTTGTGTAGTTTTCGGCATTGTATTTATTTTGTATATGCCATTTAAGGAAGCGTGGTTGCAAATAGCAAAACAACAGTCAGGAACTTTTTCATTAGAGACCATTACGGTTGATTTAATTTGGGAAAATTTGAAACTAAATTTTCTATCCAAAAGATACTTGATGTTTACAGTCTTTTTTGTTTTTTCATTTTTTATAGCGATCAAACATATAGTGAGTAAACAACACCCGAAAGAATACCTTACATTATTAGTGGTAAGTGTTTCTTGGATAATTGTAGAATTGCACAAACTTGGTTTTACCTATTTACCTATACGCTATTTAATTAGTTTTTATCTTTCAATGGGTTTTTTAATGTCAGTAGTTATGGGATATTATTTATCTCAGGCTAAATTTATACATAGATCAATAGCTATTTCATGCTTGCTTGCGATGTTTCTAATGAATAGTTATTTTTATAAACAGGCTTTTTTTTCACGTAGTTATACTGTGCAAAAAATGAATAGTTATTTTCAAAAGTTAACAAGTGAGAAGGATGTTGTTATAGGGCCTTGGGCTCCTTCTTTTACGTGGGAAACAAAGTGCTTTTCATATCCAATTTGGGCAAATTTCTTAGGGGACCGAGATATTATAAAATATTACCGTCCGGATTTTATTGTGAGTGAATATAATCAAAAAGATTCTGGTTTTGCGTATAAAAAAAACGACATTAATTTGGATGATCTTTGTGATTCATTAACACAAGCAAAAGTTGCGTTTTGGAAAGTGAATGTTTATTTGGTAAAGAAACAAATACGTTGAGCAGAAAGATTTACAATCAGTTAGTGTAGAAATTTATGGCTGGTATTGTTTATAAATAAATTCTAATAGATGTTTTACAATATAGGATTATAACAAAGACAATAAAGAATGCATATTTGGATGCTTTAATGACTGTAAAAATGAAAGAAAAACAACCGTATAACAACACCTACCTAAAAGTGGCGGTTCAGTGCTCCGCAGACACATTTGTGGTTAATGAAAGTTTGGTTCTTCGCATCAACATTTGTGGTAAAATCGCCACCTTCGGGTAGTTGCCAACCGTTGTTGGGATTTTGTTAGTTCATCTTATTTTAACTCAGATTAGCGCTATTATGTCTTTAATCCTCAATAAAGATCATTTTCATAAACGATCATATATTTCTTTAATGGCTCTTGTCCCCAT
>Ga0116176_10004189_pt1 | contig 10522 bp, 9 predicted proteins | sample AD_STIC08_MetaG_FD_89803 | JGI IMG/M metagenome (GOLD analysis project Ga0116176, IMG submission 89803) | Active sludge microbial communities of municipal wastewater-treating anaerobic digesters from USA - AD_STIC08_MetaG | ecosystem: Engineered > Bioreactor > Anaerobic > Digestate | place: USA... | reverse complement strand
GTCTGCGGCGAGCTCGAAAACAAGGTCGCCGAATAATCATCGAGCACCAGCCTGCCGATGGTTTCGGTCTCAGGGCCTTTGATGAAAACTTCGCTATAATCGGATCCGCTGCGCTTGAGGCTGCGGATCAAGGTTTCGGTGCGGTCGTCCATGTCGAGCCTTCCTGCCTTTTTGAAATCGGCGATAGTTTCGGGTTTTTGCTGAAGGATCAGCATCCAGTCGCTGTTCTCGAGTGCGGCGGTTGCGCCATCCGATTTATAATAATCGTTGAGTGACTGGGTGGCGGTTGCCAGCGCGCCGCCATATTTGCGGCAGGTGCGGGCATAGGTTTCGACAAACTCGCCCATTGACCCGCCTTTGAGCATGCTCCAGGCTTCGTCGATCAGCAGCAATTTGCGCACCGAGCGCGGCGTCCGCGTCATCGACTGGCTTGTCATGAACATGATGGCCGACAACACCACGCTGCGGAGTTCCTCGCGCGCGGCCAGATCGGACATTTCAAAGACGGTGAAATCATGGCTCAGGTCGAGCGTGGCTTCGCCTTCGAAAAACGCACCATAAGTGCCGCCTGCCATGAACGGGGCGAGCGCAGTTGCCAAATCAGCGGCTATGTCATTGCCCAGCGTTTGCAACGCCTCACCGATATGCGTCACGCTCGCATTTGACCGGCGGACTTCCCAGACCTGGTTCACTGCGCGGTCGATGAGACCGCGCTCGGTATCCGAAAGCGCTGCTGAATGCCGTGCCATTTGCGCGATGATCGCTTTGACCATGCCAAAGCAATCGAGCCGGTAATCTTCATCCTCTTCGGCACGCACGGCATCGACCATCGAAAAGGGATTGAGGCAGAAGCCTGCCTTCAGTGTGAACTCGACAAAATGGCCGCCTTGCAGCTTGACCGAATGCTCGAAACTGCGGCCATCGTCGATGACCACGACTTTGGCCCCGGCGCCGCGCAAAGCTGCACACATTTCCTGCAACAGCACCGATTTACCCGAACCCGATTTACCGCAGATCGCGACATTGTGGTTGCCGGCTTCATTTTCGAACGGTGACCAGAAAAAGGGCTGGCCGCGTCTGCCGACAAAGATCAGATGCGGCACATTGCCGCCCAGATACTCGCCTTGCATCGGGGCGATATTGGCAGCCGTCGTCGACAGCAGCGTCTTCAAGCGTTTCAGACGCACCATGTCTTTCGCAAGGCCATCGGCCAGCGTAAGCGGCATCGCGGCGAGCAGGCCCTGAATTTGCAGAAAGCGCTCGTCGATCAGATCCCAGCCTGCCGCCTTATAGATCGACTTGATAGCCCGTTCGTTGCGGTCGCCGTCGCCGAGCGGCGACCAGGCGGTAAGGCCGTAGAAGACCTGAACGAGTTTTCGGCCCTCCTGAAGCTCTGCCTGCACATGCTGCCATTCGGCAGATTGCTCGGCAATCTTGGGCAGGAAACGTGCGCTTTTGGTTGCAGCGAGGCTCGTTGTGCGCATGAACTTGAACCCTGCGCGTGCGCCTGCTGCCTCTTGGTCAGGATAGACCAGACAGAGCATGGTGGCTGCGGGACAGGGAAAGCGCAGCTTGTCAGTGAACAGATCGCCGATGAGACGCGCGCATTCCCACGGGGCCCAGCGCTGCGGCATATTGCGGACGCCGTAATGACGCACATCAAAGCAGTCGGGATAGACTGTGCCGATTTCGGGCACACCATGTTCGCTGTTGCCTGTGGCCCGGAACCGTTCAGTGCGCAGCAGCATCCGGTCTTCATGAACCACGAGCTCGATATCGCGGCGGATTGCTTGCGCCGCGATCGGGTCGAGCGGATTATAGGGCACAGCATCGTCTTGCGGTGCGGTGGTCGGCGATGTCAGGTCGTCGATCAGCGCGATCAGATCCTGCGGTGCCATCTCGGAAACGCCCAAATTGAGTGAGCGCAGCATCGACATCAGGCCGTCACGGCACTGGACCAGCTCTTCATTGCTGACCTGGCTTGCGCTGGGAACCCCCAAAGAGATGATCACCTGATGGTGGCGGGTATGGAAGGGCGCATCGGCAGAGCCCGAATTCCAGACCAGATCGTACAGCCGCGCGGCCCGGTGCCGTGCAATAGCTTCATAGATCCCGCCTTGTGCGTAGCGCGGCGCGAACCAAGGGGCGACAATCCGGCTAATCCTTGGGGAAGCATGATGCAGCACCTGCAAGCAGGCGCCAGGTGGCAGCCCTTCTGAAAAGAAAGACCCCAATATCTCGCCGGTGCGCTCATCGGCACCGATCAGCGGCGTGACCGATAGAATGAAGCCCTTCGAGCCGCTGTTGAAATAGAGCCGGTTGCTGGTATCGAACACACGGTAGGGCAGCCAGTCCGACAACATATCGAGCATGAAAGCGGGACGGCCATTTTCTGCCTGCTCGGCGTCGCCGAGCAGGCCTGTCAGCAAGCTATCTTTAAGGGTGCGAAAGCTGATGACCATCACTGTGGGTCCTTGGGCAAAAGTCCTGCGTCCGTCTTCGACTTGGATTTGGCAGCTGCGATGGCTTCAAGCGTCGGATAGTTTTGCAGTACTTCGTCATTGGAGGATCGAGGGGTCCGAACATGCAGGGGAGAAGACATGTCGAACCCCTCGACCGCCGGTGCGCTTGCACCGGCAATGGCCTCGCGCGCCGTGGAGGGGAGGACCAGCGGCGAGACCAAAGGGAAAAGGAGAGCGTCAGAATTGGAGTGATCCGGAACTGTCTCGAGGGCAGTTGCAGGCGGGATCGCGTCAACCGACATTGGATCACGCTGCGGCGCACCTGCAGATTGCCGCTTTTGCTTCAGGCTTTGCCGAAGTTGGTTAGTCACCGACTGTTTTGAATCGACCGGGCCACGGCGAAGCGCTGCTGCCCAATCAGCCTGTTCAACAACGGCCCAAGCCACCGCTTCGTCGCGCAGCGTTCCCTGACTGTCGATATGGGCTGGAAAGACGATCTTGATCGTGCGCTCGCCGGTGCGCGCCACATCGCCGGGCGCAATGCCAGCGCGAGCGGGAAGCGGCGTGCGCTCTGGCGCGTGCCCATGTGATACGGCGGTGGCTGCTGCATCGATGGTACCTGTTGGCGCGCATCCACCTTTGGGCGCACGGCAGCTGAAGTCACCGGCAACATTGGTGCCCAGTGTCGCGCAGGCTGAAAGGCTGGCCAGCATCAAGGGAAGTGCGAGATTATGATATTTGATGCTCATGGCTCAGGTTCCACTGCTTTTGGGGTTCACGTTCAGAAATGCTTTGAGGTCGGACGCGCTGCGGTACCCTTCGACGACCGCGCCGTCCGACGGACGGACGATCACTGGCGTGCCGCCGAACCCCTGTTTCCTGGCGAAAGCTTCATTGGCATCCAGCCCGCTGGTGTCGCACGGCTTGGCTCTGGCGAGCGCCAGCCCGCCATAAGCTGCATGCAAGGCCGCTGCAGGGTTTGCCGAGCAATAGACCTGTTCGGATAATTTGCGGCTTGCTGCGCCGAAGATCGAAATCGGCCGCTCTTCGACGCGAACGCCGAGGGATTTGAGTTCATCCGATAATTTGCGGCAGTAGCTGCACTGGAAATCGGAAAAGACGATCAGCTTTGGACCATTGGCGGGCCCCCAATGGATAGCGCCGCTGGTAGGAAGTCCGCTGAGTGAAACTTTTGCGGGGCTAGCGGACCGGCGTGGTGTTTCCGCCGCGTTGCGGCTGTCGCTGCGCGCTGCCCCTGCGGTCAACAAATCAGGATTAAGCGCCAGCAACCGCGCTGCAGTCAGATCCTGCCGCGCCTCCATGTCATAGATGCGGCCGATGACCAGATATTTGGCTTTGGTGTCGACATAGAAGAGCGTGGTTTTGGAGACCACTTCGCACAGGCCGCCATGCCCCGCACAATCGAGCGCATCGATCGGTGTTTTGGGCAGACGCAACTTAAGCGCTGTGCGCAATTGTTCGATATTCTGGTCTTTGATCTGGGTAGAGGCAAAGGTCGCAGCGCCCCAACCGGTCGCAGCCGACAAAGTGGCAAGTGCACACAGTCCCGCGCCGATTTTGAGCCAGCGGCGTGGGCGCGCTGGCGTGGTTTCATGTTGCTCGATCATTTAAGAATTCCTCACAAAGACGCCGTCCAGAAAGACGATTTCAACGTCGATGCCGGTGGGCATCTCGACAACGGGTTGATATTGTTCGGCGCGTTCGATGAGATATTTGCTCACCGTATCGGCGGCATCGCCCGCGCCCTGGCCAAGCCCGCCGCCCAATATGTCGCCGCCCGAGAGCTTCGAGCGTTCGCCTGAGGCATTTGTTGTGACGCCTGAAAAGACGCTATTGGCATTGGCCGAAAAGCCGCGGCCAAAGCCGCCGATGATGCCCGCTAGAAGCGCCTGTGAAATGAGGCTGCCTTCGCGGCTCACCACGCGGCCGCGCACGCCGGACTTACCGGCAAAGCTGATAAAGCCTTTGACCTCGGAGACCGCGACGCGCCCGCCGGGCTGGTCGCAGGTCATCTTGGCGAGCTTCACATAGACTTTCTCCGAAGAGAGATCTCCGCGCGCAGCGCCGTTGACCACGCATCCGGTAATCCGGGTAGTGAGGATCTTGCCATTCTTCATGACTGAACGCGCAGGTCCGGTAATCCGCAACACGACGGGCAGGGGATCGGTCTGGCTTGAGACGCCAGCAGATGCATCGACACCTACGATCACGCGCGCTGGCGCATAGGAATTGGGCGGCAAATAATCGGGCGAATCTTCAACCACCAGCGGGGAAACTTCGGGCCGTTGCGCGCGATTGCCGGCTCCACCCTTGTCGCTCACGCCAAAGCTCAGGAGTTTGACTTCACCCGGCGACAGTCCGTCGGTTGGCGCTCCGCCTGTATTGGGTATCGGCCCACCCGGAGGCCGGCCGCGCGCATCATAACCGCCTGCCTGCGGCCCGTAAGCAGGAAGCGCAGCAGGAGGCGGGGCGGCAGCCTGAACCGCGATCTGGCTTTTGAGTGCGGCATTTTCAGCAGAAACAGCATCGATCGCCGCTTGCCCGTCAACGCGCATCGCCTGATTTTCGGCCTTGAGTGCCGCCAATTGTGCTTCGACGCCTTCGAGCGGAGCTTGCGCTTCCTTCAGCGCTTTCTGCTCGCGGGTAACCGCATCGAGCCGGTTGCCATAGACTGCGACAAATTCGCGCTGCGACAGGTCGCGGTTGACCAGACCTGCCGTCACGATGGTTTGCGCAGCCTTGGGGTCGGCTCCGTCCGCGCTTTCGTCCGATCCGAAGATGAACCAGCTGGCACCGCTCAAAAGCACCGCGCCGACGCCTGCGAGCAACAACTGCTGGCGTTTGGCGGTTCGGGCATTGAGCGAGGCGAGGCCGGATTGCTGTGTTTCGCGCGGCTCGGTGGCAGCGGGCTTGTTTTCTGGCTCAGTCATTTGAGGTCTCCGCATTGACGCCGACCAGATAGGCCGTGGTGCTTGCGCCGGATTTGAGGGTGGAGGTGGAAAGGCTGACCGCGAGGCTGTCGCGCGGCGCAATGTCGCTTTCGGTGATATTCAGCGTTTCGGCGCTTTTGTTGGTGAGCCGAATGACTTTGCCGAGCAGGCCGCTGCCGCGATATTCGGCAATAAGCTGGACTTCGAGATCGCCAATGCGCGACGGAGGGGCAGATGCGTGCCGGATAGCATATCCGGGCACAGTCTGGTTGTTTGCCATTGCCTGGATAAGACGAACTGCGGCTTGGTCGCGGGGCGTTTCGGCTTCCCAGTCCGCTGCATCGGATTTTACCAGCGCAGGATTGCTGATGAATATCTGCTGGGCGTCGACCGACTCCGCCCGGCAGCCGAACTTGTAGACAAAGCCCTTCTTGGTCGTCGCAAAGAAACTGATCGTTGCCGCTGCATAGGTCTCGGGCACAGAGAGATAGATATCGCCGCGCACCGGCTCGTTGGTTACCGCGAAATCATTATACGGATAGCCGGTCGAGATTTTCGAGACGCTGGCAAACTGGTCGCCAATGAGGCTGACCCGTGTCAGTTCACGCTTCGATACAATGCAGTCGATCGCACCTCCGTCGGCAGTCTGCTTATATTGGTCCGCGTAAAGCGGGCTGGCAGCAGCGAGTGTAGATAGCAACGCGGCGATAAGCTTCATCCGTGGCATTATTGAGGTTCCTTCGATGGGTCTTCGCTCGCAATTTGTGCGAAGCCGGAAAGGCCAAGCCGCAGACCTTGATAGGTCCAGCTAAAACGAAAGCTTCGGTCGTCGCTGGCAATCACTTGCGCGCCGACAAAGGTTTTGAGGGTGCCGCGCACCTCGGAAGCCAGACCTTGAGGATCGACCGTCATGCTCTTGATGACGAACGCCTGTGTCACATCCGAACCGCGTTGCTCGTCGACAATCCGGACGAGCTCCGATTTGAGCGAACCGTGCGAATTGGGATCAGCCAGTTCGAGGATCTGCGCCATCCAGTAATCGAGATTTTCCGGACTGCGGTTGAGCAGCATCAGCGCAGCGTCGCGGGTCACCAGCTCGAGATAATCAGCAGTGACTTCGCCGCTCGAGATGGTGAGCGATTTGGATGCTGTCGGTACCAGCACAACTTCCCGGTCGCGGGTAGCCGCCAGCCCTGTTGCAACGATCAGCGCGATGCCGAGCGCTGCACTGGTGAGCGCCAGCATATTGCGCTGCCGCAGCAAGCTTTGCGAGCGTTCGTGTGAAATATCGAAATGCATATGTGCTCTCCCTCAACCCGCCAACAGGCGGCAATAAGAGGGCGGCGTGCACTTCAGACCGGTCAGCCCGTGCGGCAGATACCAATAGGCGGCGTGCCGGACCCATGAACTTGCCCGCCCTGCCTTTGCCTTTCGCAAGGTGAACCAGGCTCCAAAAGCCAATGCGATGCCTATGAAAATATGCTGCGTGAGAATGCCCCAAGTGAATGGGACAATCAGTCCGGCAAACTCGTCGAGTGTCCAGAACCCTATGAGTTCAGGATCGTCGAGCCTGCCCGGGACAATATACCGCGCTGTCATGATGCCGCCCTCCGTCAGTTCGTCGTCAGATGATGGCCGTGACGACGGACGTGACGATCGGTACACCAGTGCCAACACCGATGCCGACGCCCACAGGCACGGCGATCTGGGACAATGTGAAGCGCCCGGATGCGAGACCGATGAGGCCGCCGGCCAGGCTCAATACAGTGATGATCTTGCCGCCCGAGCCTTCGAGAAAGTCGGTGAATTTCGTCAGGGCAGGCGCAAATGTCGTGTCTGCACCAGCAAAAGCGGCAGATGCAGCCAGCGCCGCGATGGCAACTGGCAACACTATTGCACCGACACCAGCGCGGCGGGGTTTAAGGGATAAAGTAGTCATGGGGTTCAATCTCCAATCAGGGAAGGGCAGCGATATCGTTCGCTGTTCGTTCTTACTGGGACTGGGAGATTCAAATAGGAAAGCGGGAACAGCGATAGAGAAGTGTTTGAGTTGAAAATCATACCCAAGCGGCTTCTGCTGACCGATAATGTTGCGAAAAACGCCTAATTGTCGTTCACTTCTGGCCGACGAATCGGCCACAGACGGGCTAGATTTGCGCCAATGCGCCGAATCGTCTCATTATAGGAAATCTTATATGTTCTAACTTTGTTCTTTTTGCTTTCCTACAGTTGCAGAGTCGGAATATCACTGTGAGTCGAACGCTAGAGCCAAGGAACACCCCGTTATGAACAACCAGATTGCCGAACCGCCCGCCATCGAAGATGTGCTTGCGCGCACGCTTGCAAGGGCCATCGAAAACTCGGGCAGGCCCAAGCGAGATATCGCCAGCGAGACAGGCTTCCACAAGGATGCGTTGTTACGTGTCATTCGCGGAACACGATCTGTGACCGTTGATGAAGCGCTGCGCTTGTTCGCAGCTGCTGGTGTACCGGCGCGGGGAACATTGTTTCTGGCGCTTGCTGGCAAGGAAGAGCTGGCCGCAAACTGGATGAATCATGAGATGGGAGAATTCTGGGATGAACTTGTATCCTCGATGCCGGGAACCTTGAATGACGCCTTGCAGGACAAGTTCAACGAGATCCGTCCGCGCTGGGCGGTAGGGACATCCAAACTGGTGGCGCGATTGGTGTCGGAGCATATCGATGACATCGCGAGCCGCGATCTGTCGCTCGCTTTAGGGCGTTGAGCCGTATTCATGGAACAGAAATTACCCATTGGAGAACTGGTCGATGGAGCGCGGGCTCCTTTACGGCCGGCGCGACTGATCCGGTTGCCGGATGTCATTGCCCGAGTTGGCATCAAACGTTCGATGATTTACCGCCTGATGGGCGAAGGTCGATTTCCTAAGTCGCGGTCATTGGGACCGAAATGTGCCGTATGGGTTGAGGCGGAAATCAATCAATGGATCGAAGAGCTAACAAAAAGCGAGACTTGAGTCATCGGACAATAGGCCAGCAATTTTACTCGGCGAGCCATAGGCTACCGTGCAAGATTTCTCGTTCCGCGAAAGAGCGGATCGACATAAATGGTGCGGACGGCGACTCCTGCCAGAACCAGGAAACGGTGTATGCCTGCGGGAATGAGCCCAGCCCGGCCCTGCGCAAGGTGAAAAGGATGTTTACCTTCAATCTTACACGGCGACTCGAGCGCGAGGCTGATTTGATGGGCGACATGGTTGTTCGGTCTGTTGTCGCCAAGGCGCTCACCGCGGATGCGGGCTGACCCTCGAACTTTGCAGCTGTAATGATCGCAATCTCGGTCGCGGGGTACCAGCAAGCATATCGTGAGCATTTGCAGCGACCAAAGGAGCCGTGCATCCAAAAAGCAATCACTATTACTATTGATAATCATCCGCAATAAGGTAGAGGGAGCCACAAACCGAATTATATCAGGGATGCTCGATGAACAGAATTTTGCTCGTAACCGCTGCCGCGATTGTCATGTCCGGAACGGCACTTGCCTCAGAAGCGGAAAGCGATGACACCCAGACCATAATCGTGACGGGCAAGGCAGACGGTTACAAAGCCGACAATTCGATCACAGCGACCAAGACCGACACGCCGCTCCTGGATGTGCCGCAGTCCATCTCGGTAGTGACTCGCGAGCGCTTGGACGATCAGGCGAGCCGCAGCATCGCCGATGTTCTTCGCTATGTTCCGGGCACTACTGTAACGCAGGGGGAAGGGCATCGCGACCAAGTCACCCTGCGCGGGCAGAACACAACGGCTGACTTTTTCCTCGATGGCGTGCGTGATGATGTGCAGTATTTCCGTAGCCTCTATAACATCGAGCGCGTCGAGATCCTGAAAGGGCCCTTTGCGCTGATTTTTGGGCGCGGCGGCAGCGGCGGGATCATCAACCGTGTGCAGAAGACCCCGTCGGCCGACCCGCTGGTGTTGGGCGGCACGGCCAGTGTCAATACCTTCGGTGCCTGGGACGTTGCGGCGGATATCAATACGCCGATCAGCGGAAATGCCGCGTTCCGGCTCAATGCCAATTACGAAAGCCTGGACAACCACCGCAATTTCTTTGGAGGCGAGCGCTTTGCCATCAACCCCTACTTTGCAGTCGATCTGGGCCAGTGGAAGCTTGGCCTGTCCTACGAATATGTGAACGACGATCGCGTTATTGATCGCGGCGTGCCATCGATCGCGACGGCAGCAGGGCAGCCGAACACGCCGATAACCGGTTATCGCGATACCTTCTTCGGCATACCCGGCGTCAACCGTGCGGGACTGGAAGCGCATATCGTCAAGGCTCGGCTTGACGGACAGCTGACCGAGAACCTTAACTGGTCCACGACCTTGCTCTATGGTGACTACGACAAATTCTACACCAACGTTTTTGCAGCGGCGGCGGCCACCGGACAGACCGGGACCGTTGCCTTGGCGAGCGGCGGAACTGTACCTTATACCGAGCCAACCCAGCGCAAAAACTTCATCGCACAGTCCAATCTGGTGTGGGATGTGAACCTGGGTTCCATCGGCAACAAGATCCTGCTGGGTCTTGAATATGGTGATCAGGATACTGTAAACAACCGGCGTAACGGGGTTTTGTCGAGCAACACGCTCAATCTTGCCAACATCGTCTATCCGACGGTGACATTCGGAGCGCTGGTCCGCAATACACAATCCAACGTGCGGTTCGTCTCAGCTTATGCACAAGACCAGATCAGCTTTGGCGAACATGTCGATGTGGTGGTGGGACTTCGTTATGACCGGTTTGAAATCAAGGGGTCAGATCTGATCGGTACGCCGCGCCCCTTCGCGCGCACCGACGAGAAGGTTTCTCCGCGTATCGGCCTAATCGTGAAGCCGCAGGAAAACATTTCGATCTACAGCAGCTACAGTCAGTCATTCCTGCCGCGCTCGGGCGAACAATTCTTCACGCTCACCCCGACGCAGCAAAATCTAGCGCCGGAAAAGTTCACCAACTACGAGCTGGGCGCCAAGTGGGACATCCGGCCCGATCTGAATGTCACGCTGGCGCTTTTCCAGCTTGACCGTACCAACGCGACCACGCCTGATCCTGCCAATGTTACCGCGACG
>Ga0116176_10004187_pt1 | contig 10522 bp, 9 predicted proteins | sample AD_STIC08_MetaG_FD_89803 | JGI IMG/M metagenome (GOLD analysis project Ga0116176, IMG submission 89803) | Active sludge microbial communities of municipal wastewater-treating anaerobic digesters from USA - AD_STIC08_MetaG | ecosystem: Engineered > Bioreactor > Anaerobic > Digestate | place: USA... | reverse complement strand
TTCACTTACGCCATGGGAAAATTCTCCTTCTAAGAGGTGAGCACCCTGAAAAAGTTTAAAATGGGGACAGGAATAGCTAAAGCTAGAAGATTTTAGCCTGTCCAGAGCCTGGTTGAAGGATTTATCAGCCAAATCCAAACAAATTCTCCTTATCCATTGTCCTTCAATTTTTTCAGATATCCATCATCTTCAGAACTTTTCAAAAAAATATTAAGTGTATAGGCAAAATGTAAAAAAACTCCTATCTTTGCACCTCAAAATAAGTGTATATCTACTCACTAATTATTAGTGCTATGAACTATTTGACCGTAGAAAAGAAAAAGGAAATTTTTAGGGAGTATGGTAAGTCCGATACCAACACTGGTTCTTCGGAAAGCCAGATTGCATTGTTTTCCTACCGCATTAACCATCTCACAGAACATCTTAAAACTCACAGAAAAGATTACGCTACACAGCGTTCGCTGTTAAAGATGGTTGGTCAACGGAGGCGGTTGCTGGACTACTTGAAGGAGAAAGATATTGACAGGTATCGTGAGGTAGTTAAAGCGCTGAATTTGAGAAAGTAAAACTTAAAAAGGCAATTTTAAAAAATTGCCTTTTTTACAATCTACCCCTTAAATCAAAAATGGAAGAGTAAATTGCCTCTACTTTTTTTAATATAGCTAGCATTTCTAAACGAAATTTTTTAAACCAGAATATCACGGCAGAACAATATTTTTTAAAATGATTTTCCCATACCGCACAAATACTCGGTTATAGCTGTGCGACCATGAGGATTATCCATACCGACCCTATCATGATTGGCAAAGGTTAAAATGACAAGTATATAGTATTTCTACCTTTAACGAGAACTTCTTAAAACCTTTTTTTGAAACACAACAAATTAAATAAACACAAGCAGATGAATATTTTTAAAAAAACAATCGAGTTGGGCGATGGTCGAACTATCACGCTGGAGACGGGAAAGTTGGCCAGGCAGGCTCATGGCTCGGTTGTGCTAACAATGGGTAAAACCATGCTTCTCGCTACAGTTGTAAGCGCTCAGGAAGCAAAAGAAGATGCAGATTTCATGCCGCTAAGCGTGGACTACAAGGAAAAATTTGCAGCCAGCGGACGTTTTCCAGGTGGTTTCTTTAAACGTGAGGCAAAACCTTCCGATTACGAGGTGCTTATTGCCCGTCTGGTTGACCGTGCCCTTCGGCCGTTATTCCCTGACGACTACCATGCCGAAACCTTCGTTACCATAAACCTAATTTCGGCCGAAAAGGAAATTATGCCCGACGCACTCGCCGGCTTGGCAGCATCCGCTGCTCTTGCCGTATCGGATGTTCCATTTCATGGTCCCATATCCGAAGTTCGCGTGGCCAGAGTGAACGGCAAGCTACTAATCAACCCATCCTTTCAACAGCTTGAGGAGGCAGACATCGACATGATTGTAGGGGCAACCTACGACAACATCCTCATGGTTGAAGGGGAGCTAAAGGAGGTTTCGGAGGATGAAATGCTCGAGGCAATAAAGTTTGCCCATGAAGCCATCAAACCCCAGTGCTTGGCTCAAATGGAGCTGGCCAAGGAGATAGGCGTGGTTAAACGTACGTATTGCCACGAGGTAAACGATGAGCAGCTAAAAGCTAGTGTAAAAGAGTTTTGCTACGATAAAGTTTACAGCATTGCCAAATCCATGCTGCCAAAGCAGGAGCGAACAGCTGCCTTTGAAGCCATCAAGCAGTCGTTCATGGAAACTATTCCGGAAGAGGAACGGGAATCGAAGGAGGTAATGGTTAACCGCTACTACCATGCAGTTGAAAAGGAGGCCATGCGCAACATGATACTCAACGAGGGCGTTCGCCTTGATGGTCGAAAAACCAACGAAATTCGACCCATCTGGTGCGAAGTTGACTACCTTCCCATGGCTCACGGGTCGGCTATATTCACCCGTGGTGAAACCCAGTCGTTAACCACAGTTACGTTAGGAACAAAGCTTGACGAGAAGATAATAGACGAGGTGCTGCTTCAGGGTACGGAAAAATTTACTCTTCACTACAACTTTCCACCCTTTTCCACCGGTGAGGCAAAAGCCTCCAGAGGGGTTAGCCGTCGAGAAATCGGGCACGGAAATCTTGCCCACCGGGCATTAAAAAACATGATTCCTCAAGGAAACGAAAATCCTTATGCAATAAGAGTTGTAAGCGACATTCTGGAGTCCAATGGGTCATCATCCATGGCAACAGTATGTGCAGGCACGCTGGCGCTAATGGATGCGGGCATACAGATTAAAAAACCGGTTTCGGGCATTGCCATGGGGCTCATCACCGAGCAGGGGTCAGAGCGTTACGCCATCCTTTCGGATATTCTTGGCGACGAGGATCACCTGGGCGATATGGACTTTAAGGTTGCCGGCACGCGTGATGGGATAACCGCCACCCAAATGGATATTAAGGTGGAAGGACTTTCCTACGAAGTGCTTTCAAAAGCTCTTAAGCAGGCTCATGAAGGCCGCATGCACATTATGAACATCATGCTGAACACCATTCCGGCTCCCCGTGCCGACTTCAAACCCCATGCGCCCCGAATAGAGCAATTTGAAATTCCCAGGGACCTGATTGGTGCCGTTATTGGTCCCGGAGGTAAAGTGATTCAGGAAATACAGCGTGAAACCTCCACCACCATCAACATTGAGGAGGCTAACAACCACGGAATTGTAAGCGTATTTGCCGAAAATGCCGAAAATCGCGATGCTGCAGTTAAGTGGATTAAGAGCATAGTTGCGGTTCCTGAAGTAGGCGAGGTTTACAGGGGGAAGGTTAAATCCATTATGCCTTTTGGGGCGTTTGTGGAAATATTACCCGGAAAAGACGGACTTCTACACATCTCGGAAATTGAATGGAAGCGCCTGGAAAAGGTGGAGGATGTTCTGAAGGAAGGCGATGAGATTGATGTTAAGCTGATTGACGTTGATAAAAAAACCGGCAAGCTTAAACTCTCACGCAAGGTGCTGCTCGAAAAACCCGCCACACCTAAAAAGTAAGTGATTCAAAGTAAATGACTCATAGTATTAAAAAGCCTGCCAGCAAACTTCTGGCAGGTTTTTTTTACGAATTTTACCTCCTGCAATCCGATTTTCCTCCTTAAAAGTTAGTTTTTTTAGGATTAACCTCAACATCATGAAATTAACCTATACCCATCGCCACACATCCTTAAAATTGCGCTACATGTATGGCTAAAATGTCCACTCGTCAAAATTGAAAAACTGTTAAGCTAAAACTTGCTATTTTAGCTAAAACCAATACATAATGCTCTATGAAGAAAAAAATCTCAACAGTTTTAATGCTTTGCGCATTAGCATTCGGATTCGCTTCGTGCGAAAGCGATGACAGCGATAGCTACGACAACTACATCACTATTTCCGGGAGTGTAACAATTGACGGAAAAACCTACAGCAATCCAACCTTTAACCTTGGCACTTCTAGTGAAATTCAGGGATTCCTTTATCAAATGGAGGTTGGGAAAAACCAAACCAGCTACATTGACATTTCACCCAAGGCTGGCACAATTAGCTCTGTTGATGGCCTTAACATTCATTACTACCTTGTTTTAGAGGGGGATAAACCAGGAAATGCCGGACTAACTGCTATGATTTTGTTCAACAAGAATGACGAAAATATTTTTACTCTTGAGTCGGTTCAAGTGCAAGCCACAATCACCAAAATTGATGAAGTGGGAGGATTCATTGAGGCTACATACTCCGGATCGTTTACAGATCACAACACATCGTCCCAAACCTACAGCGCCCAAGGAAAGATTAAGGCAAAACGAATTCAACCACCTATATAGCAAGAAAGCCAGGGCATCCTGGCTTTTCTTAACTTGTTAGCACTTTCGAAAAATAGGTGGATGAGTAATTCACATTGATAATGACCCCATCCCCAGGAAATTGTTTTAAGTGAATTCAAATTTTGCTTCACAGGGTAATCGGCAAGTAAAACAGCACCTCCGTATTTATTTTTTAGTGATGCCGTACTGGGATAGAACAATATCGAGGTTTTCAAATTTTTTTCGGTAGTCGTCCAGTGATGCGTTAATAACCTGATGGCACTCCTCCACTCCGTAAACATGGGTTATCTCACAATCGCGTACTGTGCCTGGCAAATCCTTGTAGGTAAGGAAGTAATGCCTTAACCTGGTGATAACCGCTTCGGGACACTGGTCAATACTTTGTATATGCCCATAAACGGCATCGTCCTTAAGAACTGCAATTATTTTGTCATCAGCCTGATTGCCATCAATCATCCTAAAGCCACCAATTGGGATTGCGTGAACCAGCAGGTTACCGTGGACTATGTTTTTTTCTGTAAGAACACAAATATCCAGCGGATCACCATCGCCCGATAAATCTTTGCGGTCGGTTTTCCCGCGTGCTATTTGGGCTACACTTTCATCCGATAGGGTTTGGGGTATAAACCCATAGAGCGCAGGCAGCACGCTGGAGTACTTCTGAGGACGATCAATCCTAAGGTAGCCCGACATCTTGTCAACCTCGTACTTAACGGTATCGGTAGTAACCATTTCGATAAAGGCAGTAACCACATCAGGAACTTCAGGACCAACATCAACACCATGCCAGGGGTGCGATTTATACCTTAAACCCATCAACCTCTCAATGGGATCCATAATTCTATTTGCCATACAATGCTTTTTTCAGGATAAAAGTTTTAAAAACAGCTTTTTACGCTCCAACACCTCAACAGCATATACCTAATAATTTTATCAAAAGAAATGCTTTAAACCTTACATGTAGTAAAATTCCCATAAGCTATCTTAATATTCCTTCGTCCAGGGGCAGGGACGCTTTAGTGATTTGGTATAATTCAGGCAAAGGCACTCATCGGTTAGCCTGAACCCGTTAAACGTGTAAGCCTTTTCACCTAAAATTAAATTAGATTATACTCTAAGATAGAACAACTAATTTCTGATAGCTTTAGGAGCTAGCCATCAAGCTGCATCTCGCTAATCAGGTGTTGTGCTCCGGCAAATTTATCAATAATAAACAGCACGTAGCGAATATCCAGGGCAATATTTCGGCAGTAGTTGGGGTCGAACATCACATCGCTCATGGTACTTTCCCAGCATCGGTCAAAGTTAACCCCCACGAGGTTTCCATTTGAATCGAGCACAGGACTTCCGGAGTTTCCACCTGTTGTATGGTTTGTTGCAATAAAGGCAACAGGAACTGTCCCATTCACCGCATACCTACCAAAGTCCTTATTGCGATATAGCTCCATCAGCTTGACAGGAGGTTTGTAGTCGGGGACATCCGACTGCAGTGATTTCTGGGCAATACCGTCAATTGTGGTGTAATACAAGTAATTTACCCCGTCGCGAGGCGAGAATCCGGCAACTTTCCCATAAGCCACCCTAAGGGTAGAGTTGGCATCAGGGAAAAACATTTTATCGGGCTGCATCTCCCTGAGTCCCTTAACGTAGGTTCGGTATAGAATATCTATGCTGTCCTGAATTTCACGATAGCGAGTATCAACCTTAGACTGGTATATGTTCTCAAACTGAGCGTATATCTTGTAAATGCTGTCGGATGCAATAATTTGAGCGTTGCTTCTATCCATGTCATTTATCAAGTTCAGCACCATCAGGCTGTCGGTAAAAATTGACTTACTGTAAATGTTGTAAGCCAGCTGCATCCAGCTATCCTGTTGCTGGTTGTTGACTTGAGTTAAAAATTGTGGCTGGTAATCGCCACCGATTTGCTGGTGGTATTGGTACATCATGGCTGCAAATACCTCCATATCTACCCGCGAGCTAAAATTTTTGTAAAATGTAGAAGCATAGGAAGACAGCCTGTTTTTAAGCGATGCCACCTTAACCGTGTCGAGCGTGCTGTCCGAAAATTCAGCTAAAACATCTTTAAAACGTGAAGCAAATCCGAGCAACTCAACAGCATATACCGCCTCATTCCTGTAGTCGGCTACGAGCGAAAGGGGTGCCAACTCCCCGTAGAGCCTTTTAAACTTAGGGAGTAAGCCGGCATACTCCCTGGAAAGTTCAGGATTTGAATTTGCCCATGCGGTAAACATTTGCTCCTGCTCAAGCTTCCACTGAACAGCATTCAGGCGCTGCAACCCAACAGTTTCGCCAATCCATTTCTTCCATGCATTGGCAACCCCTGCATGTTTGCTGGCATATTGGATTCGGATGGTATCGTTGCCAGACATGTAAGCATTGAAAATTGAAAGACGTATATCCCTCAGGTGAATTTTGTGGGGATTGCTCTGGTTAACCAGCAGGCTTACAGCATCTGATGTAATAAACTGTTGAGTTCTACCCGGGAAACCGTAAATCATGGTAAAATCACCCTCATTAACACCCTTGGTTGAAATTTTCAGAAATTTCTTAGGTTTATAAGGAACATTATCGGGTGAGTAGGGTGCCGGCTTGTTGTTTTTATCGGCGTAGATTCTAAACAGGGAAAAATCACCCGTATGGCGGGGCCATACCCAGTTATCGGTATCGCCTCCAAAACGGCCTATGGCTTCGGGTGGTGCGCCTACCAACCTTACATCGTTAAAGACTTCGTAAATCAGAAGGTAGTAGTCGTTTCCATAGTAAAATGGCTTGACCTGGGCTAAGTATCCTGGTTCGGCCGCCGTAGCGGCAGACTCGATAGACTTTATGTGTTCAGAAACAATCCTGCTCCGTTCAGCTTCAGGCGTATTGGGCGAAACACCTTGCAGCACCGAACCGGTAACATCCTCCATTCGAACCAGGAAACGGACGGATAATCCGGGGTTTGGCAGCTCTTCGGAGCGAGACATGGCCCAAAAACCATTTGTAAGAAAATCGTTTTGTACCGATGAGTGCGATTGAATGGAAGAAAATCCGCAATGATGATTGGTAATAATTAATCCATCGGGTGAAATAATTTCGGCAGTGCAGCCACCGCCAAACTGCACCACGGCATCCTTAAGGCTGGAGTGGTTAACGCTGTAGATTTCTTCGGAGGTTAGCTTGCACCCCAGGGCCTGCATGTTGGAAGTATTTTTTCCAATCAGCAGGGGAAGCCACATACCCTCATCGGCCTTAACCGGAATAAGGGTTACCCAAAAATACAGGAAAAAAATTAATGATCTTTTAGTCATAGTTTTAGCTATTATTTTGTAAAAAACTAACCAGCTCAATATATAGGCGCTGTACGGGCAATCCCATTACGTTAAAGTAGGAGCCTTCTATTCTTTCGACACCTACAAACCCAATCCACTCCTGTACTCCATAGGCTCCAGCCTTATCAAGTGGGTTATAGTGCTGTACGTAGTAGTCTATCTCTTCGGCAGAAAGATTTCGAAAGTAAACATTCGTGGAGGATTGAAAAGTAGCCGACCTACTACTGGAGCTAATGCAGACTCCAGTAACAACGGTATGCATGTTGCCCGAAAGGAGCTTCAACATGTTACTAGCCTCCACCATATCAGCAGGTTTACCCAGCACCATTCCGTTACATGCTACTATTGTGTCGGAGGTTATCAGTATAGTTGAATTATCGAGTTTGCCAGTAAAGGCTAACGATTTTTTTTTAGCTAGGTACTGGGGTATTATTTCAGTGTCCAAACCTGAAGGGAAAGACTCATCCTGATGTTCGGTAGGCCATACCTCAAATGGGATATTCAATCCCCCAAGCAAATCTTTTCGTCTGGGAGAGCCCGAGGCAAGCACTAGCTTGTATCCTGTCAAAAGTTCTTGTAAAAGCATCAATAAAAGTTAAACAATAAACCAACGGAAAATAAATGCGTAGAGAAGGCCAAATAGCAAAATAAGCTTGCAAAAGCCACTTGCCCTGTGGTAGTCCTTCTTTTCCTGCGCCAGAAGTATCATGACCAGCAGCACAAAGCATGGAACAACTATGAATAAAAAGAAGTAGGAAAAAGTAACAAAATCGAATTCGCCGGTGCTAAGCTGACGCATGTAAGCGGCAAAAAGGTAAACCAGAGCCAGCATGGTGATTCCAAGCATGGAAGCTGCTGTAACCTTGGCTGTTTTGATACCATATCGGACAGGAATGGTGTTACGACCATAGGTAAAATCCCCTTCAAAGTCCTCGATGTCCTTTATAATCTCACGAACAAATGTGAGTAGGAAAGCCATTGTAGCATAACCACCAACCCAGTAAACAAGCTGGTGCAGGTCGAGCTGGTAAACGGCAATAACCTCCCAGAAGTTTCCCAACAAGGGAAGCTCAAACACCAGGGGAATAAGAGGAATTAATCCTGTTAAAACCGAAACAACAAGATTCCCGACAATCAGCTGGCGCTTGTACAGAGTGGAGTAGAACCATAGTATTCCGGCAGTGAGGAAAAAGAGAAGCGAAAAAACAGGACGACCCACCTTGAATGATACTACAAGCCCCAGCAAAATGCCGAGTGTGCTTAGCACCATGTGCATGGCAATTGCCTCCCGACGGGTAACCTCCTGTCCAACAATAACTTCTCCAGGCTTGTTAACCAAATCGGTACGGGTATCAAAATAATCATTTATAACATATCCTCCGGCAGCAATAAGCACCGTAGCCATGACAAGCATAATAAAAACGCCGGTTGGCATCTGAAGCGCCAACCCATAGCTTAGCAAAATTGGATCAATAATAAAGTACCTCATCAGTATCATTGTGGCGATAATGATAAGCAGGTTCTTATACCGAATTAGTTGAAAAAACTTCATACGTCAAGTTAAAATAGCTGGTGTAATGTAAAAGTAGCCTATTTTGTTGTTTTATTCCACTTGATTTTCAGCATACCTATAAAAGCAGTAGGGTTACTGCATGTACATGTCGGAACTTTCGCCCCACTTACCATTGAGCCTTAGCACCTGCTCAATAACATCTCGAACGCATCCCCTGCCTCCGTTAAATGAGGAGATATAAACAGCAACCTGCTTAACCTCGTAGGCGGCATCATGGGGACAAGTTGGAACGCCCACCAGCTTCATTACCTCAAGATCAGGTAGGTCGTCGCCCATGTAAAGAAGGTTAGCCAGCTCCAGGTCATACTTTTTACGAAATTCTTCAAGAGCAATCATTTTGTCAGCCACCCCAAGGTAAATATCCTGAACACCAAGCCCCCTGAAACGAACCCCAACGGCATCGGATTTTCCGCCGGAAATAATAGCCACAGGAAAACCCCTTCCAACCGCTACCCCAACAGCATAGCCATCGCGGGTATTTGAAGTTCTCAGCAGCTCACCCGAAGGGTGAATAATTATTGTTCCATCGGTAAAAACCCCATCAACATCGAAAACAAAAGCCTTTACCAGGGCCAACATCTCCTTAAAATTTTTACGCATGGGCATTACTTTTTACTTTGGACAAAATTCTGAATGCTCAAAGATAGCTCCTTGTAAATATTCTGCAACTCCAAGTCAGAAAATCCAAGCATGGAGAGATGCTGCTCCATGGTTTGCTGGTCGAACCGTACAGCAGGCCCCGTTTGAAAATCCTTTGGATTGGCAAGAAAAGCTTTTGAAACAGTCTCCCTAACTAGCGGCTCAAAAATCTTAAAATCAACTCCATTCTGCTCGGCAATCCTGTATGCTGCAGCCAGCATGTGGTTGGTAAAATTTGAGGCAAAAACAGCAGCAAGATGCAACCACCTGCGTTTCTCCGAATCGAGAGCTACAACCGATGATGTAATAGCTTGGGCTATACTGCTTAAGGCGTTTAGGGTTGCCTGACTATTTCCCTCAATGCAAACCGTTACATTTTTAAACTCAACCAGCCTGGCCTTTGAAAATGTTTGCAGCGGATAAAATACCCCGTATCCCAGAACATCAGCAACCGAAAGCACTTCAATTGATGTACTCCCACTCGTATGTACCAGGAAACCTTTAAGAGACGGAAGCTGTTCGGCTACGGTTTGAATTACCGAGTCGGGAAGGGCAACCACGTATAGCTGGGCATCGGGAATTAGCGAATTGAGGGTGGCAGTTGGCTCTGCGTTGAGCCGGTTGGCAAGGGTGGCAGCGCTTTGGTAGGTTCGGGAGTAAACCTGAACCACACGCCAACCGGCATTAAAAAAGGCAACAGAAAGTGAAGTGGCCAGATTGCCAGCACCAATAAAAACAACATCCCTATTGAAGGAATCAGCCTTGGTCATCACCATATATTTTAAAGCATAAAGATAGCTAATAAAATAAGGTTACTGGAGAAAGGACATTCAAGAATTAAGGCAAGGGATAAAGAAAATCGAAGCCTGAGTGGCTTTTGACGAAAACTTGTCTCATTCCGAGGAGTTTACCCTGCGACAGGCTCAGCGTCCGGGCAGGTCCGGTTCTTAACTGAACTTGCCTGGCTTTTAGCAAACAGGCGTTGGGATCTGACGGATTCATGGTTCATATAGCTCAACCTCTTTCCTTAGCTTCTTCCCTCTCCCGGTTCACAGCTACGTCATTGGCTACCGCTTCTCTACCTGCTCAACTGCAAAAAAGCGCCATAACCTACTCAACATCAGTGAATTTTGACGAC
>Ga0116176_10004186_pt1 | contig 10523 bp, 8 predicted proteins | sample AD_STIC08_MetaG_FD_89803 | JGI IMG/M metagenome (GOLD analysis project Ga0116176, IMG submission 89803) | Active sludge microbial communities of municipal wastewater-treating anaerobic digesters from USA - AD_STIC08_MetaG | ecosystem: Engineered > Bioreactor > Anaerobic > Digestate | place: USA... | reverse complement strand
TTGATTCCGTCCACGCACCGTTCCCCGAGGGCGACCGGCTCTTCTCGCTTGATGACGCCGAGCGCGCGGAATCCGTCCGGCTCTGCCAGTTCGCCATGGACGCCGCGTCAGAACTGGAAAGCCGCACCGTCGTCATCCACCTCATCCAGCCGTACGGCATCCCGGAAGGCGACACCAGGAACCGGATGATCGAACGGGGGCGCCGCAGCGTCGGCGCGCTCGCGGATTACGCGGGCAAAACCGGCGTCAGACTCGCGATGGAAAACGGGCAGAAACAGGAATACGACGACGTGCTGATCGCGTTCCTGAACGAATTCACCGACCCGCACGTCGGCCTTTGCTACGATTCCGGGCACGAGCACGTGAAGGACGGCAGCTTCGCCATGCTCGAGCAGTTCGGGCACCGCCTCTTCACTGTCCATATCCACGACAACGACGGCTCCTCCGACGCCCACGTTCTCCCGTGGGAGGGCACCACCGACTGGGAACGCTTCCGGCAACTGTTCCATTCATTCGACTACCGTGGCAACCTCCTGCTGGAAACCGACATCGGCAACTCCCGGTTCACGGATCGCGCGGTTTTTTTGCATGAAGCCAGACAGCGCGCCGGCCTGCTCCTTTCAGGAAAGTGACCGTGGAAACTTCCCGCGAACGATCCCCGGTTGTGCCCACCGCGGTCCACAGTGTCCACCCCGCCACTCATTCCTTCGCGCTCTTCGCGTCTTCGCGTGCGTTATTCTTGCCGGAAAGGTTCTGGCCATGAACGATGCATCGTCTGATAAACCGGCCATCAGCGTGCGCCCCCTTGCATCCGTGGCCCTGTTCTGTGCCGGCCTGTGGCTGGTCCCCTCCGGCATCGCGCTCCACCTCGCTTCGCATGAGGGCAACACCCGGTGGAGCCACCTGTTCATGACGCTTCACAACTCCGCCTCGTTACTGTTTCTCGTTGCCGCAGTCGCACATGTCATCATGAACTGGAAGGCTCTCGTACATTACGTGACGGCGAAGGCCGGAGAGTACACGAAGTTCAAACGGGAATTGCTCATCAGCGTTCTGGGCGTTTCCGCGTTCGTGATACTCGTCGCTTCGCACGCGCTGCACGTCCCGTAGCGAGAAAGACGATCCGCCGGGGTAGGCCCGAAAAACGCCACACCCCTTCGCGTCTTCGTGTCTTCGCGTGAGCTTTTTTTTGGTTTGAAGACCAGGATTGCCTCCACTCAAAGGAGCCCCCGAATGCCCGCTCGCACATATCGCGTACCCGGGGAAATACCGGTCGCCGACGACATCCTCTGCCTGCTTGACGGCCAGAAAGCCCCGGTGCAGCTCTGCCGCGTATCCGCCGTGCCGTTCAATCGCCGATGGCCGGGGCATCAGCGGCAGATCGAGCAATCCGAGATCGCGTACTTCACCTCGTTGGAGATGACCGAGCCGGTAACCGTTCAGGTGCGGCCTGGGCGCGCCTTCAAGGACGTCGTGGTGCGGCCGCTGTCGAAGAACGTGCACCCGCAGGTCGAGAACGGCGTCATCACCTTCATTCTCCCGTCGCCGGGCGGTTACTCGCTCGAGATGGATGGCTACCACCATAACCTGCACCTGTTCGCGGATCCGCCCGCGAACTACGCGGTCGATCCGCACGGCCCCGCGACCATCTACTTCGGTCCGGGCTGCCACGACGTCGGAATCCTTGAGCTCAAAGACGGCCAGACCGTGTTCATTGACGAAGGCGCTGTCGTTTACGGTTGCATCCACGCCACCGACTGCCGGGGCATCCGCATCCTCGGCCGGGGAGTGCTGGATAACAGCAAAAACGTGGAGACCATCCTGTTCCCGATGGAAAAACTCGGCGATGGCATGTTCGACGTCCGTAACGCGAAACGAGAGCACACCATCCAGCTGATCCGCTGTCAGGACGTGGTTCTGGACGGGTTCACGATTCGTGATTCACTGGTCTACAACGTCGGCCTGTGGGGGTGCGACGATGTCGAAATCAGGAATCTGAAGATCATCGGGAGCTGGCGCTTCAACACGGACGGCATCGATTTTCACAACTGCCGCCGATGCCACGTCACCGATTGCTTCGTCCGCACCTTCGATGATTCTATCTGCTTCAAAGGGCACCTCGGCTACCAGCAGGTGTGCGAGGACATACTGGTGGAGAACTGCGTCGTCTGGTGCGATTGGGACCACTGCCTCGAAATCGGCGCGGAGTGTTGCGCGGACCATATGCGCAACCTGACTTTCCGTAACATGGACGTGATCCGGAGTCTGGATATCGCCCTGAACATCGGCAATGTGGATTACGGCCACGTTCACGACGTGCTGTTCGACAATATCCGGGTGGAAATGGACCCGGTGTACCAGCGGCCGCGCATCCAGAGAGACGACGCGGAGACCTTTCCGGTGGACCCGCACTCCCCGTGGCTGCCCACATTGATGGGTTGCAGCATCACAGAACACCCGGAATACAGTGAAGGCAGGAAGGAGCGCGGGCACATTTCCGACATCACCTACCGGAACATCCACGTGCGTTCGGACCGGATGCCGCCATCGTCATTTCGCGGATACGACGCGCACCATCGGGTGGAAAACGTGACAATCGAAGGCCTGTACCGCAACGGCGTCCGGGTGAAGACGCTTCAGGAAGCGAACGTGTACATAGGGGAATTCGCGGACAACATCGTGCTGAAATGACACACGTTATGGCCCCAGTTTTCTTCGCGTCTTCGTGTCTTCGCGTGAGCCTCTTCGTATTGTAGCGTCAGCAGGAAAGGCACTGACATGCCCGGCGCAAAACGCAGACCCAGCTTCCTCTGGATTTCCTTCGAGGACACCAACCCGTTCTACGGCTGTTACGGTGACCCGGTAGCCCGCACGCCGAACCTCGACCGGCTCGCCGCGCAGGGCTGCCGGTGGACGCACTGCTTCTCCACCGCGCCCGTCTGCGCCCCCGCCCGTTCCGCCGTCATCACCGGCATGTATCCGATCTCCATCGGCACGCACCACATGCGCACGACGCACACGAACCCGGGAACGCCCGAGTTGCCCACGCCCTATTCCGCCGTCGTGCCGCATTACGTGAAATGCTTCACCGAGTACCTCCGCGCCGCGGGCTATTTCTGCACGAACAACGCCAAAACCGACTACCAGTTCGATCCGCCCGTCACCGCCGGGGATGAATGCGGTACGCAGGCCCACTGGCGCAACCGGCCCAACCCCGACCAGCCGTTCTTCGCCGTGTTCAACCCGACACGCACCCACGAAAGCGGCATGTGGCCCGAAAACTGCCGCGAACTCAGGTTCGACCCCGCCGACATGCAACTCCCGCCCTGTTTCCCCGATACGCCGAAGGTGCGCGAGGCCATGGCGCGGATGTACACGCACATCGAGGAGAGCGATACGGAACTCGGTCAGCTCCTCGCACAACTGGAAGAAGACGGGCTGGCGGACACCACGTATGTCTTCCACTGGAGCGACCACGGGCCACTGCCGCGCGGCAAACGCTGGCCGTATGACTCTGGAATCCACGTGCCGCTCATCTGCCGGGGACCCGGAATCGAACCGGGAAAGGTCTGCGCCGACCTCGTGAGCACCATAGACCTCGGCCCAACCGTGCTCTCGCTCGCGGGATTGGAAATCCCTTCCCACATACAGGGGCAAGCGTTCCTGGGACCTCGGGCAAAACCACCCCGCGAGTACGTGTTCGCCACGCGCGACAGGTACGACGAATCATACGACATGATACGGGCCGTGCGGGATCACCGCTTCAAATACATCCGCAACTGCCGTCCGGAGCTTCCGTACCAGCTCTGGATTCCCTACCTGAACCGCCACCCGATCATGCAGGAGATGTGGCGCCTCCATCTCGCCGGCGAGCTGAACGAAGCCCAATCACTGATGTTTCGGTATCCCCGCCCGACAGAAGAGTTGTACGACACGGAAACCGACCCGTATGAAATCCATAACCTTGCCGATGACGCGACGCACGAGGAGAACCTTGTCCGGCTTCGCGCGGCGTTGGACCAGTGGCTGCGCGAAGTCGGCGATATGGGGGAGCTTTCCGAAAGCGAGATGGTGCGGCGGTGGTACCCGGACAGCGTCCAACCGGTAACCGCGCCGCCCACGTTCATTCCCATCTGCCGGGAGATTCCGGGAACGCAGCAGGCGTGGGAGCAATGCACGCTCAACGCCCCTGCGCTGATCCAGTTGCATTGCGCAACACAGGGCGCGTCAATCGCATACACGTTCGAGACGGAAAACGCGCCCCGCTGGCTGCTCTACACCGAACCCTTGCGCATTGAGCCGGGAGACCACGTTCTGCGATGCAAGTCGATAAGGATTGGTTACCGGGAAAGCGAGGAAAGAAAACTTGAACTCCACGTGCGCGGGGAAGACGCCGTTTGACAAAATGTCCTCGCCCGGGTGGGAAGACGGGAATTGCGACGTAAGCGTCTGATCGACGAACGAACAATGCACGTGGCACCGGTTCCTTCGCGTTCTTCGCGTCTTCGTGTGATGCGGGTTCTGCTCACGCGTTTTTCCCGAACATCCGCACTATCACCCAGACGTACGTGATCGCGAACACCAGCGCGTACCAGTACCATTCAAGCCCCAGCACGCCCGGCACCAGCTTTGCCACAAGCAATCCCGCCGAGAAGAGGCAGAGTTTCAGCGCGCCCCAGTCCCACACGGTGAACGTTCGCGCACGTGCAAGTGCCCAGTCAAACACCGCCATGGTATCCCTCCTGCGGTTTGCCTCACGCTCTTCCATTCGCGTTCTTCGCGTCTTCGCGTGAGACAGCCTCTCCGCAGATATTCGCCCCGAAAAACGAAAGGGGAAGCAGCCGTTTTCCGACCGCTTCCCCTGCTCTCAGTTTCAAACCGCTGAGCCCTGCAGGGTCCGCGGTTGTGGATGATGGCTCCCCATGTGCAACCCTCTTCATAACCGTTCCCGTTCTCCGGCTGTTAACCGAAAACCGTTGTGATTCAATGGTCTATCAAAGAGCATGTGGCCCCCGGCAGGCCGGAAATCCTGACAATCTCATTTTCCCATCTACCCTTACCAAAGAGAGGTGTCGCAAGTCGAGTCGTGAGTTTGTCGCAAGTTGTGTCGCAAACCTGTCGCAAACATCGGCTATTTATTGTCCTGATGCATCCAGTATCCATAGTTGTCTATCGACCAGGCCACTGTACGTTCCAGAAATGAGCCAGGAGCCCACGTAAGTGCTCCTCTCCACGGGCTACCTTGGTCCCAGCCGCCAAGAAGCTCTTTCGCTCCCTGCATTCCATGGATTTCAGGCTGGCCACCTTCCAAGGCATGCCCCCAAACGATGTCGCTCTGTATTTCGGGATGCTCTCTATCCAGATGAACTCGTTTCCCGAAGACGGACAAGTCATCGGATACCTCGTGCCACCCCACACGGCATATTTTCCCAAGACCGTATCTGGTGTCGCCTCCGACAAAGAGGGTATCGATATTGTCCAACTGCCTCCGAAAGCCGTTATTTCTCAAGAAGACGTACCCTAAAAGCAGCATGGCATTCGTTTCCCCCTCCCCCTGACAGTTGGAATCACGCCACAAGGGATTGATACATTCTGTCTCCCGGAGAGTGCCTTCAGACGCTGAGTCCGATTCGGGAGCGATTGCGGTGCCGGGCCGGGAGTCCAGCAGACGACGTCTGAAGTCACGATCCGACAAACTTTCCTTGCCGCCGTGGCAGTACCATTGGACGCCTCTCATCTTTTCGAATGTCGGCATCCAAGCCAAGAACTTGTCGCCCCGTTTCTCGGCCGGAAAGAGGTAGGTGAAACGGCAGTTGAGAGCGACTTCCCATCCAAGTTTGCCGTAATCCGGAAAGCTTTCACCGTTTCTTGATCGAGATATCTCAGCGGTCACAGCTCCCCAAAGCACACGCGCCGGGACATAGGGTCTACAGCGGTTCAACGCCCCTGCCGGAGGCATGCCGACGAAAAGCGACGCTTCCAGTCGCCAGACCCATCGAAGTGCCGTCCAGGTCATGCTCTCACCTCACTCTTTTGTGGCACTCGCGCGTGATAGCGGGCATAGACGAGTGTTTGCCGTACCAGATCACGTGCCAGCAGTAGCTTGTCAAGGTCCTTGGCCATCTGCTGAAGCGATGTAAAGACATCAGCATTGCCAGAAAGTAAAGGGGCCTGCTGTGGCGTCACTTTCAGGAACTCATAAATCTTCTGGTTGACATTTTCGGCCCCACTGCCGCCTCGCGTTTTTAGAAAAAGAAACAGGGCATAAATTCCTTGCTCTTCCAGAACAGCGAGCGCGCTCGTAATGAGGTTCTCAAGCTCCTTTGACGGCCTCTCCGCGATAGTTTTACCCACCTTGGCACAAGTGAGGTCCAGGTTTTCGAAGGTCGGAGCGTCCATCACGAGACCTCCTTTCCTGTCTTATCCGCACCGGAAAGGTCCTTCATCTTCAGCACACGCAGCCGTCCCATGCCCCGGCTTCCCATGCCGCCGATACCGAGATGTTCCAGATAAGAATGGGCATCAGTAACAGCATCTCTGACTTTCTCAGGTGAGTCGACCGCCTTCACATCATCTTGATTGATCTTAAAGTGTTTTGGATTCCGGCAGGTTAGCTCCCCAAAAAGCACTGTTCCTCGAGGCATGGCCTCATAGGTGAACAGCGCCCCTTCCTCGGCTGCGCCCCTGGCCGGATCGATGGCGACCGAGGTCCGTACTTCGAGGTTGCTGTTCACGATGTGCGTAAACAGCTTGTCGGAGACGACCCCCAAGCGGCTGATGATGTAACCCGGTATACCCAGTACTTCGATCTTTTGAGCAATCTCGCCCAGTTGCTGCCAATCCGTCTTGACCGGCAGAAAAAGCCAGCCGAGATTCAATGATGGCTGAGCTGCTGTCCCGTCCGCTTTGCGGTAAACGACCTGCTGCTCAGGCAGGTCACTCAGTTCTGAGAATTCCGCGATGCTGGTTTGCCGCAATGCCATTGGACACGTGATCCACTGCGGCCCCAATTGCGACGCCACGGGAAAGAGCAGCACATGCATATCGCTGAATGCCGCCAGTCCCGCGAAACCGCCACTTGAGCCTATGCCTTTGGCAAAGCCGAACACGGTACACACAGGACAATCGGTTTTCCCGCAGTGGCCACCTCCACCGTCGCGCTCCGGCTGACCAAGGCCCGCGCAGTTGGGGTATTTCCCCTTTGCCATGGCCGTGTAAGCTCGCATGACTCCCGCGATGCTCGAGCCAGGAACCTTCGGTATCCGCGTGACCGGATCGCGCACGATGGTGTTGTCCACCCTGCCCAGCCGAGTTCCGCCTGTACCGACATGGATGGGATCGAGCGCCATGCCGACAAACGGAAATGTCACGAAACTCTGATTGTTTGTTGTCATCGGTCACCTCCGGACACTTGCTTTTTTAGTACGCTCATGTGCCATTCCAGGCTCCAGTCTAAGAGCTCGTCCCCGGCGGCTTGCACCAATGTCTCAAGGCAAGCGCCTCGAACACCCAGACGTTCATGGAACACCGCGCGGGCGAGATCGAGCCAGGCCGTCTTCCCTCCCTCGAACCATGTCCCATCCGGTCCTTGCCAGGCCCCGCGCCGCTCGATAAGCTCCGACCATGCTCCGCGGAGCGCGGTCTGGCTTTGTGCATGCCGGTCCATCAGCCGCCAGAGATCGCGCATCCGCAGCCATTCCGTAAGCTGTCTACAACTCAAAGGTTCGAACCGCCTGGCCGTGCCGTCCATGAAAATTGTTGCAATAAGCGAGGGATAAACGAGAACCCCGTCCCCGCTTCGCAAGTCCTTCGCGTGCCGCAAGACCTGGCCGTTGGGATGCTGGAAATCCAGAGGAAAACGGACCTGCTTGTCTTCCACAGCAAGGTACGGATAAAACACGTCATTCCGTCCATCGGGGAGTCCGATGGGTATGGTTTGAAGAAGCTCTTGCCGATGATCGAGCGACTTGATGCTGAGAGCGGTGACGCCCTCCCGCGTTTCGCATCCCGCCACCCGCCAGGTTTCAGGCTTCTTAATCCCATCCAGATCACCCTCGATGTTCCGCGCCGCTTCTATCACGGCCTGAAACGGCGTCATCCTCGGAAAGGCCACAACGCCAACCCGAAGCGGCAGCCGGTCCCAAACACGGGCAAATTGATCTCTCCATGCTTCAATCGTCCGATCCACACAGCCGGACACGGCTTCAAGTGGCAGAAGGACCCGAAAGCGCACCGGGGAAAGCTCAAGGGGGATCACCGGGTGATAAACGCCCAGAGCGCCTGCATTGTCCGCTGCCGAATGCACCACAAGTCGTTTGGCGTCCATGCTATCGTCCGCTTTCAACTCCAGAGTGATCCCGCGCAGGCAATCCTTGTCCTGCTCCGGTTTCAGAAGTCGGGCCAGGTTGCAGATGGTGAGGAAGTCCTTGGCCTGTGCCCGATACAACAGGCTTACGGGAGCATCCCCATAACGTCCGCCGTAGGTTTGCCGGCCTTCCCACGAACCGGAAGAGCCGTTATCGGGCTTGATAACCAAACGGCGCACGCGCCAGCGGTTCTGGTCTGCGGCCGCTATCTCGCGGAATTCGGCAAGCAAGGCTTTGAAGAAATCCTCGGCCTGCCGCCAGAAGCGATAGATACGACCAGGTGAGGCGAGTTTACGGAACAACTGATAAGTGAGCCATCCAGTGCGTCCGTTCTCGTCGATGGCGTCCCATTGAGGCGAGTCGGTGCGATCCTCGACGATTTTGGAGAAAAAAGATGGCCAATCTGTCTCGTGCTGGTACCCCTCCTGCAGGCTGCTCAGCACGGGGTCTGCCTTGTCAAAGGATGCGAGTTTTCCTTTGATGTGCTGAAAGAGGCTGCTGAAACAGGTGGATGGATCGATGGGGTTTGGCTGGTTGTTTAAGACAGGATTGAACTTCCGCCATTCCGGAATGGCTTGGGTCCTGAGCGCGTCTAGGCGTGTTCCGTCAAGCCATGGCTCGATATCCAGGCTCATCGTGACGAGGGCAACTCGATCATTCGCGTCGGCCACCTCGCTGATCCAGATGGAGTCTGATCCGAACTCCCCCTCAAGCCACATGTCCAGGCGATGAGTCCGCCGCGCTTTGCACGGGTCGCAAGGCCTTTGCTTGTCTGTCCGTGAGCCGCTTCTACGCACAAGACATACCGGGCAAACATGGCCATCCGGCGAATCCTGCCCGGGAATTTGCCAATTGCGGTGAAGCGGCACGGCCATCGTTTCCCGCGCCTTCCGGATTTCAGCCGTCATCCCCACGAGAGAGCGGGAGGGCTCACTGATATGGCAATAGGGAGGCATCTCGAGGTTGGCCTCACGAGCATAGCCGTCCATCTGTTCAGCCAGCCAGATTTGCCAATCGGAGACCTGCAAATCACCGCCTTGGTACCCTTGTTTGCCATGGCCGAATCGCTCCCCTGGGAACGAAAAGACACAGGCCTCGCCGTCCCTATACAGCAGAGAGCCTACAGCCAGATCGACCTCAACGAGCTTGCAGACTCTGGCGAAAAACTCATCCAGCGCCAGCCGCGCGCCGGTCCAGTCACCGATCTTCACAGCCCGAGTCTCGTAGTGGTCCGCACCGATCCCGATGGTCAAGAGCCGCCAACGGGTCTGTTGTTTGAGCCCATTGTTGGACCAGGGGAACGAGTTGCCTTCCAGAATCGCCCCGGCTGCGGCGCTCTTGAACAGCGCGGACGCGACATAAGACTGGTCAAACAGCGTGACGTCATTGTTTGGCAATCTGGTTTCCGCCAAGGTGCTGGTGAATGCTTTGCGCAGCAATCCTTCGGGCCCTACCGCCCCATCGCGCCAACGCCACCAATCCTCGATGCCGTTTGCGTCTTGAGCGCATTTCTCCAGATCGATAAGTAGTTGCTCAATTTGCTCCAGCAGGCTTTTCCATCCGGATTCAGTCAGCAATTCAGGCGGGTCGGCCAACAGATTGCGGACCGGATGGCCGAAGGCCGTGGACAACCACATGTGGGTGACATCCTGGCCCAGGTATTCAACTGCGCTTTGCGGGAAACTCTGCTTCTCGATACCCGACGCCATAGCGTGGCCAGCCTGGAGTAAGCCAAGCATCCCGCTATCTCGGCGCGGATGTCTGGAGAGAAAGTCTGCGAAAGTTCCGGGCCACGTGTTATTCCCCAAGCCGAATTTGCCCTTCACCCATTGCAGCAGGTTATCCCAGGGAAAGGGTGGGTTCTCCTGCTCGTGCCACTTCTTGTAGTCATAATTGTTCTTCTGGCCACCGTGCCCATGCAGAAAATCGATTTTAGCCTTGCCGGTCATATGAAGCCAACCAATGGCCTCACACGCCAAGAGCAGAGGACGATGCTGCCGCAACGTGTCCGGAAGTTGAAATCTTGTCATTGGTCACCTCTGCCTCGTGCATCACTACGCTTTCTTATTACATCGAGAAGTGTCGTAAATGTCTGTTCCACTATCCTTGGCAATTGTGTGTCTTCTCGGTCTGACTGAAGGCGCTTTTGGTGTTCCG
>Ga0116176_10004185_pt1 | contig 10523 bp, 8 predicted proteins | sample AD_STIC08_MetaG_FD_89803 | JGI IMG/M metagenome (GOLD analysis project Ga0116176, IMG submission 89803) | Active sludge microbial communities of municipal wastewater-treating anaerobic digesters from USA - AD_STIC08_MetaG | ecosystem: Engineered > Bioreactor > Anaerobic > Digestate | place: USA... | reverse complement strand
TAGTTATAGGAGTTATGCCGACAGATGCTGAAGAAAGAGACAATCCTCTGATGCCCGTATCAAGCGATGATTTTAGAGTCGCGCATATTGAAAAGACAGGGTCATTTATTAGCAGGATTACACTTGTTACATCCAATGACGAATATCACATCAAAAAAATAATTTTTAATTTTTATCCTAATGATGACGAATTAAAAACAGGTGCAAAACTTGGTGAGATAGATGGGTTTACTTCAGAAAACGCCTGTTGCGAAGATATGCAGAATTTTGAAAATTATAAATATCCAGTTCAGGGAGTGTACTATGCTCTTTATTTTAACCTTAGAAATGAAAAACTGGACGATGTAGAATTAAGAAGAAAAATGTTAAAAGTGTTACCTATAGAAGATTTGGTCTACGATTATGGTATTCCAGTTCAAGGGCCTATAAGTAGGAGCACATTTACAGATAAAAGCTTACCCTTTGATATATACGATGAAAATTTTGAAGATGATTTGGAAAAATTGGAGATAAAAGTGAATGTCCCCGACGAAAAAAATCATGTAAAACTCGCGGAGAATGTTTTAAAAATGTGGGAGGATAAATTGAATTTGGAAGTCACTATCGTTAAAACTGACCCCAAGGAGTTTGTTGATAAAGTAATCGAAACGAGAGATTTTGAAGTATTATTGTATGGTCAGGAAGTAGGCAGAGATCCTGATAGATACGTACTGTGGCATTCTGCTCAAAAAGAACCACCGGATTTAAACCTATCCGGTTTTGAACAAATAAGAGCCGACAGAGCATTAGAGGAAGGCAGAAACGAACTGGATAACGATAAAAGGGTTGTGCACTACAATGAATTTCAGAAAGTATTAAATGAGCAAGTCCCTGCAATATTCCTTTATCACCCGTATATAAATCATTATGTTTCAAAATACATAGAAGGCATAGGGCAGAAATATACATTTACATACTGGGATAGATTTCTTGATTTCAAAAACTGGAATAAAATATCATCCAATTAATTTTTCTTTTTACTTTTTAAAAATTCTAAGTATGGTAATTGAATTCCCTGATTGTTTTTGTTTTTCTTATTAAAATGCATAAACCAATTCGGATTTAACCTTTTGAAAAAAAGGAGATCTTCTAAAATGTCGTATGAGAAATGAACTGTGATAGATAAAAAGAGGGTCGCAAGATATATTTTGTTTTTAGTATAGAAAAAATATGCTAAAAAACCTGTAATTACAGGACTCAAGATAGTGTGTGAGTATAAGCCTGTTAGATATTTATGATTTTCTCTTAAGAAATCCTTTACCTCTTTAAAATCCCTCTCTTTAATAAATAATTTAATAATCTGTGAATACTCGCTGTCTTTTCCGTATGTAAGGTAATAAATAACATGGTCTAGGTCTGGAAGTGTATTTCCTAAAAAACCACAAATTAAAAGCAGAAAAAGATTTTCTCCCTGAAATTCCCTGGAAATAATTAGAGCACAAATCAACCCAAGTAGTATATGGATTAAAATGTGATAAGTTTGACTTTTTTCTACCAGCTTATTTCTCATATTTGTATCTCTTGTTTAGTTAAGTTAGTATTTCGAAACCATTCTTTGTGACTAAAACAGTGTGTTCAAAAATGCAAAAATCCTTGCCGTCTGCCATTTCGGTTTCCCACTCACTTGTATTAATAACTTGATCATCTCCCTCGCATATTAAAGACTCTATACAAATAGTCATACCAGCTTTTAATTTTGGACCGTCGTGTTTATTTCCGTAACATGGTATTTCCGGAAATTCGTGCATAGAGTAACCTATGCCGTGACCTTCGTAATCTTTTAATACATTAAAGCCCTCCTTTTCTACTGTCTTTTGTAACGTTTGAGAGATTGAACCAATTTTTGTGCTGGCTTTTACCTTTGATATTGCAGAATAAAGTGCATTTTTAGATGTTTCTATTATTTTTAACCTTTTATCTGTTGTTTTACCCACGTGATAGCAATGTGCGCTGTCTACGTGTAAACCATTAGACGAAATTACTGTATCAATGTTGACGATATCTCCCTCCTTAAGAGTTACACCTTTTCTTGGGAAACAGTGTACAGATTGTTGATTAATACTCATACAAAGGCCGGTTGGAAAAGGAGGTAAAAGACCTTCTTTGTAACCTTTGCATGAAGGGATTACCTTTTCTTTATTACACAATTCTAAAAACTTATCTTCCAAATCATATGCTTTTATTCCAGGGGTGATAATTTTTTCTAGTTCTCCAAAAATACCAGAGAGAGTTTTTCCCAACTTTCTCATAAATATAATCTCTTCTTCAGTTTTTATAAGTCCTTTTTGCATAGGAGTGATTATACTCTATATTGATTTTTATTTGTGATAATATATATGTATGACGGAAAAAAATACCCCTACAAAGAAAAATAAAAAACTTAATATTGTCTATATAATTCTAGGTGTTCTGCTAATAGGCGCCTTAGGTTATGGGATTTATTCTTATAAATTTTCAACTAAAAGAACAATAACAGTATCCGGGACCTCGACAGGAGATTATGCAAATCAGATCGCTACCTTTTATATAAATCTTGAATATCATAATAAGGAAAAGGATAAAGCCGTTCAAGAATTGAATGAAAAATCAAAAATTGCTGTAGATAAAATAAAAGAATTTGGTATTGATTCAAAAGATATTATGACTCAGAATTTAAACGTTTATCAACGAGAAGATCCCTATTATGAAGATGGAATTACCAAATATAAGCCTAATGAATGGTATGCAAGCTATTCAATTGAAATTACTTTAAGAGATTTAACAAAATCAACTGATTTTACTGAATTTTTAACCTCTATAGAGAGTTCAAGTATGTGGGGTCCTAATTTATCTATAGACTCTAAAAAAACAGATTCGGATGAGTTACTTACTTCAGCAATTGAGGATGCAAGACAAAAAGCTGAAAGAATGGCAAAAAGCATGGGTGCGAAATTAGGCAAAGTAATTAAAGTAGAAGAAGGTGGTGCGGGTTCCCCTATATTGTATGGATTAGCAAAGGAAGATTCACGAATGATGGGTGGTGGTGGAGCTCCTATAGAACCAGGTTCTACAGAAATATCAAAAACAGTTACGGTGACTTTTGAACTACGATAGATTTAAATTACCAGAAATATTTAAAAAAATACGGTAACTTGGTGTAAAAAACTAGGATCCATAGTTTTTTTCCATCAAAATTACCGTCTTCCACCGTTGCCCTTTTATAATAAAAAAGTACCATTTATTAGATGTTTGAGATTTCTAACGGCGGTGGGTCCGATTAGATTTCTATGGACACTCTATAAAGAACTGACATATGAGGGTTTATGGCTCATATTTTTGCAGACCGAGATTTGGTCCGTGCCAGCGGTACTGCGTATATCCTATAATATACCAATTAATTTGTCAAATATTAAAATAAGTCAATAAAATAAAAAAATTTAATAAAGTAAAGATAAAGATAAATAAATTCTTTATGGTTTTAATACAATATTAGCTATTCTATCTTTTATATATACAAATTTTTGTATGTTTTTATCCCTTAGTAATACCAGAATTTTTTCATCGCTTAGTGCTTTTTCTTTTACGATATCCTCTGTATCACTCTTGCTTATTAGAATTTCCGTTCGTACCTTTCCGTTTATTTGAACAGGAATTACGACAGTGTCTATTTCAAGATACTTTTCTTCTACTAAAGGCCATGGTTGAAGATGAATGCTGTTTTTCTTTTTCCACTCAGAGTAATTGTTAATTTCCTGCCACAAATCTTCTGAAATGAAAGGAGCAAAAACTGATAGTACTTTTAAAAATCCTAACCACACGTCCTTACCGATGTAATTATTATTCTGAATTTTTTTAATAAAAATCATTATCTCACTAACACAAGTATTCATTTTTAAGTTTTCTATCATATTTGTAACGTTTTTAAGCATTGAGTAATATAACTTCAATGTTTCTTCATCGCTGGGTTTATCACAAACTTTCTCTTGAAGGGAAATAATATTTTTTATCAACTTATTAATAGTTTTAATAATATTTGGATTCCATGGGTATGTCTCGTCGTAAGGACCCATAAAACAAATGGTAGTTCTTAAAGAATCAGCACCGTATTTATCTATTTCGGTAATAGGGTCCACACCATTTTCTGAAGATTTAGACATTTTAGTGCCTTGTTCTGTTAATAAAAGACCTCCGTTAAGTCTCCAAGAATAAGGTTCTTCGGTAGGAACTAAGTGCAAATCATATAAAAATTTATGCCAGAATCTGGAGTAGAGAAGATGGACGGTAGTGTGTTCGGCACCACCGAAATATTTATCTACAGGCAGCCAATAGTTCATTTTGTCTTTACTTGCGAATTCGTTTTCATTCTTGGGATCAGTGTAACGTAAATAATACCAGCAGGAGCCAGCCCAGTTGGGCATGGTGTTAGTTTCTCTACGTGCTGGTTGACCATCAAAGTTTGTGTTGACCCAGTCAGAGTTTCGTTCAAGTGGGCTGGCTCCGTCATCTGATGGTCTAAAATCAGCTATTTCAGGAAGTGTTAGAGGGAGATATTTATTTACATCTTCAGGGTTTTCAGTACTACAAATTGCTTTCACACCTTCAGGAGTGTGTACCAAAGGTATAGGCTCTCCCCAGTATCTTTGTCTGGAAAAAACCCAATCCCTTATTTTATAATTGATTGCCTTCTTTCCTTTTCTGTCTTTTTCCAAATCCTCAATTACTTTATTTTTGAAATCCATAGATTTCATTCCGGAATATTTATCACTGTTTACCATTACACCATCTCCCGTATAAAGTGCTGGTTCTTTAGAATCGCCCTCCTTATTATTTATACTTGCCTCCTTTTTCTCTTCATTTTCAGATCTAATAACCTCCACTATTTCCAAATTAAACTTCTTAGCAAATTCATAGTCTCTCTCATCGTGTGCAGGAACTGCCATAATGACACCTGTACCATAATCCATAAGAACGTAATCGGCTATAAAAACAGGTACTTTTTTATTTGTGAATGGAACTACAGCCTCAATACCTTTTAACATGACACCAGTCTTATCTTTCTGAATTTGTCTCTCAAGGTCGGATTTATTTCTTGATTTTTCAATATAGCTATTTACCTCTTCTTTATTTTCGACTTTATCTAATATTTTGTTAATAAAAGGATGCTCGGGCGCAAACACCATGAATGTAACACCGAACACAGTATCCGGCCTCGTGGTAAAAATTTCAATTTTCTCCCCATCAATGTCAAAAACAATGTTTGCGCCCTCGCTTTTTCCAATCCAGTTCTTCTGTGCAATTTTTATAGATTCCGGAAAATCCACTTTATCCAAACCTTCAATTAATTTTTCTGCGTAAGCTGGGATTTTAAGAACCCATTGTTTTAGCATTTTTTTAATAACAGGTTTCTCACCTCTTTCTGATACTTTATTTCCATGTTTATCGGTAATAACTTCTTCGTCTGCTAATACCGTTTTTAAGTCCTCACACCACCAAATAGGAGTTTCTTTATATTCCGCCAATCCGTTTTCAAAAAATTTTAAGAAAATCCATTGGGTCCATTTATAATATTCCGGACTACTTGTATCTATTTCTCTGTTCCAATCAATTCCGTAACCCATCTTCAAAAAGGAATCTTTGAATTTTTGTATAGTTTCGTGTGTTATTACGGCAGGGTTGATACCTGTTTTTATAGCGTAATTTTCGGCAGGAAGTCCAAAAGCATCCCATCCCATAGGAAAAAGCACGTTATAACCCTTCATTCTAAGATATCTGGAGTAAACATCGGGGGCGGTATACCTCATCATATGCCCAGCGTGTAGTGAATTACCGGAAGGGTAAGGAAACTCGGCTAAAATATATTTTTTGGGCTTTTCTGAAAAATCAAAGGCTTCGTAAATATTGTCTTCAAGCCATTTATTTTTCCATTTTTCTTCTATTATTTTATGGTCGTATTCCTTCATATTAAACATTTTGATTTTATCACAGCCTCATATACTCGGCATCATAGATATTTACGCATTGCAAAAGTATTTTATTTATATTATATTAACTTGCTATGGCTAAGAAAAAAGGAAATAGAATATTAATAGGTCTTGAGTGTACAGAGACCGGTAAAAGAACCTATGTTACTCAAAAGAATCGTATGAATTCAGAAGGTAAACTCGAAATTATGAAGTACAACCCATTGTTAAAGAAACATACTTTGCATAAAGAAGTTCAAAAACTCAAGTAAATTTAAACTTTCTCAAATTTAAGATTCAACGCAAATTATCTAAAAAAGTGATAGAATAGATGTTCGTACTGGGCGTTACTAAAAAAAATGGAAAAAGGTAAGCTCTATATAATTGCATCTCCCATAGGAAACCTCTCTGACTTTACATTGAGAGGAATTGAAACTCTTAAGAGTGTTGATTTAATTCTATCTGAAGATACCCGTGAAACTGATAAGGTTCTTAAAAAATATGAAATAAATATTCCTCAAATATCTTATAGAGACCAAAATCATGAAGCAGTATTTCCTAAAATTGAGGTCTCTCTTGAAAATGGCTTAGACTTGGCATTAATTTCTGATAGCGGTACTCCGCTAATTTCCGACCCTGGTTACAAGTTAGTAAGAGATTTAATAAAAAAGGGATTCGAAGTAGTTTCTATCCCAGGTCCCTGCGCGGCAATATCAGCACTTGCATCTTCCGGTTTTCCTACAGATAAATTTTCATTTTTGGGTTTTCTGCCAAAAACTTCAGGTGATAGATCACGGCTTATAAAAAAATACGGAGATTTAGACTCAACATTAATTTTATATGAGTCTCCCTTCAGAATAGAGAAGTTGTTAAAAGAAATTCAGGAAAACCTTGGTGAAAGATACGTTTGTTTAGCAAATGAAATTACCAAAGTACATGAAAAAATATTACGAGGAAATGTAAGCTTATTAATAGAGCTTGTAAAAGGTAAACATCTAAAAGGTGAGTTTGTAGTGTTAGTAGGAAAGGAGGGGTTTTCTATATGAATGAAGAAGATATGCAACTCGAGCAAAGACATCTCGGTATTGTTTTGAGTAAAATTGAACAAGCCAAAAACACTATAAATGAAAGCTTAGATAAACTTGGAAAAGAAAATATAGAGAGACTGAAAGAATTGAGTGAAGACGGTTCCAGCTCTAGAGGTTATGGATCAAACGATTTTGATGTTCTTTTGGAACAACTTCATCAAAAAAACTTATCGTTTAATTTAAAAGGTAAATACCAGACATTAAATGAACTTAAATTTCTTTCATCCGAGCCTTATTTTTCAAGAATAGACCTTTATAACAAAAGTTCGAACACTGATGAGAGATACTATATAGGTAAGTTTTCATATACAGAAGATAAACCTATTATTACTGACTGGAGAAGCAAAGTAGCATCAGTTTATTATAGATACAGATATCCTCAAAAAGATGTAGGTTACGATACGCCTTCGGGTAAGGAAGTCCGTGATCTTAAGTTAAAAAGAACTTTTGAGATTCAGGATGGCGAATTAATAAAATATTACAATAACGATCTTCAACTAGATGAGTCCTCAATAATTAAAGAAAAAATTGAAAAAAGGACCGGTGGTGTACTTGAAGATATTATTCAAACTATTCAAAAATCACAGTTAGATATAATTGAAGCCGACCCAAGGCAGATATGCGTTGTTCAGGGTTGTGTGGGTAGCGGTAAAAGTACTGTGGCAATTCATAAACTCGCGCACATATTTTTCAATTACCCAAAGTTGGTTCATCCAGAAAAATGTTTAATGGTTACAAAAAGCCAAATATTAGCAGGGTACCTCTCAACCCTTTTTCCTAAATTAGGAATTTTTGATGTTACTTACAAAACTCTTAGGGATTTGGTTTATAACATTATATTTAGAGAAGAACTTAAGATTAAATTCGACTTTGATGAAGGTCAGGATACAAGTCTCTACAACAAGAAAAAGATTGAATCGATTCAAAATCAATTACAAAAAGTGATTAAAGGTTATGAGAGCAAAATTAAAAATATCTTCAAAGATCCCGGATTAAAATTATATGCCAGTTTTAAATACAGTTACGATGAAACACCTTATGAAAATGTTATTGAATTACTCAAAGATACTTTAGAAGAAATAAAGATTCAAAAGTATCAATTAAAACTTAATCCCGATGGCTTAAATTCTTGGTTAAATAAACAAAATTTAATGAATTTAAGGAAAATATTAAGATCAGCAAATAGAATTAGAAACGATCTTCAAAATAATGCTGTAGATAAAACAGTTAAAAGCCTCAACATAGATATAAGCTCAACTCTAAATTACACAGATGTGCTTGTTTACATATCGGTTTATTTGGAACTGATAGGTATGAGAGAATACAAAAAATATGAGTATTGCGTAGTTGACGAATCTCAGGATTTTAGCTTATTAGAGTATCTAATACTTAATAAAATAGTACTTAGAGGAAGATTTGCTTTATTTGGGGATTTGAACCAGTCTTTAGAAAACGACGGAGTTAGAAATTGGGATGATATTAAATCTGTCATAACTGACGCCCGGGTTGCGAATAAATTTAGTTTAGAAGAAAACTACCGAAGTACTAAGCAGATAATAGATTACGCAAATAATATTTTAAAACCCTATACCGACAAATATCTACCAAAATCTATAGATAGAGTGGGCGAGGAACCCGGAGAGATGCTATTTTTAAATGAGGACGAAATGTTAGAAGAATTTCGTAACTCACTATCAAACGATCTGAAAGATATCCATAAAAGTATCGGGGTTATTGTATTTGAAAATAATGATTTTACTGTAGAAAAAGTTAAGGAGATTATGCTAAAGGAAAATATTGATAAAAATGAAAATGGTTTTATTAAATTAACATCAAATCAAAAAATAAACTACACACCTCTGGGGATATATTTAATGAAATCAGACGATTGCAAAGGTTTAGAATTCTCTAAAGTCTATGTTCTAAATTTAAACACAAAGAAAATTAAAAATTATTCCGACGCCAGAAAAGCATTCGTTTCAGTTACAAGAGCCATGAACGAATTACAGGTTTTTGGGGTAAAATAAAAAAAGAATTATGAAAAAAATATTTAGTTTCAAATACATTAAAGATAATATTAGACTAATTTTCCTGATCATTTTTTCAACAGCTTTAAGATTAATTAATTTAGGGTATTCAGATTACCAAGGTGATGAGATTAAGGCCTTGTATTTACCATCTAAAGGGCAATCATTGATCGAATTTTTAATTGCGCAAAAAAAAGGGCCGATTCAATTTCTTATAACTTATTTACTAAAATTTATTGATCCGTCATATGAAAATCAATTTTTAATAAGATTACCTTTTGCCATCGCAGGTATTTTATCGATCCTGTTTTTTTATAAATTCATCAAGTTTCATTTCGGTGAGAAGGTAGCATTTTACTCATCATTATTTTTGTCATCCAACGGACTTTTTATTGCCTTTTCAAGAATTATTCAATACCAGTCATTCTCAATTCTATTTTCAATATTGTGTTTGTATTTTCTCTCACTTTCTCTTAAGGGGGATAAATATAAATTTTTGGTGTCTTTTTTGGATTGATATTTTGGGCGTTATCTTTGTTATCACATTACGATGGTTTTTTTATTTTTCCTTTTGTTTTGTATCTGTTAATAAAATGGTTTAAAAGAGATGACTTGGAAATTAAGGAAAAAATAAGAATATTTGTAATTTCTGGTTTGGTTTCATCGGGCTTACTAGCACTTTTTTACATTCCGTTTTTAAGTTCAGTTAGTGTAGCAACCTCTGATTATTGGCTAAACAGAATCACCGGTCAGTCGTCAGGTAAGATTTCAAGCTCTAAATATCTTTTTAAATTATATCAACCAATATTTTCATTAAAGCTTTATTTTGTTACATCATTTTTAGGTGCTATTTTTATTATTCTAGGTTTCCTTTCGGGTACGATTTTGAAAATCAAAGGTATTCCAAAATACGTTAGGGATTTTTTTTCACACTCAACTGAGATAATGCATTCAATAAAATCCGACAAACTAAGAGTAGCATTTCTTTTTTCATGGGTTATCATAACAGTTTTATTTTTTGAGTATTTTGTATATATATCGGGAACACACATTTACAACTATCTTATTCCTACATCAATACTTATGGGTTTTGGTTTAGTTGCTGTTGAGAGTGCTGTATTTAAAATATTTGAATACCCTCTTGTAAGAATATTTAATTTCTTGTTTGTATATTCAATATATTCATTTTTATTTGTACAAAGCTACGTAATACTCGTTGATCACACAAAAGAATACCCATGGGAAAGTAAAAAATTTTTAATTTGGAATTTACAAAGACCTGACGAATCCTACCATTTGAGTCTATTTGGATTTCCTTATTATAGAAACTGGGAAGGTGTTAGAAGTTTTGCAAAATCACACCCCGAGCTTCAGGCGTACTCATCTAACGAAAGAAGACAAATCTCAGGTTATTACCTTGATTATGATAG
>Ga0116176_10004183_pt1 | contig 10527 bp, 10 predicted proteins | sample AD_STIC08_MetaG_FD_89803 | JGI IMG/M metagenome (GOLD analysis project Ga0116176, IMG submission 89803) | Active sludge microbial communities of municipal wastewater-treating anaerobic digesters from USA - AD_STIC08_MetaG | ecosystem: Engineered > Bioreactor > Anaerobic > Digestate | place: USA... | reverse complement strand
GTTTTGTCAGAAACACTGATAAGCGCTCGTTTGATAGTTGCCATGTTAAAACTCTAAAGGAAATGAAAATTGGAATTTGAAAATGAAAGGTAGGTTAGTCTATTTTGTAAATCTGTAATTTTTTTCGTAGGGTGTTGCGGTTTAAACCTAAAACTTCGGCAGCTTTACTTTGGTTGCCATTGACATATTGCATGGTGTATTCCAGTAACGGCTTTTCAATACAGGCTAATACCATATCGTATAGCGCATGGGGTGGCTCACCATCTAGGTCTTTAAAGTATTGATCTAATGAAGATTTTACGCTTTTGGCAAGTTCACTTTTATTCATTACGCCACCTTAAGTGATAGGTTGTTGATTTCAAATTCCGACTGATTGCTTTCATCTTGTTCGTCGTATTGCAAACGGTGATCGCGCGTTTGCAAATGATTAAAGAATGCATCAATCGCTGAGAGCTGAAGATCAATGGTTTGCAAAGTGTTCATGCTATGACGGAAATTTGCCGAATCTTTCAAACCTTTGGTATACCAAGAAATGTGCTTACGCGCCATACGCATGCCTGTGAGTTCACCATAAAACGCGTATAAGTCATGCAGATGAGCCAACATCACCGAACGAATTTCAGTTACTTCTGGCGGAGGTAAGCGTTCACCGGTTTTAATAAAATGGTCAATCTCGCGAAATATCCAAGGCCTACCTTGTGCAGCGCGGCCTATCATCACGGCATCAGCACCAGTGTAGTCCAACACAAATTTAGCTTTTTCGGGTGTAGTAATATCGCCATTAGCAATCAGCGGTATTTTAATGGCTTGCTTAACTGCGGCAATCGTGTCGTATTCAGCATCGCCCGTATAAAGGCAAGCGCGTGTGCGGCCATGCATCGCTAGGGCTTGCACCCCTAAGTCCTCTGCTATTTTTGCAATTTGCACTGCGTTACGATTGTTTTTGTCCCAACCAGTACGAATTTTTAACGTCACCGGCACATCAACCGCGTTGACCACCGCTTTAAGAATCTTCGCCACCAGTGGCTCATCTTTCAGCAGGGCACTGCCCGCCATGACATTACAGATTTTTTTGGCCGGGCAACCCATGTTAATGTCGATAATCTGTGCGCCATTATCCACATTGTGTCTGGCCGCTTCCGCCATCATTTTTGGGTCTGCGCCGGCAATTTGTACTGAAATTGGGTCAACTTCACCTTCGTGATTGGCGCGGCGTTTCGTCTTTTCACTACCGTAAAGTAGCGAGTTGGAAGTCACCATCTCAGACACAGCCAACCCAGCCCCCATTTTTTTACAGAGTTGACGGAAAGGACGGTCTGTGACGCCTGCCATAGGAGCGACAACGAGATTGGTTTTTAAAATATGTTTGCCGATTTGCACAGGTTTGTAATCGTTGCGAGAAAGCTGCCTATTTTATACGCAAATGAAGTGTCAGAAAACTTAAATTTTTACAAAAATTAGTTTAAAACTAAAAGTTTGTATAATGCCGATGCGCGTCAATTTAACGCCGTTAAAAATCATTTCCATCAATATGAAAATTTTGCAAAGTAGCAGCCCCTCAACAACACATATCGCCTTTGCCAGTTTTATTGGTACGGCAATTGAGTTTTATGATTTTTATATCTACGCGATGGCTTCAGCGCTCGTTATTGGGCAAGTGTTTTTTCCAGCAAGCGACCCAACAGCGCAGGCCCTTAATGCTTTTTTAACATTCGGAATTGCCTTTATCGCACGGCCATTTGGCGCCATTCTTTTCGGTCACTTTGGTGATCGTATTGGCCGTAAGGCTACTTTAGCGGCTTCGTTACTGGTGATGGGGATATCTACATTGCTGATTGGTTGCCTGCCCAGTTATGAATCAATAGGAACGTGGGCGGCTATTTTGTTATGTTTGTTGAGATTTGGTCAGGGGATAGGCTTAGGCGGCGAGTGGGGTGGAGCGGCTTTGCTTGCCACAGAAAATGCGCCCGCAAATAAACGCGGCTGGTTTGGCATGTTTCCACAACTAGGCCCGTCAGTTGGATTTTTGCTAGCAACCTTAAGTTTTTTAGTGTTAACACTTTATTTATCTGATGAAGCTTTTAAGTCATGGGGATGGCGAATTCCGTTTTTTGCAAGCGCGCTACTTGTTTTGGTAGGGTTGTATGTGCGATTCAAATTAGCCGAAACACCTGCTTTTGCTGCAGTGCTAGCGCAGCATCATACGCATAAAGCACCAATTAAATCTTTACTAAGCACGCACTTTCGACCTGTTTTACTGGGTGCGCTGGCAATGACGGTGTGCTACAACTTATTTTACACGGCTACGGTATTTTGCTTAAGTTACGGGACTCTGTCACTCAATATCGCCCGTGCCGACTTTTTGCAAATGTTATGCGTTGCTGTGCTGTTTATGGCAGCCATTACGCCAATCTCAGCCGGTTTGAGTGATAAGTTTGGACGTAAGCCAGTGTTGTTAATCGGTTGTTTATTGGCAATTTTGGCTGGTTTCAGCTTGGCTCCACTCATGGCTAGCGGTTCGCTATGGCAAATCACCTTGTTCTTATCCATTGCATTGCTGTTAATGGGTGCTACCTTTGCACCGATGGGCGCGTTTTTACCTGAGCAGTTTCCTGTTGCAGTACGTTACACTGGCGCAGGATTGTCATATAACTTGGGTGGAATTTTGGGCGCTTCGACAGCGCCATTTATTTCACAATTACTGGTGGATAAAGGCGGCTTGGTGTGGGTCGGCTATTATGTCTCAGCCATGGCTTTGGTAAGCTTGGTTGCCATTATTTTGATGAATGAAACGCAGCAGCGTAATTTTAATGAGGCCTAATTCGGTTTTGTGAGCACTTCAAGCTTGCTCAACCAAATCATCGCTTGCTCACGCGTGTCACCACACATTTCTATATTCGGCTGTAAACTTGCACAAAATGGCGGGCGTTCAGGTTTGCCAAAAATCATACAACGATTTAGCTCATCTAGCTGAATGCAACGAACGCCTGCTGGTTTGCCCTTAGGCATGCCCGGGATGGGGCTGTTAATCGAAGGCGCAGTACAGCAGGCGCCACAGTTTGCCCTACATTCCAATGTTAGTTGTCCAATTTCAGGTGATACAACATCACAAGTCTGACCAAGGAAAACCCAGCGCAGACACACCTTCTTTGATGTCTTGCATTGCAGCTTTTACTGGTTTTTCAGCACCTTTCATTCCAATTTCTGTGGTGCGTCTATCATCTAGTTTAGGCAGACTGAAGAGCTTCAGCGTTGGGTATTGGTGCAAAATGTGGTTCATTAAATCAATCAATTTACTTTCGCCCGCATCCATCACCAAAATGGATGCCTCGACATAATCTTGTTGATGAAATAGTGGTTGATAGTAGGTTTCCAACACCCATTCCACCATCGGGTGTGCCATTTGCGGAAAACCCGGCACGAAATAATGCTGATGAATGCTAAAGCCCGCCACACGGTTGATTGGGTTGGGGATGAGTTCACAGCCTTGCGGAAAATCTGCCATCAACACGCGCTTCGGGTAAGCACCTTCACCATATTGCGCTTCAATTTCTGCCACCGCACCTGCATGACGTTCAATTGGAACGCTAGCCGCATCTGCCGCACATTGGCGCGTATAATCATCAGGCGTGGCACCAATACCCCCAAAGCTAAACACAATGTCGCCGCGCGCCATGCTGGCTTTGAGTGAGCTAGTGATTTGCGCGGGAATGTCGCCCAAATAATTCGCCCAACTCAGCTGCAAGCCGCGGGTAGAAAGTAGGCTAATTACTTTGCTTAAATGCGCGTCTTGACGTTTGCCAGAGAGAATTTCGTCTCCGATGATGTAGATGCCTATGTTTTGCATGGGGACTATTGATTAGATTTTTTGTAATTCAGTAAGTACCTCAGGCACATCCGTTTGAATAATGCTCCAAAGCGTATCGTTATCAATCCCTAAATAACCATGAATGAGTGTGTTGCGTGTGGCGATCATCATTCGCCATGGAATATTGCTGTATTGCTCACGTATTTCTGGTGGAATGTGCGTTGCCGCCTCGCCAATGAGTTCAAGACTGCGCAAAGTTGCATCGTAAGTAATGCCGCTATTCACAAAACGCTCTTAGTCAAAACCATCGGTATAGCTGGTGACATTTTCGGCAAAACCTATTATATCGGTAATATAAAATCGCCATTCACGCTTAGGTGAATCAGACATCAATCGCCTCGCGCTCAATGAATGGTCTTAATTCTGGACGTAACGCTTTTTCTGTGACTAAATCTACTGGGCAGTGCAATAAGTCTTCCAAATAAAACTGCACACCAAAATAGCGTCTTGAGTCTGCAACACCATCAAAGCCCATTAAAATATCTACATCGCTAATTGCAGTTGCCGTATTACGCGCTGTTGAGCCAAACAGCGTCAAACGATTCACGCCAAAGCGTTGACTAAGTATGACTTTGCTGTTGCTAAGATTTTGAATAGCTTGTTGTTTGTTCATTGCGATAGTTTAGCAAAAAATCAGCTTTGATGCTCAAAAGAGCGCCTAACTTTAGATGCAAGCTGCTTGAAATAAACGTGTGATTTAGCGGAAAATCGGTTGAAGCAAAAAATAAGATATTGCATAATGAACTGCCCCTCAGCCTTAAGAGGGCGTGAAAATTAAGAAAAATGATAAATCAAATGAAAACAACGGCAATTCAATTTGAGCAGTATCGACAGCTTTTGTCTGTCAATAATAGAACGCTCATCACAAGTTCTATCATGGCAGTCATTCTTTGCTACTGGCAGCGCGAGGTGACTGATCCGATCATTCTCAAAGGTTGGCTGGCACTTATTTTAGGCATTAATCTGGCGCGCGTTGTGATTGGTTTTTATTACCGGCAAGTTCCTACGGTTGATTTGCAAGAAATTCAAAAACGTCTTAAAACTTTCCGCATCGGGATTATTGCCGCAAGTGTGGTTTGGGGTACAACCAGTTTGCTCATGTTTCCTACGAATAATATTGAGCAACAAATGCTCCTTTTATACATGCTGACAGGGTTTTCAGCGGGGAGTTTTTATTCGTATTCGATAGACTTTATTAGTGCGATTGCCTACACCTTGTTTGCGCTGATTCCTTTATTAATTCGCTTTCTAGCTACAGGGGAAAGCTTTCCCATGTTGATGGGCGCTTCAGGTTTTGTTTTTATGGCGTTTACCGTGTTGAGTCTGCGCAATGTGAATCAAAGTCAACATGAAACGATTGGATTGCGTGTGGATGCGGTAGAAAAAGAAAAGGAAATTACTGCCAGTGAAGCGCGATATCGCATGTTGCTCAATCACTCACCGGTTGGTATTGCACACTTTGATGGTGACTTGAATATCATCTACTGTAACCAAAGTCTTGCAGACATTTTGCAATCGCCTCAAGATGAAATTATCAATCGCAATATCTTGATGATTAAAGACGATGCAATTTTACCAACGCTTAATAAAGCGCTAGCGGGCGAAGTGGCTACTTTTGATGGGCAATATCGTGCCACCATTAGCGAAGCGGAAGGATGGATGGAATTAACCGCAGCCCCAGCCTTTGACAGTGCTGGTATAGTGGTTGGCGGAATTGCCATTGTGCATGACGTGACCGCACAAAAACAGGCGGCGGATGAAATTAAACAATTAGCATTTTATGACCCGTTAACCAAGCTACCAAACCGCCGATTATTGCTTGACCGGTTAGATCATGCACTCACTATCAGTGTTCGATCGGGCAAAAGAGGGGCATTACTGTTCATAGATCTAGATCATTTTAAAGTGCTGAACGACACCTTAGGCCATGACATGGGTGATTTATTGCTCAAACTTGTGGCTGAACGCCTGCAAGATTGCGTGCGCGACAGTGATACAGTAGCTAGAATCGGTGGGGATGAGTTTGTAGTGTTACTTGAAGGGCTAAGTAAAGAGCCGCTAGAAGCCGCCAGTCAAGCTGAAATTAGAGCAAATAAAATCTTAACAGCATTAAACAAACCCTATCAGCTAGGTAAGCACCAGCATCACAGCACGCCAAGTGTTGGCATAGCGGTATTTAGAGACCATGGGAACTCTCAAGTGGAGTTATTGAAGCATGCGGACATTGCCATGTATCAGGCAAAAAAAGCAGGACGAAATTTAATGAAAATGTTTGATTATGAAATGTAACGCATACCCAAAGTGTATTTTAGTGTGTGGGCTTGAGGAAGTTTAGGTCTCTAAATTGCAAACGACTGTTCGGCATAACCAGAATTTGCGTGACTTGAAATCAATCTCCAAACCATTGAGAGAATTTTGATGGATAGTTCAATTAAAGATGTTGCTATCAAGTCTGCGCAATTACAACAACTGCTGGATGCTAACGGTAGGTCACTAGTCAGCAGTACATTGCTCGCTGCCCTAGTTGCTTATTTCCAACGTTATTTGGTTGCATTGCCGACGGTTTCCACTTGGCTAATATTGATAGTTTTAGTGAATATCGGCCGATTATTCATGGCCTGGAGTTATAAACGCCATCAAGTAAATGACAATTTCCTCATAACTAAACGTTTAAGGCAATTCCGTATCGGCCTGTTTGTTTCAGCATTTCTATGGGGGTCGTCCAGCATAATTTTGTCTCCGTCTAATGAACTTCAACATCAAATGCTTCTGATTTTTGTATTAACAGGCATGACCGCTGGGGCAGTGATTTCTTACTCAGTTGATAAGGTTAGTGCAATTATATTTATGCTACTGACGCTAGTTCCAATGCTTGTTCGTTTATTTCTTGTTGGTGATAGCGTGGCTATGGCAATGTCCGTGTCTGGTTTTTTATATGTCATTTTTATGATTGCGAGTATCGGAAATATCAATCGTAATCTGATTGAGAGTATCACGCTACGTTTTGAAGCAGTCGAGCGTGAAAATGAAATTAAACAATTAGCTTTTTATGATTCATTAACCAACTTGCCGAATCGTCGCCTGCTGTTTGATAGGCTGGAGCATGCATTAATAATGAGTGCACGTACAGGCAGGAGAGGCGCCTTGCTGTTTTTGGATTTAGATTATTTTAAAAATCTCAATGATAATCATGGACATTTTATGGGGGATTTACTTCTACAGCAGGTGGCTGAGCGCTTATTAAGTTGCGTGCGAGAAAGTGATACAGTTGCCCGCCTAGGCGGTGATGAATTTGTTGTGATGTTAGAGGATTTGAGTGAGGACCGTATAGAGGCGATGCAGCAGGTAGAAGTGCTGGGAGAAAAAATTGTGATAGCACTAAACCGCCCGTATCATTTGAACGCACTGCAGCATCATTGTTCAACAAGTATTGGAATTGCTATGTTTGGTGAACATGGTAATTCCAACGAAGTTTTGCTAAAAAATGCTGATGAGGCAATGTATCAGGCTAAAAAGGCAGGGCGAAATCTGGTTATTATGTTTGATGGCTTGCGAAAAGTTTAGCGTGTGGCAATCTTGTTTAATGCGTCGAATACCTAAGGTGGAGTAATCATGGTGCAAGAGAACAGAAACTCCGGAACCCCGAGTGAATTCACGTTGGTGTATGAAGGTAAAACCTGCATCAAGTGCAGTTATCAACGTCAAGCAACAGATGACAATACTCCAGAATGGGCTTGCCCTAGTTGCGGAGTTGTATATGCAAAGGCCGAAGCAGCAGAGCGCGAGAGGCAGGCAGATGAAGCGCTACTGAATAGAATTGAGCGTGTTGAGTTTGTGAAAACCAACCAACCGATTGATGTTAAAGAAGTCGCCAAGATCAAGTCTGATAAGTCAATCGCAAATTTAATCTATATTTTATATTTTGGTTCTATTTTTGGGGGCGTTTCAGGTTTGGCCGCTATTGTTTTAGCGCATATGCATCGTAAAGATATGGCAAACAAAATTGGGTGCAGTCGCATTATGCGTGGCAAATTAGCACTTTTTGGTTTTCGCTACTGTGGGGTTGCTTGGGCGCATTTTTGGTGTTCGCCTCATTTCTGACAGCGAGTGCGAAAGGTCTGCAAGCTAGGTCTTTGAATGAGGCGATTGGATCTTTTTTCAACCCTTTCATGCTGATTGGTTTTGCAGTGTTTGTTATTGCTTCTTTATGGTTTTGGTATCGAGTGATTAAAGGCTGCATCGTATTGAATCGCGATGCGCCTGTGGGTGATTTTTATGATGCGAGTATGTAACCGCTAATGCGCGCTTTCCCAATTGCTACCAACGCCCACTTCTGCTAACAACGGCACATCTAACTTAGCCACGTTTTGCATCAATTCCGGTAATTTGACTTTTACCAATTCAAGTTCATTCTCTGGCACTTCTAATACCAATTCATCGTGTACCTGCATAATCAGCTTGGTTGTTAGCTTCTCATCGCGTAACCAAATATCCACCGCAATCATGGCCAGTTTGATTAAATCTGCCGCAGTGCCTTGCATTGGCGCATTAATGGCAGCGCGCTCAGCGCCAGCGCGGCGCATGCCGTTAGGGCTGCTGATTTCTGGCACCCATAATCTGCGGCCAAAGTAGGTTTCAACGTAGCCTTTTTGTTTGGCAATATCGCGGGTTTTATCCATGTACTCACGCACACCGGGGTAACGGGCAAAGTAGCGTTCAATATAGTTGGCGGCGGCACTGCGCTCGATATTGAGATTTTGCGCAAGACCAAATGCGCTCATCCCGTATATCAGGCCGAAGTTGATCACTTTCGCATAACGGCGCTGCTCGTTATCGACGGCGTCTCGTTCCACGCCAAAAATCTCGGCAGCGGTGTGGCGGTGAATATCTTCATTATTGGCAAAAGCTTGCAGCATGCCCGCATCTTTTGAAAGATGTGCCATGATGCGTAACTCAATTTGCGAATAGTCGGCAGACACAATATGGCTGCCCGGTGGCGCAATAAAAGCCTCGCGAATACGGCGGCCTTCAGCAGTGCGTACAGGGATATTTTGCAAATTGGGGTCTGAACTCGCTAACCTGCCCGTAATCGCCACGGCTTGATTGTAGCTGGTATGTACACGTCCAGTCTGCGGGTTAATCATTTTTGGCAGTTTGTCGGTGTAAGTAGACTTCAGTTTCGCCAAGCCACGGTATTCCAGCAACAATTTGGGGAGCGGGTAATCTAGGGCAAGTTCTTGCAGTACATCTTCATCGGTACTTGGTGCACCACTGGGTGTTTTTTTGGTGGGTTTGATGCCTAATTTATCAAACAAAATTTCTTGTAATTGCTTAGGCGAGGCCAAATTAAACGGCTGGCCCGCCAATTCATAGGCCTGATTTTCAAGTGCAATCAACTTTAAGCCAATTTCATTACTTTGGCTGTTGAGCATATTGGCATCTATCAGCACGCCATTGCGCTCGATTGTGAATAAAATTTCAGAGACAGGCATTTCAATCTGCTGGTAAATATAAAGCAGTTTGGCATCGGCCGCGATGATTGGGTGCATCGCTTCATGTAATTGCAAGGTAATATCGGCGTCTTCCGCTGCGTACTCTGCGGCCACCTCTACCGTCACTTGGTTAAAGCCCACTTGCTTGGCACCTTTGCCAGCCACACTTTCAAAACTGATGGGCGTAATGCCTAAATGCCGCTCACTCAAGGCGTCCATACCGTGGGTTTTGTGCGACTCAAACACGTAAGACTGCAGCATGGTGTCATGCGCAATGCCATTGAGCATAATGCCGTGATTGGCTAATACATGCTGGTCATATTTAAGGTTTTGGCCCACTTTTTTAATGTTGGCATTTTCCAAAATAGGCTTTACTTTGGCTAACGCTTCAGCAAAATTTAGTTGTTCTGGCGCATCAAAATAATCATGCTTTAATGGCAAATAGGCGGCACTGCCGGCTTCAACCGAAAAGGACATGCCCACAATTTTGGCGGTCAACGGGTCGAGCGAGGTGGTCTCGGTGTCAAAGCAAATCAGGCCAGCCTTTGATAATTTTTCTAACCAAATTTCTAATTGTGCTGGGCTAAAAATAGTTTCGTATTGGCGTGAAAGGTTGGGAGAGTAAGCGCTAACTTCAGAAGCAATTTCTGCTGGTATTTGAGATAAACCTTTTTGACCATCGCTGGAAGCCTTGTAAACATTGGCTTGCAGGGCAGGTGTTTTGCCCTCGGCGTCTAACTCACGCTTCCAAGACTTAAATTCAAAGCGGTCAAACAGTGCTAGTAACTTTTCTTTGTCTTGCGGTTGGGGCGCTAAATCGTTCAAATTTTCTTGAATGCCAACATCGCAACGAATGGTAATGAGCTCACGCGCGGTGGGTAACCAAGGCAGTGCTTTGCGTAGATTTTCCCCCACAACGCCAGTAATGTGGTCTGCATTGGCGATAATATTTTCCAGCGAACCATATTGAGTTAGCCATTTCACAGCGGTTTTAGGCCCAACTTTTTCAACCCCCGGTACGTTGTCAGCAGTGTCACCAACAAGTATCAGATAATCAATGATCAAACTTGGTGGTAAGCCAAATTTTCTTTCAACGCCCGCAATATCCAGTACGTCATCCACTTTACGAAAAGCATCGCGCATGGTGTTTACCACGGTGATGTGCTC
>Ga0116176_10004170_pt1 | contig 10543 bp, 9 predicted proteins | sample AD_STIC08_MetaG_FD_89803 | JGI IMG/M metagenome (GOLD analysis project Ga0116176, IMG submission 89803) | Active sludge microbial communities of municipal wastewater-treating anaerobic digesters from USA - AD_STIC08_MetaG | ecosystem: Engineered > Bioreactor > Anaerobic > Digestate | place: USA... | reverse complement strand
CTCGTGCAGCCACTGGTCGCGCGGCGCGTTCCAGGCGATGTTGCCGCCGGTGCGCTTGTAGACGACGACGTCCTTGATGCTGTCGCAGCCGCCCAGTGCCAGCGCCTCGTCGACGATGGCCTTCAGCGGCAGCTGCTTGCCGCCGCGCAGCTGTTCGTCGGCGGTGATGACCATCACGGCGCCGGCGTCCTCGATGCGGTCGCGCAGGCTCTGCGCCGAGAAGCCGCCGAAGACGACCGAGTGCGTGGCGCCGATGCGCGCGCAGGCCTGCATGGCCACCACGCCCTCGATGCTCATCGACATGTAGATGACGACGCGGTCGCCCTTCTTGACGCCGCGCGCCTTCAGGGCGTTCGCGAGCTGGCTGGTGCGCGCCAGCAGGTCCGCGTAGCTGACCTTGGTGACCTTGCCGTCGTCGGCCTCGAAGATGATCGCGGTCTTGTCGCCCAGCCCACGCTCGACGTTGCGGTCCAGGCAGTTGTACGACACGTTCAGCGTGCCGTCGGCAAACCACTTGAAGAACGGTGCGTCGCTCTTGTCGAGCGCCTGGGTAAACGGCGTCTTCCAGGTGACGAACTCGCGTGCCAGGCGCGACCAGTAGCCCTCGTAGTCGGCCTCGGCTTCGGCGACCAGCTTCTCGTACGCGGCCATGCCGGACACGTGGGCCCCTTCGGCCACGGCCGCGGGCGGGTTGTAGAGCGTGGTTTCGGCTGAGCTCATCGGGGTCTCCTGACGGGAAGTGATCGCACTGGCACGCACCTTAGAAAGGTGCTCTTACGAAGGCCTTACTCTGGTGCGCGGCGCACCGCCTGGCGCCGCCGCGGCGTCATCGTGCGGCAAATACAATCCGCGGCAACCGGACTATCCCTGAAAGCCCCCACGCATGGCCGCCACGCCGAATTTCCAGGAGACCAGCCCCGCGCTGCGCCCCCTGCCCAAGCTGATCTTCGCCAGCCGCTGGCTGCAGCTGCCGCTGTACCTGGGCCTGATCGTCGCCCAGGGCGTCTACGTCTGGCGCTTCCTGCTCGAACTGCTGCACCTGGTCGAGGCGGCCTTCGGCAGCGACGCCGCGCTGGCCTCGCTGATCAAGAGCATCGGCTACACCGGCGGCGAAGGCACGGGGCTGAACGAGACCATCATCATGCTGGTCGTGCTCGGGCTGATCGACGTGGTGATGATCAGCAACCTGCTGATCATGGTCATCGTCGGCGGGTACGAGACCTTCGTCTCGCGCATGGACCTCGAAGGCCACCCCGACCAGCCCGAATGGCTGAGCCACGTCAACGCCTCGGTGCTGAAGGTGAAGCTGGCCACCGCGATCATCGGCATCAGCTCGATCCACCTGCTGAAGACCTTCATCAACGCCGCCAACTACACCGACAAGGTGCTGATCGCGCAGACCGTGATCCACCTTGCCTTCCTGCTGTCGGCGATGGCGATCGCGATGACCGACCGGCTGCTCGCCGGCTCGCACAAGGCCGATCACTGAGCCGCCGACGGCGCCCGCGGCCCGGCCAGCAACAAGGCCACGCCCAGCACGGCGGCCACCAGCGAGCCCCCGAGCACGCCGATCTTGAGCTGCGTCTCGTAGGCGGCGCCCTGCCCCTCGAAGCCCAGGCCGCCGATGAACAGGCTCATCGTGAAGCCGATGCCGCACAGCAGGCACACGGCGAAGAACTGGCGCCGGCTCGCACCCGCAGGGTAGTCGGCCCCGGCCAGGCGCACCATCAGCCAGGCCGCGCCGAACACGCCGACCGCCTTGCCGACGACCAGGCCGAGCGCGATGCCCAGCGGCACCGGCCCGGCCAGCGTCTGCCAGGTCACGCCGGCGAGCGACACGCCGGCGTTCGCGAACGCGAACATCGGCAGCACCGCGAACGCCACCCAGGGGTGCAGCGCGTGCTCGGCGGTTTCCAGCGGCGAGCCGCCGCCGGGGCTGCGCAGCGGGATCGCCAGCGCCGTGACCACGCCGGCCAGCGTGGCGTGCACGCCGGACTTGAGCACGCACAGCCAGACGACCAGGCCGACGACGACGTAGGGGCCGATGGCCGTGACGCGGGCGCGGTTCAGCGCGAACAGCAGCAGCGCACCGCCACCCGCGGCCAGCAGCATCGGCGTCGACAGTTCGGCGGTGTAGAAGACGGCGATGACGACGATCGCGCCCAGGTCGTCGATGATCGCCACCGCGGTCAGGAAGACCTTCAGCGCCGCCGGCACCCGCGGGCCCAGCAGCATCAGGATGCCCAGCGCGAAGGCGATGTCGGTGGCGGTCGGGATCGCCCAGCCGCGCAGCGCGATCGGGTCGCCGACGTTCAGCGCCACGTAGATCAGCGCCGGCACGACCATGCCGCCGAAGGCCGCACCGGCCGGCAGCATCGCCTGCTTCAGCGAGGCCAGCTCGCCCTCGAGCAGCTCGCGCTTGATCTCCAGGCCGACGAGGAAGAAGAACACCGCCATCCACAGGTCGTTGACCCACAGCAGCAGCGGCTTGGACAGCACCAGCCAGTCGCCGCCGAGGCGGACCTCGCCGCGCAGGCCGACGAAGGCCTCGTACCCCGGCGCCAGCGGCGAGTTGCTGATGACCAGCGCGGCGAGCGCCGCCAGGCCCAGCACCACGCCTCCGGCCGATTCGGACTGGATGAAGCGCCGGATGCCTGTCAGCAAGTCGTACCCCCTGCTCGATAATATGGCGCGCATTGTTCCCTGCTTCGCCCTCGTCTGGCCCCCTCTCCGCGAAAGACCTCCGATGACCACGACCATCCGTCACGCCGACCTCGTCGACAGCGTCGCCGCCGCGCTGCAGTACATCAGCTACTACCACCCGGCCGACTACATCCAGCACCTGGCGCGCGCCTACGCCGCCGAGCAGAGCCCGGCCGCCAAGGACGCGATCGCGCAGATCCTGACCAACTCGAAGATGTGCGCCGAGGGCCGGCGCCCGATCTGCCAGGACACCGGCATCGTCAACGTCTTCCTGAAGATCGGCATGGACGTGCGCTTCGAGGGCTTCGCCGGCTCGATCGAGGACGCGATCAACGAAGGCGTGCGCCGCGGCTACAACGACCCGGACAACACGCTGCGTGCGAGCATCGTGGCCGACCCGCAGTTCGATCGCAGGAACACGAAGGACAACACGCCGGCGGTCGTCCACATGACGGTGGTGCCGGGCAACACCGTCGACGTGCAGGTCGCGGCCAAGGGCGGCGGCAGCGAGAACAAGAGCAAGTTCGTGATGCTCAACCCGAGCGACAGCCTGGTCGACTGGGTGATGAAGACCGTGCCCACGATGGGCGCGGGCTGGTGCCCGCCCGGCATGCTGGGCATCGGCATCGGCGGCACCGCCGAGAAGGCCATGCTGATGGCCAAGGAGGTGCTGATGGACCCGATCGACATGTACGAGCTGAAGGCGCGCGGGCCGCAGAACAAGACCGAGGAGCTGCGCATCCAGCTGTGCGACCAGATCAACGCGCTGGGCATCGGTGCGCAGGGCCTGGGCGGACTGACGACGGTGCTCGACGTGAAGATCGCGATGTACCCCACGCACGCCGCGAGCAAGCCGGTGGCGATGATCCCGAACTGCGCCGCCACGCGCCACGCGCACTTCGTGCTCGACGGCTCCGGCCCGGCCTACATCGACCCGCCGAGCCTCGACCTCTGGCCCGACGTGCACTGGCAGCCCGACTACAACAGGTCGAAGAAGGTCGACCTGGACACGCTGACGAAGGAGCAGGTCGCGGCCTGGAAGCCGGGCGACACGCTGCTGCTGTCGGGCAGGATGCTCACCGGCCGCGACGCCGCGCACAAGCGCATCCAGGACATGCTGGCCCGGGGCGAGCCGCTGCCGGTGGACTTCACGAACCGCGTCATCTACTACGTCGGGCCGGTCGACCCGGTGCGCGACGAGGTCGTCGGCCCGGCCGGCCCGACCACGGCCACACGCATGGACAAGTTCACCGAGATGATGCTCGCGCAAACCGGCCTGATCGGAATGATCGGCAAGGCCGAGCGCGGCCCGGCCGGCATCGCCGCGATCCGCAAGCACCGCAGCGCCTACCTGATGGCGGTCGGCGGCGCGGCCTACCTCGTCGCCAAGGCGATCAAGCACGCGAAGGTCGTCGGCTTCGCCGACCTGGGCATGGAGGCGATCTACGAGTTCGACGTGAAGGACATGCCGGTGACCGTCGCGGTCAGCTCCGACGGCACCTCGGTGCACGAGACCGGGCCGAAGGAGTGGCAGGCGAAGATCGGCAAGATCCCGGTCGTGGCGGCCTGATCGCGGGCCGCCCCCGCGCGCTCAGCCGCGCGGGTGGTGGGCAGCGTGCAGCGTGCGCAGCCGCTCGCGCGCGACGTGGGTGTAGATCGTCGTCGTCGAGATGTCGGCGTGGCCGAGCAGCATCTGCACCGCGCGCAGGTCGGCGCCGTGGTTCAGCAGGTGCGTCGCGAAGGCATGGCGCAGCGTGTGCGGCGACAGCGGCGCCGAGATGCCGGCGCGCTGCGCGTGCGCCTTGATCAGCTTCCAGAACATCTGCCGCGTCATCGGCCCGCCGCGCGCGGTGACGAACAGCGCGTCGCTCGCCTGCCCCGCCAGGATCGCGGCGCGGCCTTCGGCCAGGTAGCGCCGCAGCCAGGCGTGCGCCTCCTCGCCGAAGGGCACGAGGCGCTCCTTCGAGCCCTTGCCGGTGACGCGCAGCGCGCCCTCGCCCAGACCGAGGTTCACGGTCTTGAGCGTCACGAGCTCGGTGACGCGCAGGCCGCTGGCGTACATCAGCTCGAGCATCGTGCGGTCGCGCAGGCCCAGCGGCGTGGCCGTGTCGGGCGCCGCCAGCAGCGCCTCGACCTGCGCCTCGCTGAGCGTGCGCGGCACGCGTAGCGGCTGGCGCGCGGCCAGCAGCTTGAGCGTCGGGTCGGCCGACAGCAGGTGTTCGCGCAGCGCCCAGCGGAAGTAGCGCCTGAACACCGTCAGGCGCCGGTTGCTGGTCGTCGCGCGGGTGCCGGCGTGGCGCGCGACGGCGTACTCGCGCAGGTCCGCCTCGGTCGACGCGTCGAGGTCGGCACCGCGGTGGCCGGCCAGCCAGGCGGCGTACAGCGTCAGGTCGCGGCGGTAGGCCGCGAGCGTGTTCGGCGCCAGGCCGTCCTCGATCCACAGCGCATCGGCGAACCGGTCGATGCTCGCCTGGCTGGCGGCGGTCGGGCTCACTCCAGCTTGAGTTTCTGCTGTTCGACGACCTTCTTGTAGACCTCGTACTCGGCCGCGATCTGGGCCGCGAACTGCTCGGGCGTGTTGGCCACGATCAGCGAGCCGGTGTCCTCGATGCGCTTGCGCACCGACGGGTCCTCGAGCGTCTTGCGCACCGCCGCGCCGACCTTGTCGACGATGTCCTTGGGCAGGCCCTTGGGGCCGAGGATGCCGTAGTAGGCCATGCGGTTCACCGCCTCCAGGCCGACCTCCTTGAAGGTCGGCACGTTGGGCAGCACCGCCAGCCGCTGCGGCGCGGCGACGACGATCGGCACGAGCCGGTTGTCCTTGATGAAGGGCAGCGCCGACGGCATGTTGTCGAAGATCATCGGCACCTGGCCGGCGACCGTGTCGTTCAGCGCCGGGCCGGCGCCGCGGTACGGGATGTGCGTGATGAAGGTGCCCGACAGGCTCTTGAACAGCTCGGTCTGCAGGTGGCCGATGCCCCCCGTGCCCGAGCTCGAGTACGAGTACTTGCCGGGGTTCTTCTTCAGCTCGGCCAGGAAGCCCGCGTAGTCCTTCGCCGGGAACGACGGGTGCACCGCGATCACGTTCGGCGTCGCGGCGATGTTGATGATCGGCGTGAAGTCGGTGACCGGGTTGTAGCCGATCTTCGGGTTGATGGCCGGGTTGGCGGCCGTCGTCGAGACGGTGGCCATGCCCAGCGCATAGCCGTCGGCCGGCTGCTTGATCAGCTCGAGCGCGCCGATCGATCCGCCGCCGCCGCCCTTGTTCTCGACGACCACGGTCTGGCCGAGCGCGGCGCCGAGCTTCTCGGCGACGATGCGCGCGACGATGTCGGTCGTGCCGCCGGGCGCGAAGGGCACGATCAGGCGCACCGGCTTGCTCGGGTAGGCCTGCGCCCAGGCGACGCTCGAGGTGCCGGCCAGCAGGGCGAGCGCGAGGAGGGATCTGCGTTGCATCGAAGCTCCTAGGAACAGGGGTCGTCGGTCCGCGGGCGGCGGCTCACTCGGGCGGCAGGCGGCCGAGCAGGCCGTCCTTGAGCCGCTTGTCCACCGGGTCGTCGCCGATGAAGATGCGCAGCATACCGGCGTAAAGATCGTCGCCCGGAATCGCCTGGCCGCGCTCCTGCCCGTTGAGCGACATCACGAGGCCCCGCCCGGGGACGAAGTCGAGGTTCACGACATCGCCCTTCCGGACGGTGCCGATCGCCTCGACATTGCGGTCGAACTGCGCGATGCGATCGGCCAGCGCCGCATGTTCGGCCGGCGTGTGGTTGCGCACCATGCCCTTGTGGATGGCCTTGACGAACTCCTTCGGCGGCACCTCGAGCAGCATCTTCATCTGCAGGCGCTTCGGCCCGCGCAGCGCGATCGCCTGGGGCGCCGACGCGGCCTTCTCGGCCAGGTACAGGCCCGCCGCGTAGCCCTGGAGCCAGGCCACGGCGCGCACGCCCACGCCGTTGAGCACGAGTTCGGTGCCGTCCAGGCGCAGCCGGTCGTCGAAGGTCTGCTCGGCAATGCGGGCGGCGCCGGCCTGCAGCGCGACGCTCGTCAGCAAGGCGGCGGCGACGGCGCGCAGGCGGAGGCGGGATCGGAGGGTCATCGGGTGTCCTGACGGTGGGCGGGAGCGAGGTTAACGCGCCGATGCACCCTGCCGACGACAGTGCCGCCGAAGCCGCGCTGGCACACTCGGGCGATGCCGAATGCCTTCCTGCTGCTGCCCGACTTCGTGCTCATCGTCGCGGGCTGGGCGATCTGCCGCCACACCGCGCTCGACCGCAAGGTCTGGGACGGCGCCGAGCGGCTGGTGTACTACCTGCTCTTCCCGGCGCTGCTGTTCAACTCGATCGTGCGCAACCCGCTGCAGCCGGCATCGATGCTGCAACTGGCCGGCAGCGGCGTGGCCGTCGTCAGCGTCGGCATCGTGCTGGCCTACGCGCTGCGGCGCGTGCCCGGCGTCGACCCGCGGCTGCACGCCTCGGGTGCGCAGACGGCGTTCCGCTTCAACTCGTACGTCGGCCTCGCGCTCGCCGAACGCCTGGCCGGCACGCCGGGCGTGGCCTGGGTCGCGCTGCTGGTCTCGCTGTGCGTGCCGCTGTGCAACGTCGCGGCGGTCTGGCCGCTGGCGCGCCACGGCGGCCAGGGCTACCTGCGCGAACTGGCGCGCAACCCGCTGATCCTGTCGACGCTGGCCGGCCTGGCCTTCAACCTGCTGGGCCTCACGCTGCCCGAGATCGCCTCGGTGACGCTGGGCCGCATCGGCGCGGCCGCGCTGCCGCTGGGCCTGATGGCGGTGGGCGCGGGCCTGACCTTCGGCGCGCTGCGCGAGGCGCCCGGGCTGGCCGCGGCGCTGATGGCGATCCGCCATGCGGTGCTGCCGGCGGTGGCCATCGCGATCGTGCTCACGCTGGACCTGCCGGCCCCGCAGCAGGCGATCGTCGTCGCGTTCGCCGCCCTGCCGACGGCGTCGAGCGCCTACGTGCTGGCGGCGCGCATGGGCGGTCACGGCGGCTACGTGGCCGGGCTGGTGACGCTGTCGACGCTGATCGGCATGCTCGGGCTGCCCGCGGCGCTGCTGGCGCTGCGCGCGCTGGGCTGATCAGTCCGCGCCCTGGGCCAGCGCCCAGTCGATGTGCTCGCGCACCAGCTCGTCGGCACCGTCGCGTGCGTCGCGCAGCGCCGCGTCCACCGGCGCCCCGGCGCGGCGCGCATTGCCCAGGCCGATGGCGAGGTTGCGCCGCCAGCGCTGCCAGCCGATGCGCCGGATCGGGCTGCCTTCGGTGCGCCGCAGGAACTCGGCCTCGCCCCAGGACCACAGCGCGAGCAGCGTCGTGTCGTCCAGCGGCGCGCGCGCGTCGAAGTCGGGCAGCGTCGCGCGCTTCGCGTACTTGTTCCACGGGCAGACGAGCTGGCAGTCGTCGCAGCCGTAGACGCGGTTGCCCATCGCGGCGCGCAGTTCGACCGGGATCGGGCCGTCGTGCTCGATCGTCAGGTAACTGATGCAACGGCGCGCATCGAGCCGGTACGGCGCCACGATCGCGGCCGTGGGGCAGACGTCGAGGCAGGCCGTGCAGCGGCCGCAGTGCCCGTCCACCGCGGGCGTCGTCGGCAGCGCGAGGTCGACGTAGATCTCGCCGAGGAAGAACATCGACCCGGCGTCGCGGTCGAGCACCAGCGTGTGCTTGCCGCGCCAGCCCAGGCCGCTGCGCGTGGCGAGCTCGGCCTCGAGCACCGGGGCCGAGTCGGTGAAGACGCGGTGGCCGTAGGGCCCGACCGCCTGCGCCAGCCGGTCGGCCAGGCCCTGCAGGCGGGCCCGCAGCACCTTGTGGTAGTCGCGGCCGCGGGCGTACATCGAGACGGCGGCCTGCGCCGGGTCGCCCAGGCGCCGCCATTCGACCGCCTGCCAGTCGCCGAGGCGGTCGCGCGGCAGGTAGTCCATGCGTGCGGTGATCACCCGCACGGTGCCCGGCACCAGCTCCGCCGGACGCGCCCGCTTGAGTCCGTGCGCGGCCATGTAGTCCATGCGACCGTGAAATCCGTTGTGCAACCACGCCAGCAGGCCCGGCTCGGCGGTCGACAAGTCCACGTCGGCCACACCGATCTGGGAAAATCCCGATGCCTCGGCCCACGCGCGCAACCGTGACAGCAGCGCGGGGCCATCCACCTCTCGAGCCACGTTCATTTGTCGATTCTAGAAACCCGCCGCCTGACCTGGCCCGACGAAGCCGCCTGCGCCGCCACGGCCCGGGGCCTGGCCGCCCGCCCGGCGCTGCGCGAGGCCTTTGTCGAACTGCACGGCCCGCTCGGCGCCGGCAAGACCACCTTCGTGCGCCATCTGCTGCACGCGCTGGGGGTGACCGGGCGCGTCAAGAGCCCCACCTATGCCCTGCTGGAGCCCTATGACCTGCCTGGCGGCGCGGTGAGCCACTTCGACTTCTACCGTTTCGACGACCCGCAGGAATGGGAAGACGCCGGCCTGCGCGACGTCTTCGCCGCACCCGGCCTGAAGCTTGCCGAATGGCCCGAGAAGGCCGCCGAGCTGCTGCCGACGGCCGACCTGCACCTGTTCATCGAGCCCGGCGAAGGCGACCTGCGGCGCGTGCGCCTGGACGCGCTGACGCCGCGCGGCGTGGAGCTGCTGCCATGAGGGCGCAGGGCGGATCGCGCCGCGAGGCGCTGCGCGGCCTCGGCTCGGTCGCGCTGCTGCTCGGGGTCCACACGCTGGCCCGCGGCGCCGGCCTGGTCGCGGTGCGGCTGTGGCCGGCCGACGACTACACGCGCGTCACGCTCGAGTCCGACACCGCGCTCACCGCGCGCCATTCGCTGGCCGAGAACCCGCCGCGCCTGGTGATCGACATCGACGGGCTCGAACTCAGCCCGGCGCTGCGCGAGCTGGTCGGCAAGGTGCGCAGCGACGACCCCTACATCGACGGCGTGCGCGTCGGCCAGAACCAGCCGCGCGTGGTGCGCCTGGTCATCGACCTGAAGCAGCCGGTCGCGCCGCAGGTCTTCACGCTCGAGCCGGTGGCGGCCTACCAGCACCGGCTGGTGTTCGACCTCTACCCGACCCGCGAGCGCGATCCGCTGCTGGCGCTGATCCGCGAGAAGGAAGCCGCCGAGCAGCAGGCCGCCCAGGCCGTGCAGGATGCACTCGGCGAGTTCATCGGCCGCCTCGACAAGCCCGGCCCGGCCAAGGCGCCGGCGGCGCCCGCCCCGCAGCAGACGCCCGCCCCGCCCCCGCCGCCGCCGGCCCTGGCGCAGGGCAAGATCGACCGCCTGATTGTCGTCGCGATCGACCCCGGCCACGGCGGCGAGGATCCCGGCGCGATCGGTCCGACCGGCCTGCGCGAGAAGGACGTCGTGCTCGCGGTCGCCCTGCAATTGCGCGATCGGCTCAACGCCCGGCCGGGCATGCGCGCGATGCTCACGCGCGACGCCGACTTCTTCGTGCCGCTGCAGGACCGCGTGCGCAAGGCGCGCCGCGTGCAGGCCGACCTGTTCGTGTCGATCCACGCCGACGCCTTCCTCACGCCCACGGCCCGCGGCGCCTCGGTGTTCGCGCTCAGCCAGAGCGGCGCGAGCAGCACCGCCGCGCGCTGGATGGCCAGCCGTGAGAACGCGGCCGACCTCGTCGGCGGGGTCAACATCAAGAACCGCCACGAGGACGTGATGCGCACTTTGCTCGACATGAGCACCACGGCACAGATCAAGGACAGCCTGAAGCTCGGCAGCGAGGTGCTCGGCCAGATCGGCCGGGTCGGCCGGCTGCACAAGGCGCGCGTCGAGCAGGCCGGCTTCGCGGTGCTGAAGGCGCCCGACATCCCGTCGATCCTGGTCGAGACGG
>Ga0116176_10004169_pt1 | contig 10544 bp, 11 predicted proteins | sample AD_STIC08_MetaG_FD_89803 | JGI IMG/M metagenome (GOLD analysis project Ga0116176, IMG submission 89803) | Active sludge microbial communities of municipal wastewater-treating anaerobic digesters from USA - AD_STIC08_MetaG | ecosystem: Engineered > Bioreactor > Anaerobic > Digestate | place: USA... | reverse complement strand
GGCGGAAGATGGCCGTCCCCTTGGGCGTGTCATAGGCCCGCAGGCCCTCGAAGATCGAGCTGCCGTAGTGGACGACGTGCGAGGCCAGATGGATGGTCGCGTCCTTCCACGGGATGAGCCGGCCGTTCTTCCAGACGATGCTCGTTTCCGAAAATGGGCTCATCGGCGGCTCCTTTGGGCGCGATCCGGCGCGATTATCGAGGCCCCATCGTATCTCATCCCCCGCGGCCAAGTCAATCGCCTCCGGGGGGGAAATGGCCTGGGATATTCACGAGCCGAGGCCGTCTCAGCTCGCTTCGGGGTGCTTCTCTGCCCAGCCGACATGGCCGGGAAGGGCCTTGAAGAAGGCCACGAAATCGCACATCGGCTGTTGGCAAAGCTTGAGCTGAGCGTGCTTTTCGGCCAGGGTCCACCCCTCCCGGACGATCTCATAAACAGGGACGCCGGGCACGCCCGTCTTCACGGGTCTCTCGATGACGGTCAAAAGGCCGCGCTGCTGGGCCTGTTGCTGGGTGACGGCCCCGATCTCGTCGGCCCGCTCTTCGATCGCGCGGACGAGTTGATCGAATCCGCCGCCGGCCGCTTGGAGCGCGCAGGACTTCGCTTTGGCCGCGAATCCCTTCCAACTCGGCTGAATCCTCTCCAGGTCGAGAGCCAGCCCGAAATACCGCTGCGCATATTGGAGGTAGACGACGGCCAGCAGGAGGGACAGTTCGCTGCGGAGCCCCTCGGCGCCCGCGCCAGGGGGCCGGCCGGTCTGTTTGAGGCCTTTCTCGAGCGCGAATTCAAGGTGATACATGCGCTTATCCGGCCGTTCGAGGAGCCCGAGGACAAGGTCACGCGTTCTCTGGGCTTTGAGCTCGGGTCCCTCCCTGCGCGAGAATATGCCGAATAGGGCCATGATCCCTCCTTTCTTTGCCCGATCGCGGGCTGAAGGGCCCCTCAGCCCCGTTCCGCCTCCGCGAGGAGCTGATTGGCGACGTCGGGACGCAAGCCCTGATCCATCAGCCGCCGCTTCCGCTCCTCGTAGGACAGGCCTTGCGCCTTCATCTCCCGGATGGACGCCAGGACCGCCTGCCTTCTCTCGCCCGCGGGCATGTTCCGGGCGTTGAGCTTGAGCCGTATCAGCAGCGCGGGGATGCCGATCAGCAGGCCGACGATCGTCCCGACGATGACGCCTCCCAGGCCCAACGGTTGGCTCATGCGCTCTCTCCGCGCGTCGATCCGGCCTACTTCTTGGTCACGTTCGGGACGTGTTTTTCGACGAGGGCGGCCAGATAGTCCCGGCCGTTCACGCCGCCCGGGATGACGAGGTCCGTCCGATCGGCCGCGTGCAGGAGGATGGCCGGCTTCATGCCGGCCGCCGGCCTGATCTCGGCCGACGCGATCTCCGTCCAAGCCTTGTGCCGGTCCCTGACCTTGATGCCGTCGTAGGACACCTGGACCCTGAATTTGACCGCCTTGACGAACTTATGGATGTCGTAGGCGAGCCACACGAACAGCGCCAGGTAGATGACCGGGCCGAATTCCGTCATTTTGAAGAGGCCTGTGCTCAGGAGGGCGATGCCGCCTCCCAAGAGGACAACGGTCCAGACGATCCCCAATAACGCTTGCGTTTTGACAGCCGCCCCGATCTTGAATTCGTCCATTGCGCCTCCTCTCGAGCCGCGAACGGCAAATTGCTTGGAAGCGGGCTCGGCTTCGGGAAACAACCCGCCCCCGGCTTGCGCGCGATATTACCTCAAGTCCCGAACAGGCGTCAAGGGGCCCGCGGTCCGCGGGACCGGTCAAGGCGTTTCGCCGCAGTGCGGGCAGGCGTGCGAGCGCGGCGGCAGGGGCCGGCGGCAGTTCCAGCACAGGGCGGCCGTCTTCTGCTCGCGGGCCCGGATGCGGATCATGATGTCGTCGATCTCGGCCGTGTCGGGCGCCTTTCTGGTCTTGAACAGCGTGAGCTCGCGGATGATCTCCGAGGCGCTCTGGAAGCGGTCCTCGACCTTGGGGGCCAGGGCCTTCATGATGAGGGCGTCGATCTCGCGGGGGACGCGGTTGTTCTTGAGCCGCGGCGGCGTGATCTTGCCCTGCTGGGCCTTCTCCAGGATCTTGAACGGGTCGGGGTCGAAGATGGGCGGCCGGCCGATGATCATCTCGTAGAAGATGCACCCGAGGGAATACAGGTCCGACTGGTAGCCCGCCTTGCCCAGGAACTGCTCCGGGGCCATGTAGGGGGGCGACCCGATCCGCGTCGAGGCGTAGGGCACGGCGTTGAGCCAGGCCGAGGTCCCGAAGTCGGTGATCTTGGCCGTGCCGTCCTCGGAGACGATGATGTTCGAGGGCCTGAGGTCGCGGTGGATGATCTTGGCCTTGTGGGCGTGGTCGACGCCGTAGCAGACCTGTTTGACGTAGTCGATGGCCTGGTCGGTCCCCAGGACCCGCTCCTTCTCCAGGACCTTCTCCAGGGTCGGCCCCTTGACGTATTCCATGACCATGAAAAAGACGCTCTTCTCCTTCTCGGCGGCCAGCATGCGGACGATGTTCGGGTGGTTGAGGGCGGCCTGGAGCCGGGGCTCCTTGAGCAGCTTGTAGAGCTCGGCCGACTGCTTGTGGGGGACCTTGATGGCCACCTTGATGTCGAGCCAGGTGTCCTTGGCCAGGTAGACCGAGCCGAAGCCGCCGCTCCCGAGGGACCGGATGACCTCGTACTTGCCGACTTTCTGGCCTTGCAGGAACATGTCACCCGTCCCGGAGATGGAGCACCTTGGCCGCCGCGGCCGGGACGCCCCCGGCCCGGCCGATCCCGGCGCCCTCGTCGAGCGCGGGGACGATGGACTGGTTCGAGGTCACGCTCCGGGCTTCCCTTACTGGAGGATGTCCTTCAGGCGATGGATGACGCTCTTGTCGACCGACTCGGTGTTCTCGCCCCGGGCCTCGGCCAGCTTGGTCAGCAGGGCCTTCTGCTCCCGGGACAGGTTGTCCGGCGTCCGGACGAGGACCTTGACGAAGAGGTCGCCCCGCCGGCGGCCGCCGACGTCCTGGACGCCCAGGCCCTTGAGCCGGATGATCTCCCCGGGCTGGGTCCCGGCCGGGACCTTGAGGACCTCGCTCCCGCCGAGGGTCGGGATCTCGATCCGGGCGCCCAGGGCGGCCTGGGTGAACGAGACCGCGACCTCGCAAACGAGGTCGTTCCCGTCGCGCTCGAAGAAGTGGTGCCTGCGGACGCGGGTGACGACGTAGAGGTCGCCGGCCGGCGCGCCCTCGTCGCCGGACTCGCCCTCCCCGGCGAGCCTCAGCCGCGAGCCGTCGGCGACGCCGGCGGGGACGCGGACCTTGAGCGCGCGCTTCTCGCGGACGTGGCCCTTGCCGCGGCACGTCTCGCACGGCGAGGCGTTGAACTCGCCCGCGCCCTGGCAGCGCGGGCAGGTCCGGGCCATGGTGAAGAAACCCTGCTGGAAGCGGACCTGGCCCGCACCGCCGCAGGTCGGGCACCTCTCCGAGAACGTGCCCGGCTTGCGCTTCGAGCCCCGGCAGGCCGGGCAGGTCTCGCCCCGGGCGATCTTGATCTCCTTCTCGACGCCCGCCGCGGCCTCCTCGAGGCCGAGCTCGATCTCGACGGCCAGGTCGCGGCCGCGGCTTCGCCGGGCGCCGGCCCGGCCGCGGGAGGCGCCGCCGAAGAGGTCGCCGAAGCCGAAGAAATTGCCCAGGATGTCCTCGAAGTCCCCGAAGACGGACGAATCGAAGCCGGAGAAGCCCTGGAAGCCCTCGCCATGCAGGCCGTCGTGGCCGAAGCGGTCGTAGACCGAGCGCTTCTCGGGGTCGGCCAACACGCTGTAGGCCTCGGCCGCCTCCTTGAACTTCTCCTCGTCCTCCTTGCTCCCGGGATTGCGGTCGGGGTGGTGGCGGAGGGCGCGCTGGCGGTAAGCCCTCTTGATCTCCTCGGCCGAAGCGTCCCGGGCGACGCCGAGGACCTGGTAATAATCCTTTTTAGGCATGGGCTCCCGGCTTGGCCCGCTCGCGGCCCGACTGGCGTTTGCGCAGCTCCTCGACCTCGGCCGCGGACAGGCCCGTGGACGGGCGGACCTCGATCCGCTGCTCGAGGCCGGTCTCCTTGTCCTTGGCCGAGACCTGGGCGGTGCCGTCCGCGGTGATCTCGAAGGCGACGTCGATCTGGGGCACGCCGGCCGGGGCCGGCTCGATGCCGACCAGCTCGAAGACGGCCAGCGACTTGTTCATCGAGGCCAGGAAGCCCTCGCCCTGGAGGACGTGGAGGCGGACCCGCCGCTGGTTGTGCTCGACGGTCGTGAAGGCCTTGACCTTGCGGACGGGGACGGTCGTGTTCCGCTCGATGACGGTCTCGTAGCCGTCGTTCTCGGTCTCGATGCCGAGGGCGAACGGGGTGACGTCGAGGAGCAGGACGAGGTCCCGGACTTGGCCGTCGAGGACGCCCGACTGGATGGCCGCGCCCATGGCCACGGACTGGTCGGGGTCGACCTTCTCCTCGGGGTCCCGGCCGAAGAACTTGGTCACCCGCTCCTTGACCAGGGGCATGCGGGTCTGCCCGCCGATGAGGATGACGGAGTCGATCCGGTCGGCCGCGACCTTGGCGTCGGCCAGGGCCTGCTCGATGCGCGGCACCGTCCGCTCGACGAGGTCGGCCGTCATGGCCTCGAAGGCCAGCCGGCTGAGCGTCTTGCGGATGTGTTTCGAGACCGACCGGTCGGACGAGATGAAGGGCAGGTTGATCTCCGTCTCCGAGGTGAACGACAGCTCCCGCTTGGCCTTCTCCGCCGCCTCCTTGACCCGCTGGAGGGCGAGCGTGTCGGCGGCCAGGTCGGCCCCCGTCTCGGCCCGATAGCTCTCCACGAGCCACTCGACGATGCGGTTGTCGAAGTCCTCTCCGCCGAGGTAGGAATCGCCGTTGGTGGCCAGGACGTTGAAGACCCCGTCGGAGATCTCAAGGATGGTGATGTCGAAGGTCCCCCCGCCGAGGTCGTAGACGGCGACCAGGCCGTTCTTCTTGGCCCCCAGGCCGAAGGCCAGGCTGGCCGCCGTCGGCTCGTTGATGACCCGCTGGACGGTCAGGCCGGCGATCGTGGCCGCGTCCTTGGTCGCCTGGCGCTGGGCGTCGTTGAAGTGGGCCGGCACGGTGATGATGGCCTCGGTGACCGGTTCGCCGTAGTAGGCCTCGGCGCACTCCTTGAGATAGGCCAGGACCATCGAGGAGACCTCCGGCGGGCTGAGCGTCTTGTCGCCGAGGGCGACGGCCACGTCGCCGTTGGGGGCCTCCATCAGGCCGTAGGGCAGCCGGCCCAGGGCCTCCTGGACCTGCGGGGAACGGAACTTCTGCCCGATCAGGCGTTTGACCGCGTAGAAGGTGTTGGCCGGGTTGGTGACGGCCTGGCGCATGGCCAGGGTGCCGATGAGCCGTTCGCCGGCCGCCGTGAACGACACGACGGACGGCGTCGTGGGCAGGCCCTCGAGATTGGGGATGACGACCGGCCGGCCGGCCTCGAGGCCGGCGACGCACGAGTAGGTCGTTCCGAGGTCGATGCCGATGACGTGCCCCATGGCGCTTCTATCCTTTCTTCGGGACGCGCACCTTGACCAGCGCCGGGCGGAGGAGCCGGTCGTGATGCATGTAGCCTTTCTGGAGCTCCTCGACGATCTCGGGCTCCCCGGCCTCCTCGGACTCCTCGACGGCCATGGCGTGGTGGTAGGCCGGGTCGAAGGCGCGGTTTTCGATGACGATCGGCCGGACCCCGTTCTTGGCCAGGAAGCCCTGGAACATCCGGAGGATGAGCTCGACGCCCTCGCGGAGGGCCCGGCCGTCCCCGGCGGCGGGGGCGTTCGAGAGGGCCCGCTCGAAGTTGTCGGCGACCTCGAGGAGCTCGAGCAGGAGGCCGCTCAGGGCGTACTGCTGGTACTCGCTCCGTTCCCGCTCGAAGCGCTTGCGCAGGTTCTCCATGTCGGCGAGCTTGCGCAGGTAGGTCTCCTTGAGCTCGTCGAGCTCCTTCTGGAGCCGCTTGATCTCGGCGTCCTTCCTGCGGAGCCGGTCCTTGTGGCCCTTGGCGGCCTCGGCCGCGGGGGCCTTGGCCTCCGCCTCCGGCGTCCCGGCGGACGGCGGGGCGGCCAGCGCCTCCTCGCCGGGCGGCGGCGCCTCCGGGATGAACTCGATCTCGTCGTCGAGCCTGTCCTTGTCGTCCGTCATAGGCTGACCTCTCTGCCGAACACCGTGATGGCCAGGCTGACGCGCTTGGCCATGCGGTCGACGAGGGGGATGATCCTCTCGTAGGGGATGCGCTTGGGCCCGATGATGCCCAGCGTGCCCAGGACCTGGTTGCTGTAGCCGTAGTGCGAGAGGACGAGCGAGCAGTCCTCGACGTCGGGGAAGTTGGCCTCCTCCCCGATCAGGACCTTGACCCGGTCCAGGCTGACGAACTCGGACAGAAGCCGGACCAGGGCGGCCTTCTGCTCGAAGTTCTCGAAGAGGCGGCGCAGCTTGGCCATGTCGAAGAGCTCGGCCTTGCCGAGGAGGCGCGAGGTGCCCTCGAGGTAGATGCGGTCGTCCCCGGTGCCCCGGTCGACCGAGCCCTTGACAAGGTCGAGGAGCTTTCGGAGCGAATCCTCGTATCTCATCCGGTGCTGGGGCAGGTCGCGCAGGAGCGCCTCCCGGACGGCCAGGATCGTCCGGCCCGGGTAGTTCTGGGTGATGAACCGCGAGGCCCGGTCGAGCTCCGCCTGGGTCAGCGACGGCGGCGACTCGAGGGTCTCCGTCAGGACCATGTGGAACGGCGTGACGACGACGGCCAGGACGCGCCGGTCGGAGATCTTGATGAAGCGGACGTGCTCGAACGGCAGCCGGAAGATGTTCGGCGAGATGACGAAGCCCAGGTTGTCCGAGGAGTCGGCCAGGGTCCGGCAGGCCTGGAGGAGAAGGGAGTCGAAATCGGAGGTCCGCTGGGGAAAGCCCTCCTGGATCAGCGGCACGCACTCCTCCGCCAGGGGCTTCTCGGCCAGGATCGAGCCGGCGTAATGGCGCAGCCCCTTGTCGGTCGGGACGCGGCCGGCGGAGGTGTGAGGCTGGGCCAGATAGCCCATCGCCTCGAGCTTGGCCATGATGTTCCGCAGCGTCGCCGGCGAGGCCGAGACGCGCCGGGACGCCGAGACCGCGCCCGAGCTCACGGGACGGCCGTGGCGGACGAAGTTCTCCACGACGAGCCGAAGGACCTTTTTGTCCTTGTCGCGGAGCGCGGACTTGGCCATCGTCGTTCCTGAAATCTTTTTATAACACTAAGAACGGCCGGGTGTCAAACGACTGAAAGTCAGAGGCCGGCCGCTCAAGAGATCGTAATTCCAGCGTAACCAACGACTTGGGAGTAGTCGCCCGACGCGTCGCCGGAGGTCGCGTAGCGGACGAGCTCGGCCCGCCGGGCGCCCAGCGCCAGGGCCGCGACCAAGGCCGCCGCGGTCGGCTGGACGCCGCACATCGAGATCCTCCCCTCTTCGACGGTGTCGAACAAGCCCGCGGGGTCGAGCTCGAGGATCCTGTCGATGGCCCGCCGGTCCTGCCTCTCGGCCGTCTTCTGGGCGACATAGTGGCTCATGTCGGTGCTGGCCACGATGAGGGCCTCTTTCCCGTAGGAACGGACCGCTTCGGCCAGGGCCCGGCCGAGCGCGTCGAGCGCGGCGTAGTCGGTCTCGGCCGAAACGCAGACGGGCACGATGGCGGCGTCCTCCCGGAGATACTGGATGAACGGCAGCTGGACCTCCAGGGAATGCTCCTCGAGGTGGGCCCGCTCGTCCGCCTCGACGAGAGGGCAGCCGGCCAGGACGCGCGAGGCCAGGCCCGTCTCGATCGGGCTCTCCCCGAGCGGCGTCAGCCAGCTCCCCTCGGCCTGGAGGGCGAACAGGGGGCCGATCTTCCGGTGGGCCGGGCCGAGGATGACGAAGACGGGCGGCGGCTCGACCGACGAGAAGACCGCCCCGGCGACCCCGCCCGAATAGACGTAGCCGGCGTGCGGCGAGACGACGGCCAGGGCCTTTTTCCGGGGCGCCCCGGGGACGGTCAACGCGGCCAGCGCCTTCCTCAGCCGGTCCCGGGTGCCGGGGTAGAATTGGCCGGCGACATAGGGCCTTCGCGTCATGCCCGACACCTCCCCGTGTCCCGATTTTCCCTATCAACATAGGCGCGGGGAGGCCCGCTGTCAACTGCGGGGCCGGTTCAGACGGCCTGGCGCCGCTCCTCGAAACGGACACCGAGCGTTCCCAGCTCCTCCAGGATGGGCTCGTAGATCTCGGGCAGGACCGGGACCTGGACGCCGGCGGCCCGGAACCGGCCTTCGAGGATGAGCCGGGCCCCGATCGCCGCCGGCAGGCCGACCGTCCGCGACATCGAGGAGTCGCCGTCCGGCACGCCGTAGTCGATGAGCGAGGAGACGATCCTCTCGAGCCGTCCGGCCGCCGTGCGGACGAGGAACTCGTGCCGCAGGACGATCATGTCCCGCTCGCCCGGCCCGTAGGCGAGCTTCCCGACCATCAGGGCGGCCAGGTTGTCGAAGGCCGACCCCTTGGCGACCGGCAGAGGCCGGTCCTCGAACAGCCCCAGCCAGGCCAGCCGGTCGAGGACGGCCGGGTCTCCGCCGGGGCCCAGGCGCGCGGCGACGGCGGCCTCGACGTCCGCGCCGCCGGGGGCTTGGACGAGCTCCCTCATGAGGCCGCGGAACGTCGAGCCGGTCCGGTCCTTGGCCGTTTCGTCCAAGAGCCCCAGCTCGACCATCCTCCTCAGGGTCTCGCACCAGCCGGCGTAGCGGAGCGTCCCCCGCAGGACGGTCCGGGCCTCGGGGATGCCGTAGATCTCCCTGTAAGCGACGGAATCCCGGTTCGGATAGCCCTCGAACGCCCCCAAGCCGGGGATGGGGACCGTCTCGGGCGAGGCGAACAGCTCCTCGGCCGGGACGGACACGGTCCGGCCGTCCTTGAGGAACCTGGCGGAGTTCTTGGAGGCGAGCAGGACGCCCCTCGGGCTCCAGGAGAACTTGTAGCCGAAGGGGTTGGTGTTGGAGTCCGGGGCCGGCAGTCCGCCGCACCAGGAGGTGAAGGCGAGGACCTGGCCGCCCGCCCCGTGGACCCCGTGGATGATCCGCATGGCCTCCATGTGGTCGATGCCCGGGTCGAGCCCGAGCTCGTTCAGGAGGACGACCCCTTTCTCCTTGGCCGCGGCGTCGAGCTCCCGCATCGCGGGGCTGACGTAGGAGGCCGTGACGACGTGCTTGCCCCGCTCGACGGCCAGCCCGGCGACGAGCGGGTGGAAGGTGTAGGGCACCAGGCTGACGACGAGGTCGGCCCCGCCGATGGCCGCGGCCAGGGCGCCGCGGTCGGCGATGTCGAGCGTGACGGCCCGGCCCCGGGGGTGCCCGGCCACGAGGCTCAGGGCCCGGCCCGGCTCCACGTCGGCCACGGCGACGGCGAAGCCGGGGCGGCCGAGCAGGTAGGTCGCGAGGGGCCGGGCCACCAGGCCGGCGCCGAGGACCAGGATGTTCTTCATGGCGTTCTCCCCGGAACGGCGCCGCTCAGCCGACGAACTTGGCGAGATAGGCGTAGTCGGGCGCGAGCTCGCCGCGATAGACGATGACGGCCCGGCGCAGGACGTCCGGCAGGCCGCAGCGTTCGAAGGGGCCGGAGTAATCCGCGGCGGAGATTGCCGGAACGTGCTCCTTGAGCTGGCCGCTGAAATAGGTCGAGGCCTCGAGCGGCAGCTCCGCGGGCAGGTTGTAGACGGCCAGGACGACCGGCCCGTCGCCCTCGAAGCCCATGACGGCCCGGTCGGCCGCCGGGTCGTAGACGTAGACCGGGTCCTCGGAGTCCGTGGGCCGGACGGTGCTCTCGATCGAGCCGTTGATGTCGCAGGTGATGTCGCCGATCACTTTGAGCCGGGGCCGGGACGGGCCGCCGTAGAGCGCCTTCAGGAAGCCCTTGGTCAGGTATTTCGGGAACTTCGGCGTCCAGTAGATCCCGTTGACCAGGACCGTGAGGTACGGGACGTAGTCCTCCGTGACCGGGCGGTAGGCCTGGGGGTTGGCGTAGAAGTCCTGGAGGTCGAACGGCCGGGCCGGGTCGATCGGCCGGACCATGTCCTCCTCGCGGAAAACGGCCTTGTAGAGCCGGCCGGGCGCCCCCCCGCCGCCCTCGACGAGCCGCGGCACGTCGGCCGGGCGGACCGTCTCCGCCGGCAGGATGTCGAAGACCTCCTGGGCGCCCTGGGAGACGTGGCCGTAGCCGAAGAACCCGAAGACGACGGCGCCCAGCTCGGGGGGCAAGCCTTTCAGGGTGATCCGCCGGGCCAGCCCGGCCACGGCCTCCTTCGCCTCGACGAGGCTCAGGTAGCGGTGCGTCGGCTCGATCCCGGTGAAGGGATTGGCCACGCCTTCGACCTCGAGCCGCCGGCCGAGGGCCCAGAGCGTGTCGATCATGCCGGCGTGGCCGGCGTAATTTCCGAAATAGAGCACCCGGCGCCCCTTCCCGTCGACCATCTTCTCGTAGTCGATGACCGT
>Ga0116176_10004166_pt1 | contig 10548 bp, 7 predicted proteins | sample AD_STIC08_MetaG_FD_89803 | JGI IMG/M metagenome (GOLD analysis project Ga0116176, IMG submission 89803) | Active sludge microbial communities of municipal wastewater-treating anaerobic digesters from USA - AD_STIC08_MetaG | ecosystem: Engineered > Bioreactor > Anaerobic > Digestate | place: USA... | reverse complement strand
TGGTCGGGGAGCACAGCGGGTATCGCAAGGCGGATGCTTATTATCAGCACTGGTATCGCGTGGCGAGCGGGGCGGCGCTGGAACGCTACGAAAAACTTTGAGTCTGCTGCTGATGCAAAACCTCTGTGGCGGGAAGGTCTGCGACCGTTTCGGCCCGGCAATTCGATGACAAGGGTATTTTCGGGGTGGCGGAACTTCCGGAGAATTACTCTTGGCGGAGGCGGAAGAAACGGAGGCGGTCGTTGAACTTGTTGGTATAGGGGCTGGTGGCGACAGGCAGGAGGGTGGTGTAGGGGCCCAGCGCGTTGGTGGTGGATTGAAGTTGAAAGCCGGGTTGATCCCACAACAGCACTCGCGCCGAGAGACCGGACGGCCCAGCCGTGGTGAGAGCTGGGCCCATGGAGAAACGGAAGATCGTGCCGTTGTTCATCGGTGTTGTGCCATAAAACCAGTTGCCCGCCTCGATGAGGCCGGCTTGGGGCAATCCGCCTTCAATACCGCCAGCGAAAGACCACAGCCGCGTGAATACTCCGTCGGTAGTGATGCGAAAGATCACTCCACAGTCATTATCGCCACCAAAGAGGGTCGTGCCGTACAGGTTGCCGTCCCGGCCCTGCACCAGCGGCGCTTGTATCCTCCCGCCGTTTGGGCCCCAAGAACCGGAATGCAGGATGGTTATCACGCCGTTGGTGGTGATGCGATAGATTGTGCCGGCATCTTCGATGCCGCCACGGACCGTAGTGCCATAGAGGTGGCCATCACGAGCGAGGATGACGCCGGCGCGGGGCGCACCTCCATCCGAATCTCCGCTGAAATTCCATAGTGTGGTGAACACACCGTTGGTAGTGATGCGGAACAACGTACCCATGTCGTTGGCGCCGCCTCGTTCCGTCACGCCGTAGAATACGCCGTTGCTGGCGACCGCGAGGGTGCCGCGCGGATTGGCGCCATCGGTGCCGCGGAAACTGTACAGCAGGGATTCTTCCCCGTTGGTCGCGATTCGATAGATTGTGCCCTTATTGCTGATCCCGCCCAAGTAGGTGCTGCCATAGAAAGCCTGATCGGGGCCGCGCACCAATCCACCCCGCGGATTGTTGCCGTCGGAAGGTGAATTGGTGAACGAATAAGCATTGCCGGTGCCATCGGAATACAGCACAAACGCCGTGCCGCAGTTGGAAATACCGCCACGTTGGGTCGTGCCATAGAGCGCGAGGCCGCCGTCATCGGGGAGAGGCAGCAGCTCCGCGCCGGGATTTGCGCCGTCATCTCCGCCTGTGAACGGCCAGAGGCATGACACCACACCGTTGGTGTCCAATTTGAAAATGGTGCCGAAATTGTTCGTCCCGCCCCAGAGCGCCGTGCCGTAGAATGCGCCATCACTGCCCTGTACGAGAGCGGCGGAAGGCTCCCGGCCCATGGGCGCCGGGGGGAAGGACCTCAGGCATTTCACATCCTCGGCCGATTCCAGATACTCGAACATGGTTCCTGTGTCGTAAGCGCCCCCCCGTGGAGACACGCCATAGAACGCGCCAGAAGGCATCTGGAACAGCGCGGAATTGGGTTCCGATCCTTCGGTCTGGGGGTCCAGCGACCACAGGGTGGTCATTCCGCCATGCTGCCCAATTTTGTAAATGATACCTTTGCCGGAGTGGCCACCAAACTGTGTCGTGCCATAGAAGAATCCATTCGTGGCGCGAATGAGTCCGGAGCGGGGATTGGCGCCGTTGCTTTGGTTGAACGACACAAGAGACGTCAAGGTCCCGTTGGTGGTGATATTGAAAATGGTGCCATAGCCGTTGTTGCCGCCGCTATAGGTTTGACCCACGAATACCCCGTTGGTGCCGGCCGCCAATCCGCCAAAGGGCTGGGCGCCATCCGCTCCCTTTGTGAACGACCACAGCGGTTTCATGGCGCCGCTGGTGGTGATGCGGAACACCGTGCCCCAATCGTTGCTGCCGCCCCGGGAACAAGTGCCGTAGAGCGCGAAATCTGGACCCTGCACCAGCTTGCCATAGGGTGTTGCGCCGTCATCTCCACCCGTGAAGGACCACAGTTGCGTGAAGGTGCCGTTCGTCGTGATTTTGAACACCGTGCCGCAGCTGTTGTTTCCTCCGTAGGTGGTGATGCCATACAGTGCTTTATCGGCGCCTTGAATCAATCCACCGCAGGGAGAACTGCCGCCGGTACCGCCGGAGAAGGAATGAAGGACGGTTAGGACCCCCGCGGAGGTTATCCGGAATATGACGCCAGCACCGCCGGTCCCACCGGCAGAGGTTGTGCCGTACAGGTTGGTATCGCTGGCCAACAACAAGGCGGCCTGGGGAAAGGAGCCGTCCGGGCCGCCGGTAAAGTTCCATACCGTAGCATATCCGCCGTTGGTTGAGCTCTTGAAGATTGCACCACAGTCATGGGTCCCGCCATAGCACGTTGTTCCCCAAAGCCGGCGATCCGGGCCTTGGGTCAGTGCGGCTTCCGGTTGGTATGGCGGTGTTTCGAAATGGTGAAGATTCTCGAACTGAAAGGCTCGTGCCATCACGGCGGTTGTGAACAGGAACAACCCAACCATCAGAAACCGCTTCATGGCACCCTCCGCCTGTATGCTTAACCTCAACGCCGATAGCGTATCCCCGCGGTCATCAACCGGTCAATCTGAAATGGTTGCCGGCGGCGGGGAATCCGGCGCGTTTTTCGAGAATATCTGGAGGCTGTAGCGGCCCATGTTGACGGGGGCGGCGGGCGGGTTGCCGGTGGCTTCCACTTGGTCCGCGCCGACATCGCCAAAGTCGGCAAAGTAACAGGTGGAATCACTATTGAACTGGCGGTGCCATGTACCGGCGGTGGGGAAGCGGATGGAGTAGTCATTGGCGGTGAAGTCGTGGCTGGAAAAGTTGGCAATTACCACGACATCGTCCGTGGCGCCGCCCTGATTCCAGCGGGTGAAGGCGATGACTTTTTGCTCGTCATCGAGATGTTGCACATAGACGCCAGAACCTTGCAGGCCGGGGGTGGCGCCATTCAAATTGCGGCGCAGGCGGATCAGGTCGGCATAGGCTTGAACGTTGCCGGCGTAGGTGTTGGTGAGGCTCCAGTTCATGGGCACATCGTCGTGAAACGCGCGGGTCTCCAGCATTTCCTGCCCCTGAAAGATCATCGGAATGCCGGGGGTGGTGAAAATCATGGCCGCCCCGAGCAGGGCGCGCTTGCGGGCCCAAATGCTGGTGGGGTCTTCCGGGTGGATCATGGTGGGTACGCGGCTGCGGTTTTCGTTCATGCGGGCCACGTAGTCGTGGGCCTCGGTGAAGATGATGCGCTGGAAGCCGGGCCAGTCGGTGAGGGTGCCGGCGACGGTGTGCATGTCGCGTTCGGGGTCGTGGGCGGTGACGAGCTGATTGAACAGCGCCCAGCGGTGGCCGACATCCCATTGGGCATCGAAGCCCATGTCGTGGTCGAAGCCATGGTCTTCGGCAATGCGCAGAATATCGGGCCGGGAGTGCGCGAGTTCGCGGTTGATATCGTGTAGCATCTGGATGGCTTCGGGGTTGGGGCCCCATCCGGAATTGATGATGTGATAGATGGAATCCCAGCGGAAGCCATCCACGTGATATTCGTCCGCATACATGAAAATCTGGTCGCGGATATATGCGCGGACTTCGGGGCGGCCAAAATCGGGGCGGGTGTGGCCCCACGGCGTTTCGGCGCGGGAATCATTGTAAAAATAAATTCCGCCGTACTCGCCATTCCAGAACGCGCCGTCGAAGCGCCAGAGGTCGAGGTCGGTGGGGCCGTAATGGTTGTGGATGACATCGGCAATGACGGCAAGGCCACGCGCGTGGGCGGCGTGGACAAAGCGTTTGAAAGCGGCGGGGCCGCCATAATCGGTTTCGATGGCGTAGGGGTCGCTCGGGTTATAGCCCCAACTGAACGCGCCGGGAAATTCGTTGACCGGCAGCGGCGCGACGGCGGTGCAGCCGAGCGCGCGAATGTGGTCGAGATACGGGATGGCGTCATCGAATGTGGCCGGCAGCGGGCGGCCGGCAAACGTGCCGATGTGCAGTTGATAGATCACCCAGTCGTTGCGCGCAGAGCGGGGAGGGCGGTCCCGACCCCAATCGAAGGCGGCGGGATCATAGACAATGGAATCGCCGTTGGAGTGATTGACTTGCCGCGCGCGCGGGTCGCGCTTCCAGAGCGTGTTGTTGATGAGATATTTGTAGTGCTGGCCGGGCTGCGCGGCGGGGATGGTGAGGCTCCAGAGTCCATCGGTTTCGGGCCGCATGGCGGCGGCCTGCCAGTTGTTGAAATCGCCCCCGAGCGCAACATTGGTGGCGTTGGGCGCCCAAACGCGGAAGGTGGTTCCATTCGTGTGCGGAAAACAGCCCAGCGGCGGGGCGGTTTGCGGGAAGCCGGTGGTGGCGCCGCACCAGAAGGCGAGAGCCAGTAGCCGGTACCGGGGCTTGATCCTCATGCGTTCACCTTGCGGTAGATCGAACCATACCCGGCGGCACACAACAAACCCAATTTCGCGGGTTGGCAACAAAGCGTCCGCCGGGAACGGTTGGAAGGCCTGCGACCATTCCAACCCGACAATCCGGCCGCTTGGCTCTTTGCCGATTTTTCCGCGAGAGTGGGGGGGGCGACAATCACCGTGCGGGTTGGCACCGCACAGATAAAAAGGCAAAAATCACCCGCCATAAATTTGTCCAGAGTTTATAAAGTGTGGACATCACCATAAAAACGGCTGATTAAAAATAGCCCAATAATTAGACATAACAAATTGTATATAAGTGAAATAGAAATACTACAATATATGCCCAGAGTTTATAAACTCTGGACAGCGTAGTGTTTTGGTCGGGCAAGGCTGGAAGGCCTGCGACCGTTCCAGCCCGACAATCCGGCCGTATCAGGGTCAATGGAAAGCGGCGCCGAGGTTACGGGTTTGGGGAAATGGCGGGTACGCCATTATATGTGTACTTGAGAAGTAGCATCTGGATGGGTAAAATCTGTATATACGGCCAGCCGACGGGAGGGCGCCCATGAAACAAAAGAAGAAAAAGAACTCGGACATTGAGATCGTGCGAGGTTTGGCACTGTCCTATGGCCCGGGGATGATGCTTATGGAAACTCTGGTGCAGGCGGTGCTGACATATCTGCCTGCCCGTCGCTGTTTTATGAAGCTGGAGACTTCCATCCATCCGGATGATCTGGCCGGCCCAAGCCCCTTTCCCGACACACTGTGCGATCCCAAGCCGTCCACACCCTGGCCGGGTCCGATTGCGGAATATGCCTTGGAGCTGAAAAGTGATGGGAAGCCGGTCACCAAAAAGGCGAGGTCGGACGCCCTCTTTTGGCAGCCCGATTCGTTGAAGCAACTGGTCCATGCGATTTGGACGAAATCGGATCCGACCATGTGGACCAAGGTGAGTTTGAATACTACGCTGCACGAGGCGGAACGCGCAGTCCGGCGAGCCGTGGCTGCGGCGCAAGCCGCCGTGCCGGCTCAGGCGGAAGCCATCGCCCGGATGGGGCAAATCATGCTGGAGCAGGCTTGTTCGCGACCTTTCCCTCATCAGGAGTCCCGGCGTGCGCCCATCTTTGTTTTCAGCCATCCGGGTCATGGCGTGACCTATATTTTGCGGGCGATGGCGAACGCGTTGCAAGGAGGCTTCTTCGCGGTCAGCCAAGAGCAGACCAGCGCAACCGGATTGATCCGCTGGGCTCTGGGGACTGATCCTGCCATCATCCAGATTCATGGCTTTGCCACAAGAGAGCACATTGCAGGCTCGGCCGTGCATGCCATCCTCCGGTATTACCAGTATGGTCACTATGTGGTGGATCATGTGTCAGGCATAGTCACCGACGACGATGAGGACTCCTCAGAAGGCCCCCCGCAAGGCTACCTACTCGAAGCGGTTCTGGAGCGGTCGTTTGTTTTCATTCGGGTGACTCCGCCCATTCCGCCGGCAGATGCCGCGGACTACACGCCGGAGGAAATGGTTGCGATGCTGCGCGAGGCCGGGAAGCAGGCTTATCGGAGCGGACTGTCACCCGCACAGGTGGAGGACGGCATCTGGGACATGGTGCGCAACTGGAATTCGGTAGTCTTTCGGCGCACACCCGTGAGGGATATCGTTGAGCAGGTCATGCGGGAATTCGCGCACGCACGGGACAACATGCCCGAGCTGGTCTTGGCCCATTTGTCCCGCGCCGACCATTTGCGTTTGGCGGCGCTCTTCATCCTGGAGCGCGGATTTCCGTCGCCCAAAGAGATTCGCGGCGCCGCCCAGCGGTTTTTGCATTCCCTGCCACCGGCCGCGCGCGAGGCGAAGCAGTTGAAATTCGACGTGGCGGAGCCGGAGTGGGAGGCTTTATTCATCGCGGATACTCCCGGCTCCGAGGCATGGTTCGCGCGTCTGGAAGGATTGGCCAAGCAATTCAATTATCGTGGCAACCGGCTGACTGCGCAGGCTGTTTATGATGATACCGGCAAAGTCCTGACCATGACCCGATTCGAGCAACGTGCGCCGCGGGCCATTTCCGGAAATGCCTATCTGCAGGCGCGTCCGAAACTGCGCTTCCGGGATGTGGCCGGTCATGAAGAAGCCAAGCAGCGGTTCCGCCAAATCCTGGCCTATTTCAAGGACCCGGAGCCCTATCGCCGCTTGAACGTGATTCCACCTCTGCGCATCCTGCTCCATGGACCGCCGGGTACAGGCAAGACCCTGCTGGCCCAGGCGCTGGCCGGCGAAACCGGGCTGCCTTTTTTTGCGATTGCCGCCAGCGAGTTCATGACTCGCGAATACGCCGGCCAGGGCGCGACCCTGATGCGGGAGTTTTTTCAGACGGCAGAAAGCTGTCGCCCCTGCATCATTTTCATGGATGAACTCGACGCCTTCAGCGCCCGTGACCAAATGTCCGATGGCTCGGCGGGAATAGATTTTCGCGGCACGTTGAATACGCTGTTGACGCTTCTTGACGGGGTACAGTCCGCGCCGGATATCCTCGTCATTGGCGCGACGAATCGTCCCGAGGACTTGGACCCGGCCCTGTTGCGCCCGGGCCGTTTTGGAACCCGTATTCAAATCCAGCACTTGTCGGCGCGCGACCGCGATCGGTTGATCCGCCAGTATCTCACCCCCGAACAATGCGCCGGAGACTACGAAGACATCGTGGCCGCCCTGTGCCGCCGCACGACTGGCGGCCTCAGCCCAGTCGAGATTGTACAGATCATCCATGAAGCCAAGCTTGAGGTCATCCAGCAGGGCCGGCCCCACGTAACCCGCGAGGACGTGATGACGCAGGCCGACCGTATTTTGCTGGGCAAGAAATTCCAGCCTTTGCAGAATGGGCTGCGCCGGCCACCGCCATCCACGAAGCCGGCCATGCTTTCCTGCTACGCACGCTGCTGCCCGAACAAAAACTCGACCGCCTGTCCATTGGTCATCGCGAAGAGACCGTTGGCATGGTTCGCATTTTGGACGAAGAGGATCCGAGCCGCTTCCTCGATCGGGATGACACCCTGTGTCAATTACTCTGCCGTTTGGGCGGCATGGCGGCGGAAGAAACTTTTGTCGGCCACTGGGACTTGGGCGCCAGCGACGACTTCGACGTGGCGGTCGTCCTGGCCCGCTATATATTGACCAATATCGCCATGGGGGATCTCGGTCTGCATGGCATTGTACGCTCGCGAATGAGGGAGGAATCCGAGCCCGACACGGCGCTGGAGGCCATGGTGGCCCAGCTCTTGGAACGCTGCCGCCGTTTGGCCGGCGACATCTTCAAGACCCACGAGCCCGTCTTGTTGAAACTGGCCCGGGAGCTGGAGCTGCGCGAAGATTTGGAGCAAGACGACGTGGATCGCATCCTCGCCGGCGTTGTCATAGACCGCAAGGCCATAGTCCAGCAAATGCTCGCGCCACCCGCCGGATCGTGAAAGCTGTTGTTTTGGTGGGCAGAAACGGCTGGAAGGTCTGTGACCATGCCAGCCTAGCAATCTGACCGTAGGGTCAATGGAAGGCGGCGGCGGCGGGGAGGTCGAGGGTGGCGAAGAGGTCGGCGAGGGTTTCAGCGCGGCGGATTTGGATGACGGAGCCATCGGGACGCAGGAGGAGCTCAGCGGAGCGGCGTAGTCCGAGCTGAGGGACCGGGTGTTGGGGCTATTCGGGTTATCCTTTTGGCGAGAGCAGCCAGCCCAAGAAAATCGCCGATGCGCGCAACCGAAGCCAAAGCCAGGGCCGATTGATCCAGCACCGAGGGAAGAACGGATCAACGCTACCCTATCTCTTACTCTCGCAAATGGATGCAAAAAAATGATTCAAAAAGCAATATTTTTCTTGATTGCTATCTCATATAGTGCATATTTGTCTGTATAAATACGGACAAACATCTGTGGAAATAGATAACAATTTAATATGATTATTGAGTTTACAGTATCCAACTTTCGATCCATCAAGGACGATCAGTCGTTTTCTCTGTATGCGGCGAAACCGAGCGGCCATCTGGCTCTGAATATTGCCCCCACCCCCGCTCCGGGAGGCATCTACCCGCTGAAAAGCGTGGGTATCTATGGCGCGAATGCCTCTGGCAAGACGAATCTGTTGCAGGCTTTCCGTGCGCTCCAGTACCTGGTGGCTCGTTCGGGCAGCCTGAAAGATGGCGAGCACATTGATTGTTACGAGCCCCATCTGTTGGCCAAAAATACGAAAAATGCGCCCGTGCGATTGGCGCTGGAGTTCCAGATTCCCAATGGATTCCGTTATTTGTACGCCATTGCCTTTGTGCAGAACCGGATTGTGGAGGAGCGCCTGGATTTGTACCGGACGGCGAGAGTTGCCAATCTGTTTGATCGCGGAGAAAACGACACGTGGGAGAGCATTAAATTCGGGCCGTTTCTCAAAGGAGGCACCCGGAAATTTCCATTCTTCGCCAATAATGCCTATTTGTCCAAGGCTGGCAACAGCGCGGACGCCCCTGAGGTTATTCGGGATGCTTACAATTATCTGTTAAAGGATATGGTGCATCTCGGAATATCCGATGAGGTGTCATCCGAGGAGCTGCTGGAGAATGAGGACCTATTGCAAACCGTTTCACAGTTTCTTTCACTGGTGGACACAGGCATTGCCAGGGTGGGCTTGTACCAGGATGTGGACAGAGCCAAAAACATCATTTTCCCGCCTGATATGCCAGAGGATTTGATGAGACGTATCCGCAAGGAAGCATCTTTGAGATTTCTGTTCTTCCATCAAACGGACACGGCAGAGGTCACCACTTTCCCCATAAACGCTGAGTCTGCGGGAACTCGAAAATTATTTAAATTGGCGCCGTTGATCGTCAACACCCTTAAAGATGGCGGGGTACTGATCATTGACGAGCTGGACCGAAGCATGCACCCGCACATGGCGGAGCTGATCATCCAGTTGTTCCATGATCCCGAGGTGAACCCTGGGGGTGCACAGCTCATTTTTTCCACACACAATGCCAATCTAATGTCACGGGAGCTCCTCCGCCGGGATCAAATCTGGTTCGCGGAGAAATCGAATGGAGCCTCACGCTTTTTCTCCTTGGACGACTTCGACAAGAAAAAGGTCACGCCCGCCAGCCCGTTTGCCCGGTGGTACGCGGAGGGTCGTTTTGGGGCCATTCCCTCGATTGATTACAGCGGGGTGGTCAAATTGTTACGGAAGCGGCGGCCCGATGCCTAAACCCAAACAGCGCCCCGCACGGAAACTCAGCCCCGTCTTGCATATCTTGTGCGAGGGGACCAAGACGGAACCGTATTATCTGGGGCAATATATCCACGAGCATTTTCCGGGCACGAAGCTGATTCGAATCGAAAAGACACCCAAAAGGACACCCAAGGAACTCGTCGCAGCGGCGCGTGAAATACTTCGCTGTGCGCCGGAAGGCGATATCGCTTGGGTTGTATACGACCGGGAGTCGCCGACAAAATACTCCGATTCTCTGCATGCGGCAGCTCGCCAAAAAGCAGGTGGAAAAGTACAGATCGCACTGTCCAATGTCTGCTTTGAAGTCTGGCTGTTGCTCCATTTCCAAGGAACCTGCAAAGCACACGATTCTTGTGATGATCTGTTGCAACGCATTCGGCTGAAGGAACTCATTCCGGACTATGACAAGGCGAATCGCCGTAGGTATTCTGAAGATGAAATCAACTTTGCTCGGCAGAATGCGAAACAGATGAACGAATCTACCAAACGTGGAGCAAATGCCGACTGGACCCAGCCTCACCAATGGAATCCCTACACCGACGTGTACAAATTGCTCGATGCCATTGATCAGTTCGGTGGAACGTACTGTACTCGCCCCCCTTGAGCATGCCCGAATCCTGAACCCAGACTGTTGATTCCGCTTGGTAGGCGATAAGATAGCACATTCGATGTGGAACCCAGCCCATTGTGTCCTGTGATATTAGGGGGTGCAGTTGAATCATGGCCCGACACATGGGTTCGACTGCCGCAGTTAACGTACGGTATTTTGCATTTTCGGGAGTGGTAGCCCTCAGACTTGTAACGGTTTAGTTTTAACTCGTATTTT
>Ga0116176_10004162_pt1 | contig 10554 bp, 11 predicted proteins | sample AD_STIC08_MetaG_FD_89803 | JGI IMG/M metagenome (GOLD analysis project Ga0116176, IMG submission 89803) | Active sludge microbial communities of municipal wastewater-treating anaerobic digesters from USA - AD_STIC08_MetaG | ecosystem: Engineered > Bioreactor > Anaerobic > Digestate | place: USA... | reverse complement strand
GGTCACGCTCAGCCAGTTCTTGGCCGCGACCGTATTCGCCTGGATCGTCAGCGATCCCGCCGGCTGGCGGTCGGTGATCAGCACCTCGTCGGTGCCGTTGATGAGGCTGTGCGTGGTGAGCGCGTTGGCCAGATCGAGCGTCAGCGCCGACAGCGGCGCGGCCGTGTAGCCGTGCACGGAGAACCCCGTAGTGTTCGCGGAGTTGCAGACGACCGGAGTTTTGAAATCGGTGAACACCGGCGTGCCCGGCGTTACGTCGGTCGCCGGACTCCACAGCCCGACCACGTTGAATTTCAGGACCGGGATTTTGTTTTTCGCGAGTTCGATCGAAACCGAACCGCGCGCGCCGAGCAGCTTGTGATGCAGCCCATCGTAATTGCAGTAGATCGAGGCCGATTCGAACGAATCGGAAATGGGGGCATAGGCGACCGAGGTGCTCGCCACGATCGTTTCGGCCAGGCCGCAGCAGCGCAGCAGTGCGGAGAGTGCCGGCGTGGCGACGCCGAGCCCTTTCATGCCGGCGAGTTCCACCTCGAACGTCGCCTTGTACCAGGCGGTGGTCGGCAGTTGATCGCTGCGCCCGAGATACGGGCGCACCAGGTCGCGGCCTTCGTACTGCGCATCCAACGGGGTGAGGTCGGGGTTGCGCACCAGCAGTGCGTCGGTGCCGACCACGGGCACCGAGTCGGTGCCGTACGTGGTTTCGTGCTTGCACAGCACGATGCGTTTGCGGTTCAGCTTGGCCACGGATCAGCCCTCGTCGTTCGTCAAATGCGTCAGCGCTGACGCATTTGCATCAGCTGCATCAGGGAGCCCTTGGCCGTCGATCTGCACGCCAGGCTCGGCATCGTCGGGGCGCGTGCCGAGCACGCCCGGGATCGGTGCGGCGGTCGGCGCCTCGATCCGCACGCGCACGCCGGTCAGCGGGTCAAGCAGAAAGCTGCCGCCCTGACCGGCGTATTCGTCGGTCGGGGCAGCAGCGAGCGGGGGAGATGTGGGGCGGGCCATCGGGACTGCCTCGCGGTTGGGGTCCGCGAGGCAGTTTCAGGGCGCACGGGGCGCCGGGCGACTGAAGGAGTTCACTCCTCCGGGGGCGGCGGCGGGTCCATCAGCCCGCGATTCACGGCGACCTCATTGGCCGTGTGCTGCAGGATTTCGCCGCAGCCGACGCTGTACTGCGTGCCGGCCACTTCGATCACCAGGTGATCGGGATTGCTCTGATCCTGACCGATGACGGTGTACGGGTAAAACGGGTTGTACTCGGGCACGGCAACGCTCCTCAGTAAGGCAGTCGGAAGGATTTCGCGCAGACTGCGACGTTCGGCGAAGTGCCGGTCGCCTGCGCAGTCCAGTTCTTGTTGGCGGCTGATTGCGCCCAGCCGTCTGACATCGGCAGCAGCACAGTCTGCCCGGCCGGAACACTGACCGTAATCCGGATCGTGCCGCTGGTCGTATCGCGCAGATCGATCTGCACTGAATTCGCGGCAGACAGATTCGCGATCACCAGCGTATGCAACACATGCCGCACACTGGCGACGGCCGCGATCAACGTCGTTTCTGTCGCGCCGGTCAGCACCTGCCTGTTCTGGTCCTGCAGTTGCGGGATATTCCCCGGCTGCACGATCACCCGGCCTGCGAGATCGCCAAATATGTGGCTGGCATTGTTGGCAGACAGCGCAGTCGGATTCGCACTACGCGCCTGCACTCCACCCAGCACGGGGTTGACGACCGTGCTGCCCCCTCCGGACGCGACCAACCCCTGCGCCGCAACCGGCACGCCTTGCGAAGCGGGACTGGCCCCGCGCCCGCCCGTCACTTCTGCCGACACCTCGGCGTAATCAACAGCGAGCACGTGATACAGCACGACGTTCGTGCCGGCGCCGGCATACGTCGCATCGGTGCCAATCCTGAGACGCACGACGTACTCGCGCGTCGGATCCGGCAAATTGGTTTGCAGCGACACACCGCCGACCGCACGACCGGAATTCATCAGCCCGGTCATGACAGTGACCTCCTCGTTGTCGACGACGATTTCTGCCAGCACGCCGGCAGCGTTTTCCAGGCTGGAGAGACTGGCGAGGTTCGCCGTTACAACCTCGCCGTCCGACACCGTCGTGTACGTCCAACTGGTCGCCGTCGCAGTGCTGATCTGATTACCGAAGACGATGCGGTTGTTCTCGTCCAGCGAACCATCGCCGTTAATGGCAACGACCTCGAACCACACGTATTGCCCGATCACACGCGCAGCGGCCGTCTTCAGCCCGAGCATCGCACGCACCGGCGCCGTCAGCCGGCACTTACCGATCAGCACGGTCTCGCCGACGTAGCCGGCAGCGCCATTCGGCGTGACGGTGACCAGCGATGTGCCGACGCTCAACGTCATGCCCGGATCGACCGTCACCGCCCATTTATCCGGGTCGATGGCCGATCCCGGAAAATCGTCCCGCCAGAGCTGGCGCATTCCCCCGACAGCCAGATTGCCGTGCGTATCCGCGCGCAGCTCCACCGCCTGCATCACACCGCGCACGCGCTCATATACCGCCTGCAGGATCCCCACGGGGCTTCTCCTTATATGTATGTGATCGTGATCAGCCGCAGCCGGCACGCATGCGCCAACACGCCCGCGAACAGCACCGGCCCGGAGTCCTCGACCTGGATGCCGGCGCCGGCCTCGCTGACCGTGGTCGCGACCGCGCCGCCGAGCGTCTCGTCGGCGCGGAAGGCGTCGCGGATGTCCTCGATCTCGCCGTCGAACAGCAGCTCGGTACCGGCCGCGTCCTGCAGGCCCATGTAGCCGCGGATCTCCCACTCGATCTGCTCGACGTAGCGGCCGAGCGCCGGGCTGGTCTCGACGGTGCGCACGCGGCGCACGTACCAGCCGCCGAGCACGCCGTCGGCGGTGTACAGCGCCAGCAGGCCCGAGTGCGTCGCGGCGTAGCGCTCGTAGCGGTGGACCGGGCCGATGTTCAGCCCTTCGAGCGTCGCGACGATCGCGGCGCGGACGGTCTCCAGGCTCATGCGTCGCCGCCCCCTGCGTCGCCGGCGAGCTGCGCGACGATGCGCCGGTGCGCGCGCATGTACATCGCCTCGATCTGCGGGCGGCACTGCACGAACGCCCGGTGGAACATGCCGATCGCCGGCGTACCGCGCGCGGCGATCTTGCGCTGGAGGCTGAGCGCCGCCGCATCGACTTCCGCCTCGGTGCGCAGATCCCAGGTCTGCCGCACCCAGTCGCGCAGCGGCTCGATCGGCGCCCAGTGCGGGCGCGTGCCGAGTTCGACCGGTACCGCGTGCGGTACGGGATTCGAAACGACGCCGATCACCTGGTCGGCCAGGCGCAGCGGCTGCTCGGCGATCGTGCCCTGGCGGAGCAGGCCGGTGACGCCGGTCGGGGTGCGCTCGGCGATCTCGCGCACCAGCAGCAGCTGCGCGCGGCGCGTGGCGCCGGCGAGCTGATCGGCGACCAGTTCGGGTGCGCGCGCCCACAGCGCCACGAGGTCCGGCAGCCCGGCGATCTGCACCGACACCAGCCCGTCGGCCACGATCAGCGCCCCCGCCGGTGCAGCAGCGGCGTACCGCCGGACTCGCCGGCGGTATCCCACTCGACCACCACGCCGGCGGCCGGCGGCGTGCCGCCGGTGCTGCCGCTCGGGCCGCCGTCGACGGCGACGCCGACCGCGGTGTAGTAGCGCGCCTCGTAGTCCGCCGCCAGGCGGCGCCACTCGCCGGCGGCCGAGCGCCAGTCCACGGTGTCGGCGGCGATCGTGCTGTCGGTGCTGCCGGCGGAGAGGCTCGCCAGCGTGCGGCAGCAGATCGCGGCCGCGTAGTGCGCGACAGCCTCCTGGTACTGCACGGGGATTTCGTCGGCCGTCGAGGACAGCAGGTAGTGCGTGCTGTACCAGAGCGTGACGACGGTCGCCTCGGGCAGCGCCGCGGCGAGCAGCAGGCCCTCGCCGATCCCGTCGCTGGTCCACGCCACGCCGTCGGCCGGCAGGTCGGCGGCGGCGCCGAGCACGCGGGCGCGCTGCACGCGCGAGACGCCGACGATCCAGCGCGCCGGCGTGCTGAGCCAGTACCCGCCGGGCTGCACCGTCACCGTCGTGCGCAGCACCTGCGGCACGTGGCCGCTCAGCCGGCGCCCGGCGATCAGCAGGGCCGCTTCCAGGTCGAGCTGGCTCAGGCGCCCGGCGTGGCGCACCAGCAGTTCGACTTCGGCGCGGCGGTCAGCGAGCGACATTACGGCACCACCGCTTTGTACAGGCCGCGGTAGTTGAGGATCACGGCGCCGTAGATGTGGCGGATTTTGTAGGTGATCCGGTCGCTGTTGAACAGGCTGCCGACCGTCGGCAGGTCCTGCGTGAACAGCTCGGGCTCCTCGTTGCCGCCGAGGAACCCCACTTCGATCGACGGCACGTCGTGCGGATCGGCGGCGGCCACCCAGTCTTTTGCATCCGTCCAGTACCAGACGCTGCGCACCTGCGGGGCGGTGCGCTGGCGGAACTGCTGCTCCTGTTCGGTCTGCACGACGAACAGGTTGTTCGCGGTCTCTTCCAGGTCGGAGGGGACGAACAGGAACGCCGGGGCGATACCGAGCCGGTCGCTCGACCCGGCCTCGGTCTGATGAAGCATCGCCAGGCGTGCCGCCGACCAGCTCGCCGCGGTGAGCGCCGTGCTGCCGAGGTTGCCGTGCGTCGCGTGGAACAGCGCGACCGTGTCGTAGATCGTGGGGTTCGTGCGCAGCAAGTTCATTACGAATTTGCTGAGCGTCCGTTTCGCCGCGCCGCTCATGCGGATCGGGATCTGGCGGATCGCGCCCACGTCGTCGTTGGTGATCGCCTCCAGGGTGACCGTCTCCAGCCCGCCGTGTTTCTCCGCGGCGTAGCTGGACTTTTCGTCGGCGGGCGAGGTCAGCGCCGCGTAGTCCGCGGCCTGCGCCACGGTCGGCAGATCGCCGTAGCCGCCGAACCGCACGCGCTCGTTCGTGCGGAAGTCGGCGAGCGGCACGGGCGTGCCGGCGAGGTCGCGCCACACGTCGTACTGCGACGGCCGGTTGTAGTCGGCGATCAGCCGGCGCTGCAGCGCAGCGCCGAGCACGCTCGCGAACGCCGTGGTGTCGATCGCCTCGCGCAGCGCCTGCGGTCCGGCGGCCTCGCGCAGGCGGCGCGGGTCGCAGGCATCGACGCGGCCGGTGCAGCGGCGGTCGCCGGTGATTTCGCCGTAGAGTTCGCGGATCGAGCGCGGCGCGCCGGGCGTCGCCGCGAAAAACCCGTCGAGGGACTCGCGGATCTGCTCGTGCCGGCTGACGCTCTCGGTCGCCGCGCCGCTCGCCCAGCCGAGGTCGGGCAGGCCGCTCGGGGCGATCTGCTGCAGGTAGTCGGCCTCGCGCTGGATCGCCTCGCGGATCGGCGCCTCTTCGAGCGCGGCGACGCTGCGCTCGCCGAGCCCGGCGATCAGCCGGTCCCGACTCGGTCGCGGCAGCGCCGAGCCCTCGATCAGCGCGCGGGCCTCGCTGCGCAGCAGGCGCAGCAGCAGCGGGTCGGCGGCGGCGGCGGTCTCGGCCGCAACGACTTCCAGGCGCAGCACCTCGGCGTAGGCTTCGGTGAGGCGTGCATCGTCCTCGACATCGAGGCCGACCAGCAGCGCCGGGGCCACCATCTTGATCTTCGCGACCATCTGTTCGCGCAGGGCCATATCGGTCTGCTCCTGGGTGGATTCGATGAGGTTGAGTATGCGGCCGCCGGCGGCGGCCTCGACGATCAGGTCCAGCGAGCGGATCTTGGCGATGCGCTCGACGCGACCGTCCCGGCCGACCTTGCCGGTGGCGTCGATCGAGAACTGGAACAGGTCGAGCGCATCGAGGTCGGCCGCCTCGCGCATGCGCTCGGCGAGGCCGGCATCGACGATCACCAGCTCGGCGTTGATGCCGCCGGGATCGCGCCCGGCGGCATCAACGAATCGCGGCGCCCGCAGCTTGCCGATCAGGTTGCGCGCGTCCTTGCCGCCGCCGGCGAGGTGCTCGGCGTCGCTCTTGACCAGCACGCGCGCGCCGTCGAACAGCGACACCGCTTCGCGCAGCACGGCCGCCGGGTAGTCGCGGCCGTTTTTCGAGGCGCCGGCGTCGATCGCCCGCACCTGCCAGCGCCGGCCGGTCGCGTCGGCGGCCTCGCGCACCGCGGTCGGCTGGTAGTCGGTGACGACCTCGACCGGGTCGGCCCACGTGACGGCGTTGTCGGGGCCGAGGCCGTACGGGTAGGCGAGCAGGCGGCCGTCGCGGCGCACGATCGCGCGATCGGGGTAGAGCGCGCACAGATCGACCCAGCCGCCGTTGCCGAGGTGGCTCCCGAGCGACGCCTGCACCAGCAGCATCAGGTCGCGCAGCTCGCTGGTCTGCGCCTCGCGCAGTTGCGCGCCGCGCAAGCCGCTTGCGGGGATCGCGGCGGCGGGCATCAGGTCTGCACCGTGATCTTCTCGCCCGCCACGGTCACCACGACCAGGCGATCGGGATAGCGCCGCCAGGCGAACAGCTCGCCGGGCTCGATGCCGGCCGCGGCGGCGACCCGCACGCGCTCCGGATCGCCCTCGGCCAGCGCCACCTGCGCGGCGACCTCCTCGTCGGTCTCGCCGGTCAGCGCGGCGACCGCGGCGTAGGCGGCGGCGGTGTCGGTGTCCGGGGGCGGCGGCGCGCTCGACTCGGCAGCCACGGAGCTGTCGCTGGTCGGCGTGTCGGCGGCCTGCGCGCTGCCGGCGACGGCGAGCGCGAGGGCCAGGGCGAGCGCGGCGGGGGGGGCGGTGGTATTCGGGTGGGTCGGCGGACGGGGCATCTGGCGGCTCTCGGTACGGACACGCGCCGCAGCTTCGCGGACGCGGCCAGGCGCAGCGACTGAAGGACTTCATTCCCTGCGCGGGGCATTGGAGCCGGAGGCTCCGCGCCCGGCGAGGCCGTTAACCCTAAACGCGTCGCAACGCGTCCAGATCAACGGAGCGAGGCGATCGGCCGCGGCGGCGACTCGGGCGCAGCCGCGGGGACGAGCGCCGCGCTACGGCGATTTCTCGGCCGACTTCTTCATCTCGGCTTCGATCGCGCGTTTCATCGGGTTGCGGGCCAGTTCCTGTTCGGTGAACGGCCGCCGGCCGGAGTCGGCGGTCTCCCACTCCTCGATCCACGGCAGCATCACGCAGCCGCAGTTGATCGTCTCCCGCGCCGGTGCGGCCGGGTCGTGCGGGTGCTGCATCTGGTGGCCGCCGACCGAGAACGGCTTGCCGACCTCGCGCACCTGACCGTCGGCGAGGTCGTGGCTCAGGCGCGAGTGCACCTTCCCTGAGCGCCGCCACTGCTTGCGCAGTTCAGGGATCTCGCTCGCCGCCTCGTCCAGCGCCGATTTCGAGGCGCTGCTGTACAGCCGCCCCAGCTCGGTGCGGGTGATGGTGATCGCCCGCATCCGCGCCTGCCCACCAAGCGCGGCCTCGACCGCGGCGACGGTGTCGCCGATCGACTGCACGCCGAGGCTCGCCAGGCTCAGCTCGCGGCGGATCGTCTGCGCGGCCTCGCGCGCGACGTCCTTGAGCCGGTCCGTCATGAAGGCGCTGATCGCGCCGAGCTGCCGCACGTCGAGCAGCGCCGAGATGCCGGTGACGGCGTAACCACCGACGCCGAGCGGCGCCAGCACCAGGTCGGCGCCGGCCGACCAGACGCGATCGCCGGCCGCATCGAGGGCGGCCCCGGCCTGCGCGCCGAACGCATCGAGCATGCGGTCGATCTCGGCCTGCAGCTCGCTCAGCCGCCAGCGCGCGTAGTCGCTCGGCTGCCCGGCGAGCTTGCGCGCGACCTCGTCGCGGGCCGTGTCGAGCAGCGCGCGCACATCCTCCATCGCGCTGCCGATCAGATCGGTGCGCGCGGCAACCTGGATGCGGCGCTCGGCGCGGTAGGCGGCGGCGCGGGAGGTCACGTCGCCGCCGAATCCGCCGCCGGCTCCGGCGGCGTCCGGAACACGTCCGCCTCGGCGCGCTGCTCGCCTTCGAGCCGCGCCGCGGCGAGCAGCTCGGCGGGATCGCAGCTCGTGCCCAGGCGCGAGGCCACGTCCTCGACCGCCTGCAGCGCGCGCTCGGCGGTCCACAGTCCGCGATCGAGCAGGAGCGCGGCGGCGGCTGCGACCTGCGGCAGCGCGGTGGCCCAGCGCGTGGTGTCTCGCGCCGACAACTCCGGGAACACGGCGCTTACGCCGAAATCCGCATCCTCGCTGACCACGCCGAGCACGCCGCGGCGGGCGCGCACGACGTAGGTGCCGATCTGTTCGAGCGACGCTTTCCACAGCCGCTGGCGCTGACTCAAAATTTTGAAGGTCGGCTCACCCATCTCGCCGGCGGTCGCGCGGTTCACGTCGCCGCCACCGCCGAACCAGTGCTCGGGCACCGTCGCACCACCGAGCAGGTGGTTGCGGAACACGCGGCCGGAAGTTTCGGTGTCTGCCGCCTTCAGGTCTGGCGTGACCGCCGCCCAGGTTTCGCTTTCGTTGTGCACCCGCACCGAGCCGGGCTTCGGCGCGGTGATCGTCGCGGCGCGCGCCTTGATTTGATCGTCGGTCAGCCCCGACAGGGTGACGTCCCAGGTGAACGCGCGCAGGAAGTCCGTGCGGTCCAGCTCGCCAAATAAGAATCGCTCGTAGCCGTCGAGCCAGTCCGAGCCGGCGAGCAGATCGGAGCGACCGCGTTTGCCGGAGCTCAACCGCCGGATCGCCAGGTAGAAGGCGTCGCCATCGGTGAACCCGGCACGGATCGCCTGCGCCTGCGCGCCGAACATCGATTCCGGGCCGTTGTAGAGGATGCGCAGCTTCCGGTAGCGCCCCTTGTCGTCGCGCACCGTGACGATGCCGATCGGCGTCGCCGGATCGTCCGGGTCGGTGACGATCACGCTGATCAGCGATGGGTCGAGGGTGGTGATGCGCACCGCGCCGTTGTGCCCGACGTACACCGGGTAGACCTGCTCGCCGAACAGGGCCAACTCTCGGATCATCGACTCCAGGCGCAGGTCCATCCGGTTCAGCGGGTGGCGCCAGAAGGCGTCGAGCGCCGCCTGATCCTCGGGCTCCGGCGCGGTCAGCCGCACGCCCTCGCCGAGCAGGTAGGCGACCGGCAGCTCGATCAGCCGGTCGGCGACGAGGTTGCTCTCCCACAGGTACGCGGCCAGCTCGACCATGCGCGCCTGCGTCAGCGGCAGCAGGTCGCGGCGGGTGTCCTGCGTGATGCGGCGCCAGAGGTGCTCGTCGTCGTCGATCGTGACGCCGGCGGCCTCGCGGATCGGCTGATCGCTCATCGGGCGCTCAGTCCGGCAGTTCGCCGGTGCGCATCTGCCGCACCAGTTCGATTCCGCGGCTCTTCACCTGCCGGTACCACTGCGAGTTCTGCATCTCGCCCGCGGCGCGGGCGTAGTCGCCGAGCACCAGCGCCGCCAGGAATTTGCGGAATTTCGAGAGCCGCGGCCAGCCGAGGTTGAACAGCATGTTCGCGACCACGGCCTGCCGGCCGATGTCGAGCGCCTCGAACTCGCCGACGTGCTCCAGGCAGGCGCCGATCGCGATCTCCACGTCGCGCATCAGGAATGCCTCGGCGACCGCCCGGGTGATGCCGCGCTCGCCGATTGGGTAGCCCCAGCCGATCAGCCAGTCGCCGAGCGCGTCCTCGTAGAGCGTCAGCGTCGGGCGGGTCTCGGGCAGCGGCGCCGTCGGGTGGTCGAGCCGGTACAGCAGTTCGGCCTCGACGCGGCTGATCCCGCAGTCCTGCAGGTTGCGGCCGTAGCCGATCGTCAGGACGCCGACGCTGTCGCGGTACAGGTCGAGGCGCAGACCCTCGTGGACGCGCAGCTGCGCGGCGACGATCTCGGGCAGGGTGCTCGGCATTTTCGTGGCCTCTCAGGCGCGGCGGCGCAGCGGCAGGCGGGGGAGGCTCGTGCGCAGGGCGTCGGGCAGGTAGGTGTCGCGGTGGGCGGCGGGGTCGGTGTCGATCGTCTCGCCGGCGGCGGGCACCCCCGCGGCGCGGATCGCGGCGCTGCACATCAGGCCGGCGACGGCGCTGTCGCCGTGCCGGAACCCGCCGTCGGCGCCCTTGTCCCGACCGGCGTCCATGGTGGGGCGGCCGGCGACCAGCACGACGCGGCGGTGATCGGCGATCACGTCCTCGCCGGCCTGCACGACGATCGCGCGATCCTCGTACAGGGCGCGGTAGGGGGGGAACTCGGTGGCGTACCAGGCGGGCGTCGCCATCACGCACGACACCCTGGCCGCGCCGTGCTTCTGCATTGCGGCCTCGGCGTGCGATTGCCCGTTGCCGCGCGCGTCGAAACAGGCGTGCGACCATAGCGGGAGCGAGAACAAGATGAAGTCCCGGACCCGCGCCTGCGCGTCGAATGGCATGTTGCGCAGCTCGACCGCGAACGCCTGCCGCCACAGCGTCGGCGCCTGCTGCTGCAGCACCCAGATCACCGACAGGTCGCCCGAGCGCCCGAAGTCCTGCCCGTACACGCTGCGCAGTCCGGGCAGCGCGCTCAGCACCGGCAGCAGG
>Ga0116176_10004159_pt1 | contig 10556 bp, 12 predicted proteins | sample AD_STIC08_MetaG_FD_89803 | JGI IMG/M metagenome (GOLD analysis project Ga0116176, IMG submission 89803) | Active sludge microbial communities of municipal wastewater-treating anaerobic digesters from USA - AD_STIC08_MetaG | ecosystem: Engineered > Bioreactor > Anaerobic > Digestate | place: USA... | reverse complement strand
GCGCAGGTCCTTCAGGCCCCCAGAGTGAGGGGTCATCCATGTTCAGCCCGTCGTTGGCGCCGGCGAGTGGATACTCGTCGGACTGCCACCAGGGGGTGCTATTCAACTTCATCTTCCACCGCCTTCAGTTCTTCGAGTAGTGCGACGATTTCGGGCTTAGGCCCGATGAGTCGCTGTTTCTTGATGACCTTGCCACTTTCTCGGTAGGTCTTCCAGTCTGTGAGGAAGCCGGTCTTGAACATGCGCTTGACGTCCGCGGAAGAATACTCCGAGAAGCCTTCCTGCAATCGCCACGCCATGAAACTGTCAACCAACGGGTCCAGGAAGCAGTCGCTCCCGAGGAACCGGCCATACCACAGCGGATCTTTCCCCAGCAGATATGCAATGAACTGGTGGAGAGGCGAGTTGAGCAGATTCTGCTCCACCTGCAGAGCAGCAGCCCCCTGGGATTGCTGGAGTTTGATGGAGACTTCCCGTTCTTTCACAAAATGATCCAGCAGCAGAGACAGGAAAGCTCCCAGCCGTTCTTCGGAGCGCATATAGCGCTCAAAGGCTAGATCCAACGGATACGTGTTGGGGAACCAGAACCGTGCAAGACGCTTCTGCAGGGCTCCAGACTTGTCCCGTGTCTTGGGTTCGCTGTTCAGCGCCTCCAGGAACAGGGCTTTCGTCTGGACCTTGGTGTTTCCATTCTCATACAGCAGCCTGACGTAGCCGGGTTCTCCAGCGATCAGCGTCTTCTCCATTGAGCTGTCCTTGATGTAGGACATCTCACCGTCGTAGATGATGTTGAGCAGCTTGTTGTTCAGCTCAACACAGACTGGCAACCGTTCAGCCATCTGCTGGCGAGTGACATTCGAGACGTTGGGTTCCCCAAACAGATCGAATAGCATACTGAGGAGGACGGACTTTCCATTCCGCCCATCCCCGATGAGGAGGACGTACTTCACCGCCGACCAACCCGGGCTGAGAGATGTCGCCAGGTGGTACAGCAGGGAATGTGTTTCCTCTTCGGAGTTCAGCCAGCTTGAGATGACCCCAAAGACTTCCTGCTTGGCAGCCTCGTCCAGATTGAGCATCGGCTGGAGGATATTCGGGCAGAAGGTTCCCTCGGGTTCAACGAGTTGCCCGTCCCTATCCAAGAGACGTAGGCCGTCCTCTGTACGTAGCAAGAGGCTGGTTACCTGAGACTCATCTTCATGCGCGAATTGGCGGAGCATGAGATCGAAGTTGGTTAGCTCCGAATCGTTGGAGAACAGCACGTTGCTTACGTTGTTCGCCAGTCTGCGTTTGTCATTCCGTGAGAGTGGGAGCCAGATTCTCTCTTTCGGATCACAGGGTCCAACTTCTTCCGTTCTCCAATGCGCGGGAATGTAGGTGATGCTGCCATGCTGGATCAGCTCGTAGCTCTTTGCAAGCGTTCGAGCTGCGCCAGCCAGGGCAACCTTTGAGGTCAGCTCCAACAAGATTGTGTCCTTTCTTTGCTAGTGTCGGAGCCGGCGGATCTACTGAATCCGCCGGCTCCTGATGACTACGACTTGTTCAGCTCACGAATCGTGTCGACCTTCTTCTTGAGCAGGTCGATTTGCTCGTCACTCATCTGCGTGTTGAGCGCTTTGATGAGTTCCTGTTCGATGATCTGCTCGACAGTCAGTGCTTGATCGTCAGCCATGATGTGTTCTCCTTCCGGGTAGTGGTTGGCGAGAGCCAACCCCTCCCCAGTCACTACCGGACGGGCCAACACACCTTATAGAGCTGGAGGTACTGGCGTGCCAGAATGAGCGCCAGCTCTGCGTTGCCGTCATTCACTGCCTGCTCGAGCTTTTGCCGAGCCAGCTGCAGATCATGCAACATCTCAGAACTCCAATCGGTAGAACTGCTTGTTGGAGGCATCGGCATCCTCGCCCCGAGGGAGGATTCGACCCATCAGTTGCCTCCGCAAAGAGGGGTCGTTGGTGTCGTGCACGATAATCATCGTGTCGCACACCTTGTCCAGCCCATCGGTTCCGGTGGCAAGAGTGGCAGTCCCGATGAGGACATCCAGCTCACCACGTTTGAACTTCTCAAGCAGGTCATGCTTGTAGATCGAAGACATCGCACCGGTGATGCAGGCGATGTTGGCTCGATGGGCTTCGGCTGAGGCTGCCAGTGCCAGGGCGACACGGGCGGAGTTGCAGTACAGCAGAACCGGGCCCGATGCCATGCCGGCCAGGGTTGAGATCCTTTCGTAGATCTCCTCATGGAACTTGCCATCGTCGTTGACGAGGGCGAGGTAGGTCCGTTGATGCCGGGCCTCCATGTCAGAGGCCATGATCCGGCCTGTCTTCCGATTCAACCCGTACGTGTCGAACTCGTCGGGGATGTGCACCGTCAGGGGCACATCAACGATCGTAGCGGACACGTTGTCCGGCAGGTACACCACGTTCGGTAGTGACGCCAGGTAATCCCCAGCGTTACTGAACCGGAGGAAGCCCGTAACGATAGGCATCATCCCGAACGGATTCTGCTCCGTCTTGCAGTGCTGGTAGATGAACTCCAGGTAGCCACCCCGACAGGTCTTGGGTGCCAGGATGTGCTGCACGCAGTAGCAGCGCTCTGCGTCGTTGTAGTTCGGGGTCGCCGAACATAGGATCAGCGGAGCCTGAAGATGCTGGGCCAGTCGGTCGAGCTTCTTCCAGCCTTGGCCGGCTTGTCCACCGAAAAGGTGGAACTCGTCGGCGATGACAGGTACCTGTTTGCTCAGCAGGAAGTCCCGCATTCGGAACTTCGCATGGCTTACCGCGGTGACGGAGACCCCGAGCTTCACACCCAGCGCTACCCAGTCGTGATGGGTGCTGGGAGGTGCCACCACCAGCGCTTGCGTGTACCCCCGCAGGGCGATACACGTCAGCGCGGTGATGGACTTGCCGGCGCCTGTCCGGTAGTAGAGCAGGAGTCTCTCGGAGGTCTTCGCCTTCCACTTCTCATAGGCATCGAGTTGCCAGTCGAAGAAGGTGACCCCTAGCTTGGCGGCGAACTCAGCTACGTCTGGCATGTTTCAGCAATTCGTCTCCACAGGCACGGTGCATCTCTGAGGGGTCGTCTTCTACAGACGGCCCCGCGGATGCCGGAACTGGCTCGTCGGCCAGTGAAGTGCGGTGCCCGGCGATGAGCTGGGCGATCCGGCCGTAGCCTTCATCGTCGTCGAAGCTGTCCCGATCGCTCGGGTTGATGGACGCACGTACCATCTTCATGCCCTTCATCATGAGGGCCACTTGAACAGGCTGCACCTCGAATCCGAGGATGCCGGTCCATACCTGGGCGATGCGGACATGAGTTCCGATGGCGTCGCCCCACTGGTTGCCGCGCTGTTCGAGGAGCGCGCCGAGGGTGACGGTCCTCATGCCAGAGCCTCGCCATCGACGCCGACCGGCATCACGAACCCGTCAATGAGTCCGTACGACACACCGGGCTCGATCAGCTCACCCAGCACCAAGGACCCGACCTTGACGGCCTGGACGCCGAGAATGTGGCCGTCGTCGTCGCGCTCGGCCAGGACGAGCCAGCAGCCAGCGGCGCCACTGGCTGAGCACTTCCAGCCGCCCGCCAGTGCGATGGATTCCTCGCCTTGCACGGTCACCGTGGACTGGTCGCCGGAGGTCGCAGCCGTGGACCGGTAGCCGGAGGTCGCGGCCGTGGACCGGTCGCCGGAGGTCGCGGCCGTGGACCGGTCGCCGGAGGTGTACTGATCCGGCTTGGCGGCGCGGACCTTCGCCACCCGATCCCAGACGGGGCCCAGATGCACCTTGACCATGCCCATGATGTCGATGCGGGCGCCGATCGTGATGCGCGTGGATGCGACCTTGGAGTCCTTCAACTCGTGCGGCTCGTGGCCGACCGCGTCGTCTGCGACCTCAACCTCGTGGATCACGGCGCCGGTGCTGGGGTGGTAGTAGTCGAGGACGTCCATCGGCTCCAGGCAGGCGTGGAAGCCCGTCTCGCACAGGACGGCGCTGTCGGTCTCGTAAGTTTCACCTTCGGCGTACTGGAAGCCGCGGCAGTTCAGTGTGCCGTCCGGCTCAACGTCGAATCCCTTGTAGGCCTTCACGACTCGGCCCCCACGACGAAGGTCCAGCAGTCGCGCAGCACGCCGTCGGAGTTGGTCACGAGAGTGCCCCCCTGAGGTAGTCGAGACCGCCCCTCTTTGTCACAGGTGCAACCTGTGATGAGGCAGAGGGGACGGTAGACGCTGTGGTCATCCCGTGGGTGTCCGCAAGAGCAGACAGTCTTCTTGCTTTTCATCGTGTTCCTTTCTGAATGTCGAAGCGAAGTTCAAGATTTTTTCTTTCGGTTGGGCTCATCCCGCCCCAGACTCCGAAGCGGAGTTTGACGGGTTGCCCTTGTTCGAGATCGAGTGCCAGCCCTAAGCAACCGGAACGCAGAGGGCATTTCTTGAAGCAGATGTCCTTGGCACTCTGGATATGCCAGGGATCCTGGGAGTACCACAACTCAGGTGTGGACTGGCATTCAGTGAAGACCCCTTTGGCAGGAGCATTGTCCATCGGGACTTCAGGAGTATCCGCTCGGTTCTGCCCTCGCATGAGTTGAGGCTTGGACGTGGTGTCCCAGGGTGTGGATGCCAAGACTTTGACATGTCCATTCTGTCGAATCACTGGCGTACCCAAGGCTTACCGTCAAGATGATCCATGACCAGCTGAGCCAGGATGGGATTCCATTCCACATTCTTCACCAGACCGTAGAGTCCGATGCGTGCTGCAGCTCGCAGGTCCTGGTGATGCGTGCTGGTCTTGAACTGCCAGACACCCAGGAGTTTCATCAGGTCAGGCTTGATGACCTTCTTCACTCCGGTGTTGTCGAGAGTCACTGCCTTCGGGAGTCGGTGCTTCAGCTCATTGATCGCCGTGCCCATTCGGGCATCGTTCTGGAAGTGAGACCGTGGACGGTAGGCCTCGATGAAAATGGAGTTGACTGGCCTGTTCTTGCACCAGTCTTCGATCTCATTGAAGTCGAGGTTCTCGACGACGTGGTGCTGGATCCTGTACTGCTTGTTCTGTGGGTAGAACTCGAAGTAGACGAGCCCGGTATCTACCAATCCCGGGTCGATCCCGATGATTTGAACCATGTTTCTCCTTTCTCCAAGTGAAGCGTGGGTCCACTTGGAAGGTGGACCCACGCTCCAATCTCATTTGGTGTAGCGGTAATCGCTCTTGACTTCGGCTGCCATTGGAAAGCCGGTGAACTGCATGGGATCCGACATCCCCAGGTGCAACTGGTGCTTGGCTTCTTCTAAGCTGAGCTTTGAGAAGGCAGGATTCCAGTCGAGAACGATCTCGTCATGGAATTGACCGATGAGATCAAGGCCTGGATCGAGCAGCACGAAACTCTGCACGTTGTCGAGAATCTTGAAGAAGATCTCACGGCAGAAGGATTGAACTAGAATGCCTACAAGCTTCCCCCCGTAGATGTCGTAGAACCTTCTCTGCTTGGTCTTTGGATCCATATACCAGGCTTTCCACAACTCACCTGTCTTGCGTTCGGCCGGCTTGTAGTAACAGATGTTCCGGCCTCTGCGATAGCAACCATGGAACACACGGCTCAAGAGGAAGCTCCCGTTATGGTAGAGATGTACTTCCAATGACTGCGCACCCGGGTGCATTTTCTCCAACGAAACAGGCGTCACAATCTTGACGAACTCGATCGCTAAACCATTAGCCAGAGAGGTTCTCTCCTGCCATGCCAGTGGATCTCTACTAACTGCTGAATGCAGCAGTGTGTTCAGCAGAAGCCAAAGGGCCTCAACCTCTGGATTGATGGCTCGCCAGTCTCTCACCAGAGCGAGAGCTGCCTGTTCATCCATGTCAACGTGCATCCCTTTGGCGAAGGAATGCACGGCGACAGGTCCTGCACCGTAGCCACAACTCAGCTCACCAACCTTGCCGGTGGTTCGCATCGTCTTGTCCACGTAGTCGTAGGGAACAGCGTAGATCTTGGCGCCCAGGACTTTGTACATGTCCTTGCCTTGACGGTAGTTCTCTAGTTTCCATTCGGCGCCTGCCATGTAGGCCAAGCCACGACTTTCGATGCTAGCCAGGTCCCCCACGATCAAACGTCCGTTGGGTGTACTGGCTGTGAAGCACTGGCGGATGTTCTCCGCCAGCTCATCGTTGGTCCAATGGACAGTCGGATCCGCCAGTGTCGACATGTCCTTCGGGCTGTGCAAGCGCTTCAGGTTCTGCATCTGCACACCTCGACCACTGGTGCGGTATGTCTGGCCTGCACCACAGTGCATGTACTGATCGCGTAGCCGGCCATCCTTTCCGGTGAGAAGTTGGATCTTCGGTAGCTTGGAAAGACTGGAGCCGCCGATGACCTTCTTGACGTGGAGCATGTCAAGTACCTGGCCGTAGTTCTCGCGTACTCCAAGCGCAAGCTTGGTGTGAGGATCACACAGTCGAGCCGTGATCTTCTGGATCAAGGACTCGACATGTGCCTCGTCGAAACTGGAGGCTTGGATGCCACGAGTGCGGCACCATTCCTTCAGTTGCTTCAGACTGTTGAGGTTGAGCTTGCCCTCCGGATCGAGAGCCATGCGGAAACCTGTGAGTGCATCGAGCTTGTTCTGCTCAGCTCGATCGAGCATGAGCTGAACTGACTCACGATCCACAGGCCAGCCCGACTGGTTCATACCAGCAGTGAGTGGCTCATACCTTGCCTCCTGCCAGAAGGCAGGGAGATTCTCGAAGGTCAGCACGAAGTTGACTGCCAGCTCAGCGTCGTTCTCGCAGTAATCCTTGTTCAGTTGCCAGTCTGAGTCCTGGGTTGGATCCCAATCCGGGTCATCCACCAGCGCCGTGCCATCAGCACGAGCGATGCTGAACTTCTGAATCAGGCGCTTTCCCACCTCCATCTTCTCCTTGTCCAGCAGCTGCTTGCTGGAGTTCTCCAGACTGGAGTCCGCACCCATGATGCGGGCGATGACAGCTGTGTCGATGAAGCGATGATTGGGCAGTGGGAAACCCATACGCTTGAGAACTGCTCGTTCAAAACCAGCGTTGTGTGCAGCGAAAAGCTGCGTTGATCCTGATTGAATCAATGCTTTGAATTGCTCCAGGTCCTCCAACTTCCTCTGGGGATCAATGAAGTCGAAGGTCTTCCGTTGCCTCAGTCCATCCAGGTCCAGGTAGTTGATACTTGCGATCAACGGTTTGAAGCTGGGATCGTTGATGTAGTTGTCGAGGCCCACCTTGGTGAGATTTCTTGATCCGTAGGTCTCGAAGTCGAGGCCAATGTATTCCATACTGCTCCTCTCATCAGAGACTGAGGATCTCGTCCTCGTCATACTTCGGTGGGTACAGGAGATGCATCATCACAGGACAGAAAGGTCGGCCCTTATCCCCACGTGAATGAGGATTGGCAGGGCAGAACTTGCAATGATCTGTGGGATGCAACGTGGTGTCTTCCGCAATGATCTTCTTCTCCGCGTCCTGAGCCAGCAGCATGAAATCCTGCAGCTCAGAAGCGGAGACAAACCAGCTCTCGATGCCATCCTTCACCCAAGGTTGGACGATGTGGAGCGTGACACCTGGAGCCTTGGGCGCCAGGTGTGAGAAGCACAGCGCATAGAACATGAGCTGCTCATTCTCCACGGGTGAGACTCGGATCACCCCGGTCTTGTAGTCGACGATGTGGAGTTCGTCCAGTGTGTACAGCACGACATCCACTGTGGTCTTGGGTGTGGTCTGCAACCAGGTTGCAATCACAGTCTCCTCGGTGAGGATCCTGAACCTACGCTGAGAGCGCAGGTTTGCCATGTAGTCCAGTGCTGCAGCCAAGGCCCGTAGGTCCCGTGGTGACAATGCACTGGTCTGATCGAGGTACTCATGCAAGCGATGACCTTTGGCCTTCGCGCCCTTCTCCTCGTCCACAATGGGATCCACCCAGCCAGGGATTGCCAGCTCGAGGTTGGCACTGCCTGGACAGGCGATGAGTTGGGCTGCACTGCTTGCGCTGAATCGCTTGGTCAACGCTTACTCCTTTCATTGAAGAAGGGAGGGGTTGCGAGGTGAACGCAACCCCTCCCGGGATGGATCAGTCGGCGAAGATCTCGTCCTCGTCGACGGCCATGCCGCCGCCGAAGCGTTCTCCGTCAGCCTTGAACACGGCCACGCCGGCGGACGCGCTGAATCCCGGCAGCTTGCCGGAGATGTAGGAGTACAGGTTCAGGGTGGCAGCCACGTAAGCGCCGCCGTACATGGAATGCACGGTCTGGCTGATGGGCTTGACCACCGGGTAGCTCAGGATGTCCGGATCGGGAACGAGCATCTCGTCCTCGCTGTTGACGATGGCCTTCTGCTCGATGTCGATGCCCTGGTTGCCGACAACCTTGAGCATGACGACGGCCTCGGGTGCGAGCTCCGCCGTCTTCTCGGGTACCACCTTGACCGGCACGTACGGAGGCTGGATCTCCAGGTCACCGTCGAGGACGTTGAGCAACTGGCTGATCTGCTTCTTGTCGAGGGCGTTCTTGGTTTCGTTCGCAGCCTGCCGTTCCAGCAGCCACGGGAAGAACTCGTTCTTCACGTGGTTCATGAACTTGTCGTACTGCGCCTGCTCCAACAGCAGGTTGAAGTCGGGTGCGACCTCGGCCGGATTGGCCTTCGGGTACTTGCCCTTCAGGTTGCGAGCAACCGCCGTCTTGTGGGAGAAGACCGGGTAGCTCAGCCGTCCGTAGACGGTCACGGTCTGGGGATTCTTTGCCATGAGGATGGTGCCTTTCGATTGATTGATCGTTCAGACTGAGGATCCGGCGGAAGTTTTTTCCGCCGGATCAGATGTCATCACCAGCTGGAGCTGATGATGTTCCGCGCGATGAGCAGTGGACGCAGCTCATCAGCCAGTTGGCCGAGGCACTCTCCGAGGTAGGACGGCTGATTCACCAGGCTGATGTCCAGCACGGTACCGATCCGTCCCTTGCAGTTGGCGAGATGCCACTTGGCCGAAGCGCTGCTGTCGTAGTCAGCGATCGTGATGACCGTGCCCCAGTCCCTGTCGAACATGGGAGCCAGCGTCTCGTAGTAAGTACCGCCATACTGCGCCTTGGCGAGTACGTCGTCCACCGAGTAGGAGCCCGGCTCCCAATGGAACGTGTCGTTGGACACGATCATCAGGTGCGCGTTCGCCTTCCAACTCAGAGCAACCACGTCTTCGACGATGGCTCTGATGGTGGTCTCGGTCATGGAGCCTGAGACATCCAGGACCACAGCTGCTTCAGGAACAGGGACGTGCTTGATCTGGGCCTTGTAGTCCCCGATCGTCGGCCGCATCCTGTTCATCACAGCCAGGTTCTGGAACAGCATCCGTCCCTCCCTGGAGGGGAGGAACTGCAGCGTGCTGTCCAGCTTCGCCGCGACTTCGGCGATGGACTTCGCCACCTGGATCTCAGCCGCTTCCCACAGTTGAGGAAGGACTTCGCCGGGTGCCGGCGTGTCCACGAAGTCAGGCTTGTCCACGTGCCACACGTCCTCGGGCACCGTCTCTACCAGGTAGTCCTGGAGTTCGAGACTGTGGGCTCCCTCCATCAAGGCGTCCATGACGCGGGACTTGAACAGCAGGTACAGCAGGTCGGACAGCCGTCGGTAGTCCAGGCTGTACAACTTGGCGAACCAGAGTGCGGTCTCCACATCGGGGAGCCATGCCTTGAGCTGCGCCACACTGACGTACTTGTCCGGCTTCAGCTCGAACAGGTGCATGCTCTCAGACAGTGAAGAGTTCGACATCTTCATCGTTGGTGTCTCCTTCCTTGCGTGCCTCCTCCAAGCCGATCAGCTGGAGGTTGAGGTTGAGGTTCAATGCCTGCAGCTGTGTCAACTTGGGGTTGCCCACCAGGTTGCCAGCTGCGCGGACGTACTTCGGATCGGGATGCTTCCCGTTCAGCAGCACGACATACTGGTACTTGCCTTGGCTGATCGCCTTCACGTTGTTGAGTGAGATCAGTTCCTCAAGAGGAGAGCTGGTCACATGCCTCAGTTGTGCCTGGCCGATCAGGTTCCTGGCTGAATGCCCCTTGATGGCAGACGCACTGACAGCTGCTCTGTTGTTGAGCATGTCCAGCACGTCGTACATTGGAGCAATCTCAATGGAGAGAACCTGATCCATCTCATACGAGGCAGCCATCTCTGGAAGCAGTCCGATCTGGGAAGCCAGAATCTTGGCGATGTGCTTGCGCTCGCGGGACTTGGGTCCACGTGGATCAGGAACTGTGATGTGCAGCAGCCTGTCCTCCAGTGCCTTGTCGTAGGCGACCGTCGTGTTGGATGCTGCAATGATGAACACATTCGGCAGCCGGAAGCCCGCTACCTGACGGGATGTCAGGATGTCGAGCAGTCCGTTGTACACCTCAGGAAATCCACGAAGGAACTCGTCGAGCAGGAGGATGTCGCCGTCCTTCATCCGTGTCCAGAAGATAGCGGTGAGGAGATTGAGTTCCATGTGTTCTTTGTCCGGCATCTGCACCCCCTCCAATTCGAGGGGTGAGATCCGGCTGACGTTGATGATGT
>Ga0116176_10004155_pt1 | contig 10562 bp, 10 predicted proteins | sample AD_STIC08_MetaG_FD_89803 | JGI IMG/M metagenome (GOLD analysis project Ga0116176, IMG submission 89803) | Active sludge microbial communities of municipal wastewater-treating anaerobic digesters from USA - AD_STIC08_MetaG | ecosystem: Engineered > Bioreactor > Anaerobic > Digestate | place: USA... | reverse complement strand
GGTCCCGTGTCAGATTGCCGATTAGAATTACTTTGTTATAGTTTGCCATTACGCCGTCTCTCCTCTCCCGTTAATTGCCAAATTGTCTGCTTCTTCTGCCGAAACATCGTCAACAGTTTTAGATTCAACCTTTTTGAGCCGTTCCTTGAGGCCCTGAACGCCAGCCTGCATACCGCCAGCCATATCAGCGGCATGGTTGTAATCGAACTGCTGGTCATCGGTCTCGATGGCTTTAACGAGGTCTGGGGACATTGGCAGGTATTTAACTATTCTGCGGACAACAGTTTTGCGGGCCATCTCTGCAAAGTCAGTAACCCACGGGCCGTTCTCTTTGGCCTTGCTGCGGTCTCTGATACGCTCGACCTCATCGAGGGTCATAATCTCAAGCTGTCGGCTTCCGTCTTTGAGTTCGGCAACAGCGTAAACACAAACAATCTTGCCTCTGTCACCGCCCAAATAAGGCTTATGAATAAGTTTCTGGTCGAGGCCGTACTCGACATCGAATTTATCCTTTTCGTAAACCACACGGCTTTCTATGCGTGAGATATTGCCGCTTCTGCGGGCAAGGTCGATAAGGCCCTGATAGCCCGCTATAAATTGGCATTCAAAAGCTTTGATTTTGCCGTTGTAGTAAGGAACTAAATAACCTTGTCCCAAAGTCCCAACGCAGTCCAAACCAAGCTCTGCGGACTTCATAACCGATTGCAGAAAGCTCTGCGGGGTGCATTCAAAAAGTTTCGGCTGCCTGCTTGCCGCTACAAGTGCCAGCTTGACAATGCGTTCCTTTGTGATATGTTTCGGTGCTACATCTGCGAGGGACTTTTGGAATTGGTCAGAGTTCAGAAGTCTCTCTAAACTCTGCTTTGCTTTTGTGAGTTGATTAGCATTCATTTTTCAGATTCCTTTCTTATTTAGCTTTCTTAAACCGAGCGACTCGGTATTTGGTGATGTTTGCGAACTGAGCAGCTATTTCAGGCAGTTGGTCTTTGAGGGCCTTTGCGTCAATTCCGCTGCGGCTCTGCTCAAAATATGTAACCTGCCCGAATGAACAGTTACCGCACTCAGCCTGTCCCAAAGCGGTCAAAACTTCTGCCTGTGCAGCATCGCACATCTTTTCAGCATCACGCTTGGCCTGCTGTGCATCGAGCCACTTTTGAACAAGCTCATCGGGGACATCAACAACACTGTTCGGCTCCCGGATAATTCGCTTAATCATCAGTGCTGACGGGGTAACATTTGCCGGTGGAACATCGGCTTGAACGTGCTTATCCCAGAACTCGATAGCCTTCTCGCAGATGATATTTCGCAGCTCTTTGTCTTCCGGGACGTGGAAAAGCTGAAAGCCTCGACCGCCCAGAACCGCTGCGATATGACAAATATCTTTGTCAACGCACAGCATATGTACGTGTGCCTGTGTGATGATATGGTCGGGCACTTGGTCAGTGCCCTCGTCCCCCCAATTGCCAAACAGCGGGCCGGTAATGCCGCTGGCCTTTGCGTCTATAGGCTCGTTGCTGGCAATAACAAGGCCGTCAATATTAGCTCCCAGCGGCAAGCCTCCCTTGTCTTTTGCCGAGCGGTATTGATTACGCAGGATTTTACCGAGCCTGCGTTCGGCCAGATTCAAAATGCCGGTTTCAAGGGCGTTTCCTATTTCGGCGGCTTCGCTGCTGATGTCGGACGAATCGACCTTGCCGGTCTTTTCGAGCCAAACGTCATAGGCATTCCGAAATGGGTCTATCCCTAAGATAGCGGCCATATCGGAGCTTCCAATATGCTTACGCCGTAATTCTTTTTGTTGGTCTGTAATGGGCATTGTGCTACCTCCTAATCTGCCTCGTTCACATCGTCAATTTTGCATTCCATGACAAAACAGGATTTCAGTTCGTCGCCGTCCGGAAGGTTAAAGCGTATCTGTTGGCTATCGAGCTTTCCGCCTTCGACATATCGCAGGATGGATTTAACTTTAGCCCTTGCTTCGGATTCATCATCACATTCAATGACAAAATCCAATGTCATATTTACATCAGCACGCACTTCATATTTCTTAGACATAGTACCTCCTGTAAGGGTTAGCTGTAATAAGGGCTGCATGTATTTACCGACCCGCATTCCGAGCAGGGCCGGGGCGTGATCGCAGTTGGCATAATGCTCTCACAGTCCGTGCAGATTGTTTGCAGTTTGTTATGTTGCATAAAACGCTCCATCAGTCGGCTGTGACGATAGAACGCCTCGCTGCGCTTCTCGCGTGGCCAATCGTTGAAACGGCTCATAGCGCTATTCATTGTCGCCCCTCCGTTCCCTGTATTCAGCCTCTCCAATAACTCTCATGCACTCAATGGCTTCCGTATGCGTAAATCCGCTTCGTACCAGCCGAAAATAGAAATCCTGATCGAACGATAAAGCATCAAATAGCAGTCTTTCTAAAGGGTCCATGCATTACCTCCTTAAAATAAACTCGTCTTGAAAGAGCAAGCCACAACATGTATCAAGCCTCCCAATCTTGACACCGGCATCAGGATAATCACGAGGGACAAAAACAAACGTCAGTGCGTATCCAACAGTCTTGATGAATCTCCATATTCCTCTGATTGCTTTCATTATTTTTTACTCCGTTCTGCTGCAGAAAGCTTTTTGATTCTTTGTTGACCAGCCTTTACGATTAAGCGTCTGGCGGTATCGTGTGGCTTCCGTTGTTCAAGCTCTGATAATTTGATTACAACTTCGAGAACATCAGGATAAGTATTTTCATTGAAAGTAAGTTGCTTAATAGAATCAGCCATAACTTTGCCCTTATGAATAATTATTGACTTTCATAAAACATCATAATTCATATCGGCACTATGTCAAGATTAAATTATGAAAAATTACGATATTTTATGTTATAAGGTTTGCAAATGTATGTGCATAATACACTTATGACGGAAAAAAATGTTTTATTACAAGGCAAAGTTTCAGAGAAATTAAAACAAATCAAATGCAACAGCAGGCAAATTGGAATCAACTGAATACAACCTTAATGAATATGCAACTACGGTATGGCAGGTAGATCAAGGATAATTCATGTAGGCTTGGTTTAGGTTTGGTATAGGTTTTATTGATAAACAATGTAAAAGATGGCACAAATAAGAAGATGTTCAAAGTTGATTAAGCCGCTTGTAAATCAAATAAATAGCGGGACTTAAGGTTAAAAATGAAGATTTTATGTTTTTTGAAAAATTCTAAGCTGTATTACGTCGTTATTGCGGTGTGTGCTCGATAGAGGATGTTAGATAGCCGGCTAACATATCACAGCCAGTTATCGTGCAGCAGGTTGGCGATTGTCTCCAAACTCCACTTGCCTCCGCGCTGCCAGTATCGAGACAGCAAGGCAAAGTCTCTCATATCCCACGGCTTGAGCCAGTGCTCGGAGAAAAAAATCAGCAAGGTGAAGTGATTGATAACCTGGACATCAAAAGAATCTGAAAACCATCTATCGCCTACCTTGTATGCATAGCCCTTGCTGTCAATCCAGACCCAGTTGTCTGTGCCGTCAATCTCTGTCCAGACCATTTCACTGGCCGGATGGTAGATTAAGACAGCGTAGTCGCGATTGATAAAGTACTGATAGGTTGGACTGTGATAAGGCAGAGCAATCACCGCCGGAATCAGACATAAGACCGCTTGCAGCATTTTTCAATTCCTTTCGGCTGCCATTATACCTTCGCGGAGCGGCGGATGCAAAAATAAAAACCGCCCCGCTGAGGGTCAGGCAGCAAGGCGGTCAGAAAGGAGTTTGGAACGAAAGTAAGCATATCAAGTCAGGCACAACGCGTCAGTAAACTACTACGGGTTTACACCCGTAGCATTATCTAAGCTTTCGTAAAGCGGGGGCCGGTCCGGCGTGAAACCGGCCCCCTTTTAGGAGGAGGTGATTAGAAGTCAGCTATTTGAATGTTGTTATAACCGTAACAATGAGCGAGATTATGGCAATGACCATCATAACATAGGCAAGGGTCAATCGCTTGCCTTCGTTACTGGCGGCCAACCTGGCCGGGCAATTTTTGTAATTGAGTTTCTGTATCGCCATATCCTCTTTAAGTCCCGGTTTGCCGTTGCCATACAGCGTTGTGTGGTGATCTTCCACCATAGGTTGCAGCCTGATCACCACATCATATATCTTGTTTATCTTGTCATCTCGCTCTTTGTCCGTCATGCTACCGCGCTCCTTTTTCTTATTTGACTTCCGTGCCCAACACAGTATTCTTAGGTCTTATGGCTGAAGATTGGAAAAAAGTATTGAAAGATTTCCCAATGGACGCTCTCCGAATGATTATTGAATGGGGAATATTCATCGGCATCATTGCTCTTTTTGTCTATTTGTTCGGCGACTAAAACCCTCCGCTTTTTCGATCAATTTCCCTATTTTTTCGTAAATTTCCTTTCTTTCTTTGACTGTTTTGGCATTGTGTAGTTTCTTCCAATACAGGCTAAGCATATCTCCGATTTTATTGTATGCCGCCCGCTCTCTCGTTTCCGGCTTGGTGATTGCCTTTGATTGGTATTTGCGATTCAGGGCATCTCGTCGCTTGTAAAACCGCTCAATTTGGGCCTGTGGAGCGTAAGGGTCTCGCGTGAAAAGCGTTCCAATGACCGGTAAATCCGGCAGGCCGGTTTCGTAATCCCTTTGTCCGGCTATGACCTCAGCCCCTCTAATGGTTCGCCGGTATAGGCCGCCTGACAAATTATCGACCGCATATTCCAGCTTGGCAGGCGAAACATTCAGGGCCTTGCCGATGTGCTTCATAAGTTCGGTTGTGTATGGGCCGTACTGGTCTGCCGGAAGCCTTCCTTGGGCTGACATCGGAACAATCGGCCTTCCCGCCCAATCCTTATTTGCTATCAATTGTACGGCTATTCCAACGGCTGGAATGCCGCCGATAAGCCAGCGACTTCCAAACGGGTTCGCCTGATCCAGTATATTTACCAGTGAGCCGGTAAATTCTTCCGGGCGGTCATTGTATGCGGAATCAAGAGCCGCCACAGGCATTGATTGAAATACGTGCCCTAATTCAAACGGAACCGGCAATCTAACAATTGTCTCCGTGCCTGGAAACCTGAAATGCAGATAATTGATTTTTTCATAATCAGGCAAGTTCTTGTACCAGTCCTCATCTTTGTATTTCCACCAAAGCCCGATTGCCGGGATGGTCAGGTATGCCACTGACCGAATCGCCGCCTCAATAGGCCGCTCCTTGAATGTGCGAATGATTTTGTCCGGTCCCTGAATAGCGGCGTTGAAGAAGGGTATTAGCTGGTTAAGGTACTTGGCATACACGCCGTGACGGGTGAAATTGGTCGTGACGTCCTGAGCCTGATTCAAAGCATAAATAGCAGCATCAAGCGTACCTTCGCCATATTTAGCCGCAGCATCTTTATAGGCCGCTTCAAATTCAGCGATCCTAACGCCGGTTTCGGTAATGCCAAATAGTTCACGCAAGGCATCCACCGGGTGCAAAACGGTATGCAGGGCATACTTTTTGCCGTTTGACGCGAATAACTCTGACTTTATGGCCTGTAATCCCCGCCGATCCTGCCCGATGTAGCCGCTCATTTTGCCGCCAAGGGCTTTGAATCGTTTGGCGGCTTCTGTATTCCGAACGTCGTCAATCACGCCTTTTGCGGCCCCTAAAGCACCCCTCTTGGAATGTTTTCGGAGTACCGAAAACGTCATCGCGTCACGAATGAAGTTCCGGATCAGGCCGAACGATGGATTCAAACCGGTTGCACCAAGCCGAACGCCGCGGGAAATACGCCCAGGGCCGTAGTACAGCATCTTCCAGATAATATCTTTGGAATTCTGGTCGATCCCCTCCATTGCCTTATAAAGCTCCGGGTGGACCTCAAACCATTGCCGCTGACCATCCACAACCACAGAAAGAATGTTGTCTTTACCGTAATATTGATGAGCATTGGTATAAATCGTTAGAATGTCATCCCAATGTTCCATATAACCCGCTAAATTGGCCTCATGAGGGTCAAGCCCCAACTTGGTCACGGCCAGTCTGGCTATGTCCTCTTTAAGCTGCTCTGCGGAAAAGCTCGTAGCCTGCTTTGGAGCGGGTACTTTCCATATCCATCCTGCCATAGCGGGACGGTCAGCCAATTTAGCAATAGAGCGGCTCACGGCGGACTTGTGGGCGATCTCAATCATGCGCTGGGTGTTCAGGATCATTGATTCAAAAATGTCTTTGAGTTCACGGCCTGAACCTTTGATATTATGAACGGCCTTGCCAGGCTTGAATCCCTTCCCGAAACCGCCGCCTTTAGCAATTATTTCATCTTCCGCAAACGTGCGTAAAAACGGCACATAAACAGGATTCATAGCTTTGATATTTGAGGCGACTTTCGTTTCCATCCCGCCCGCTTCAACCAGGTAATCAATAACTCGATGATTCCAGTCCGTCAATTCCTTTAAGACCTGATCGTATTGCTCCGATTGATACTTATTCAGGGTATAATCAATAACCGCATCGGACAGGCCGGATTTAATATCCCTGTCATTTAGCAGCCTTGCCCTTTTTGCCACCGCGTACCTTGTAAACTCCTGAATATTTTTGATGGGCGCAAGAATTTCTTTCAAGCCCTTGCCGGTTACGTTTCCGGCCAAGTCGGTTGTTTTTTCCAACACGAATTGACGGGCCTTTGCGGGAGCCTTTTGGCTAAATGCCGTCGCCAGTTCAAACGGGTCCTCCGAAGGTCGAAGTTGCCCGGCCTTATCTCTGAGCTTCTTGAGGACATGGAATTTATCACGCCAATTCTTATGAAATGCAAAACTGAGCCGCTCCAGCATATCTCCGACAGGTGTTTTGACCTTGCCGCTCACAAATCCGTCAACCATGCTGTCAGCACCTTGCAGTCGCCAATTCGTTATCATCTGTTTGGCCCGTGCAATGTTTTTTGCTATGTCTGGATGTTGCGGCAGATATTCACCCGTAAACCAGTCGTGCAGATGGGGTGCGGCCTCTTGTGTGTCCTCTCCTGTAAGATACATCCGCATAAACTCCGCCCAGCCTTCAGACTTATAGCCGCCTGTCGGCTGCTTTGAACCATAAAGAGCTTTGCCAAGGTCTGTCAGTTCAGCGGCAATTTCCTTTGTAGGTGGATTTTTGCGAGACGCTTATTTAGAGTCCAATCAATATGATGGCCTATCTCGTGAGTCGCGGTTGTAATTTCCCGAACGTCCTTCATGCGAATGCCGACTTCATGGGGGCTAAACCAGCCAAGAGCGTTTTTCTTAACATGGGTTGCTTTGCCCCGGATAGGAATCTTAAAATCACGCTCAAGCTGTCTAACAATTTCACCTGCCGTCATGGGCTTGCCGCTTTGCGGTTCCAATGAAACCTTAATCTCTTTGCGGTCAATCTCATTAGTGGCAGCCAATGCCTGCTTGCCAATAGAAGAAGTTGTTTTCGCTCGCGTTTTTGGAGCTTCTTCTTTGAGCAAGGTCATTTGACCTTCAATATCCGGCTCAGAAAGCCGGTAATCTTCTATGTCCAGAAATTCCCCCTGTTTACCGCCCAAAGGTGGAATTACATCTTGACCCAACAAATCTTTATCATATTTTGAGGCTTTAGCCGCTGTTTGCTGTTGCGATTCTAAACCGGCCCTGCGTTTCATCTCATCATACAACTCCGGGTTTGTCGCAACTCGCTTGAGACTGTCAAGCCGCTCCTCCAATCGTGCAACCTCAGCTCGAATACTGGCCTCATCGGTAAATTCAAGCCCCATCTTGCGGGCCGTTTCGGGCCTGCGTAAAGCCCCCTTTACTGCCAAAATGCGTTCTTTCAGGGCCTTTTCCTCTTTGCTGACCTCTTTTGCAACCGCTTCGGCTTCTATCAATGCGGATTCATCAAAGCCGAAAAGATTCCCCTGCGTGGCTTTAATTCGGTCGGATGGCTTGGTTCGATTGAGAATTCGGGCGTATTGCTCTAATTCATCAGGGGACATTTTATCTGCTTTGGCGGCAGCAGCCAATTGAGCAGATTCATTGTTTGGAGCACCGTTGGCTATTGCGTAGGCTTTTGCTTCTGAGAGCTTGCCGCCGAGGAATGCGGAATAGACATCATCGACCGCACTTTTTCCAATTCTGAAACCGGCCTTGCCCTTAGCATTGCGAAGTAAGCCTCTCTGTCTGGCCTGGTCTTCTTCGATTTCGGTGTTTCGGAAGTATTGGGCATAATCTTTAGTCTTTCCTTGTCCATCTCTTATATTGCTTTCAGCGTCCAAAGTCAACGCCATTGCCAATGTAAATCCGTCATTTTCTCTGACAATTTGTGCCGGTATGGTTTTCTCGCCATTTCGGCGGGCCAAATCCAGCCTGTGACGCCCAGTGATCACCTCTAATCTGCCGTCTTTACGCTCCCATACAATAATCGGGTTGCTTGGCAAACGAATGTATTCGCCCTGCAATTCTTCCCCCCGAACAACGCCAGTTGTAGGGTCGGCATCCTCTTTAAAATTAGGTACGTCTTTTGACAACGAAAGCGAGTCGATGGGAATTTCCTGTACCGGGAATTGATCCGTCCCCAAAACAGGTTGTTCAGATTGTTCTTTCGGCTCGGATTCTGTTATATTTTCCGCTTCAGAATCAACTTCCAAAGACGGATCATCTTCTATTTCACTTCTTGCAGGCTTTGACTTGCTTAATTCATAAACACCCGCCGCCCCCATTTTCACCACACCCGGCACGCTGAAGGCAAGGGCTTCAACCGCAAGCTGTTCGCCGCCGGGTATGGCTTTCACCAGCCTTTGAAAAACATTGGAATCTTTACCGGCCCCGAAGTCTTCAATATTAAATGTTGCCCTGAGAACATCGCCAAGCCGTTCTTCTCCCATTTCCTCTAAAATGCCATGAAAGCCGGCTTGTGTTGCCATCTTTTGGGCAAACTGCATTGCATCCCGCTTTGGCGCTGCTTTAATCCATGCGTTCTTTAAGCCGTTATAAATTTTTCCAAGGGAATTAGAAGCCTGTTTTGGAATAATCGCCTTAGCTGTAGCTTTTCCGGCTTTTCCAATTCCAGCGCCGGACACTTCAGACAGCATTTCGATAAAGTGGTCGCCGGCTGCTTTCAGGAAAGCAGTCGATGGTTTTTCGTCTGGATCAGTAAACTCTATCTTTCCATCCTGATTAAATTGCATATCAGGTAATCTTCTTTTGTAATAGCCTTCAACGATATGGTGCGGAGTGGCGGCAGTTCTTACGGCGGCAGAACCCATAGCCCCGCCTATTCTTGCGGCGGTTTTGGCCGTTGCGGTTTTGGCATATTTACCGGCAAGTTTCAAAATTCCACGCCTGGCCCCTGCTTTTCCAAGGCTGGCTAATCCCCCCGTCGCTATAAATTCAACCATAAACGGAAGCATATCAAAAGCGACATTACCAACCTTGGCCGGAATGGTCAGGCCCCGCTCCTGTATTTCAGCTTGTTCTTCAAGGTACTTCGTTACTCTGTCTCTGTCCTCACGCCATTGGGCATAACCATCATCAGAATTATTGTAATCTCGAAGCTGGAGCCGCTTGGTCGCGTTATAGAGTTGAACCGCTTCGACAGTGGGTTTGATTCCAAATGTCGCACGATCCATAACGCCGCCCACGCCGCCACGCTTGATGTTTTCAGCAAAGCCAATACGGTTGTCCGCTGGCGTCTCAGGCTGAGAAGAAGGCGTTTTAAGCTGTTGCAAGAAATCCTTTTCCCAATTTTCCACCTTAAAGTCCTCTAAATACCGGCAGCATCTGAGACCCTAAAGCCCTGTGCATATCAACTTCTACTTGGTTGATTTTGACGGGGCCTTTTGGATTGGAAATCTTAACAAACTTCCATAAAAATTGATTGTCATTTTGAGCCTTCTTTGCAAATTGCTCTTTGGTCATAAATTCGCCCTTTTCTTTGCGATTTTTTTCCATCAGACGGCGCTCTACCGTCTGATCGCCGACCATATATTCAAGACGGCCGGCAATTCCTAAGCGGTTCCACCAGCGTTTATATGATTCGTAGGCGTTCTCTCGTTGATAATCGGTCAATTCATCCCAGGTACGCAGTTTGGTTTTTGGCTTATATCCCGGTTCGGCCAATTTGCTGTTATTTGCCGGAACAAACGGATCGTTCTTGTAAGCCTCTTCGATTTGCTTTTGTGGAATGCCCGCAGCAAAACGTTTACGGTATTCCGCAAAAGAGCCGCCTTCCAGCATGGAATTAAAATCAGATTGATCATTAACAGGAAGGCCATTTTTGGTATCCATCCCATTGACATATCTATTTGGATGATCATCGGCTTTAAATTCACTTGGCCAGTGATAAAGTCCATCCTCTTTTGATATTGCAGGCTCTACACCAGCCTTGTATGCAGCACGGTAATCATATTTATGCTTTGGATCGTCAGGGTCTGGGTTAATACCTGTTTTTTTCGCCCACGCTTTATACCATTTCTGAAAATCTTGCTCGTTAACCGAACTGCTCTGTTGCTGGAACGCCTTGACACTCTGAAGAAGTTCTGTGGCCGGAATTCCGGTTGCTTTTGCCTGT
>Ga0116176_10004152_pt1 | contig 10566 bp, 6 predicted proteins | sample AD_STIC08_MetaG_FD_89803 | JGI IMG/M metagenome (GOLD analysis project Ga0116176, IMG submission 89803) | Active sludge microbial communities of municipal wastewater-treating anaerobic digesters from USA - AD_STIC08_MetaG | ecosystem: Engineered > Bioreactor > Anaerobic > Digestate | place: USA... | reverse complement strand
CGGGACGCCGCTCATGCTTGCGCATGCCCCCCGTCCAGGTGGAAACGAGCGACTCCATCCTCGTTTGAAGCGAGGCAACCTTGCAGCGCTTGGACGCGGAACCTGCGGACAAATCCCGCGAGGCGGCGGAACGGGGTCCGCTTTGGCAACGGGTCAGGCCGCGGAGCCGTTGGCGTCCGTGGACCACGTTTCCCAATAGTGCAGCACCAGTCCAAGGCCGACGGACGTCTCCGCCTCGCCCCTGGTGTAAGGCATGGCGTCTTCCCATGCCAACTGCGATAGATCCTGCATCGCCGACGTGGGCGAATGCGTGAACCCCATGTGCCACGACTCGAAGAACCTGCCTGCAATCGGCCCCTGGCTCAGGACGCGAATCTCTTGGTGGGCCCGTGCACGGGAAATTCGATCGAACACCTTCCTGACCGATGCTTCCTCGCCCTCCAGGAGTTGGAAGAAGCGCTCATCTCCGTACAGCAGGACGCCCGTTATCTCCTCGGCGGCATTGAACATGCGCGCCTGAAGCAGGATCGAGTCCAGCTCCTCGGGCAGCAAATCACGCGCCGCCCTGCTCAGGTAGGTGAGTGCGAAGAGGTCAGCCATGATCCTGGTGCCTGCGCCCTGACATGCAATTCAACCACTGCAGTCGACGGGACGCCATCGTTCGCATGCGATCAAGGCTTCCCCGCGCGCCGCCGACCCGACTGCATCACTTCCACCATGTCGATCATGAGTTGCTGGCCGCGACGCGGCAGGTTGCGGAAGCCCGCCAACAGCACCCGCTCCTCTTCGACGTCGACGAGTTCCGCATTCGCGGTGGGCACGTCCTCGAGTGCGTCGGCATCCACCGATATCGGACCGCGGCCCGTGCCGAGCCATTCCAGGGAAACGCCGCAGGCCTTGGCCACTGCCAGCAGGCTCTGCATCGAAGGCACCACCTCGTTGCTGGTGGACTCCCAGTTCGACACGGCGCTGCGACGCACGTTGACCAGTTCGGCCAACCGCGCCTGCGACAGTCCCGCGCGCCGGCGCGCGCGACGGATTCGTTCCTGGATCTTCACTGGCACCTCCAATGACATTGAACGTGTCTGCCATGCGCCATGCGTTCAAGTTGTTCACAACCACTGTCTTTCATGCGTGAAACGTCCGCCCGCTGATTGGTTCGAGTCCTGGCGGATCACCGGATCGACGTGAGTGCCGCAGGCCATCCCACCCGCTGCAATGGAACACGCGGAGGACATCTGCAGCGGTGGACATCCACTGGCCGCGAGGCCTTCGATGCACCGGAAGATTCCGGCATCGATCCGCTGCACGCTGGCCAACTCGGCGAGCCCTGCGGGTGGAAGCCTAACGCGTCGACGCGCGCGGCGAATGCGCTCCTGCATCGTCATGCGCACCCGATGACATTCACCGTGTCTGCCACGAAGAGTGTCGTCAGGTTGTACAGAATCGATGTCATTCAACCGTGAAAGCCAATCCACGCGTTGCGTTCATGTTGGGGACGACAGCGGGAATGGCCTGCCGACCGAATGTAATTTCGCGCGGTTCGACGCAGGATGCCTGCAGCATTCATCGCGGCACGTCGCTCACTGCTCGAGGGATCGAATCTTCCCGGGCATCGATGAGCGTCCATCCACTCGAGACGCGGAGCAACCACGATGTCCATCAAGAAACACCGGCATCTCCATCCTCAACAAGATGACGCGGGTGACGACGGAAACAGCCGCTCGCCCGTTCGCAACACCAGTGCGCTGACGCTGATCCGCAACGCCGGGTACATCCGACCCGAGCCGCAAGCCGGCGACAAGGGCGCGGATCATTGCGCGCACATTCGCAGGGCCAGGTGAACGATGGCGACGATCATTCGCCGGCACCGGCCATGGTTCGGAGGCCCTACCTGAAGCCGGCATTCCAGTGCGACATCGTCTTCAGCAGGCGACTCATGCCGCCGGATACGAAGCCGGTCATCGCATAGGCCTCGTGTCGTTCGCAGATTGGCGGAACCGGCCCGACCCGGGCACGAACGCTTCCGGCCCTCGCGATCCCCGACAGGGGATGGAGGGCCATTGACGATGTAAACAGGGCATCGGCAATCCCGCCAACCCGTGGAGGAAGACGGCCGCACCAGGTCGGGATCCAGCACGGGATGCGGCACGTCGAACGGATTGCATGACATGAAACAGGGAGGCAATTCGCGCACGCGCAGGCGCGGAACGCGACGAGGGTCGGCGCGGTCGTGGGGCGCCTGCATGATCGTCGCGTTGCTGCTCGGGTGGACGCAGGTCGGCGCGACAACAGGCCGGGGCGGGGCACCGGGCGAGCTTTCGGCCTTGCTCGCAGGGAACGGAAGTGCGCAGCGCCATACCCGCGCGCTGACGCTGGCGACAGCGGAGGCGCAGCGTCCCGCCCGCCGCCATGCGGGCGCACTGGATGCCACGCCCTGGCTTCGCCATGCACAGGTCACGGTGGCGCTCGTGATCCTGGTGTTCATGGTGGCGATTCTCTGGGGACTGGTCCGCCAGTCCCGCGGGCGGTCTCGCGCCGAGCATCGCCTCCGCGCGATCGCCGACGCCGTGCCGGGGACGGTTTACGTATTGCGCCGCACGCCGCGCGACGTCTTCACCTTCGAATTCCTCGGCGTGAACGCCGTGGAAATCCTCGGTCTTGAACGCGAAGAGGTGTTGCGCGACACCAACGCCGCAAGGCGCGTGATCCTGCACGAAGACCGCGATCGCCTGGCGACGGCGCTGGCGCGCTCCGCGGACAGCATGTCGGTACTGGAAGTGGACTTCAGGGTGCGCAAGCCCGATGCCTCCTTGCACTGGGTGCATTCATCGGGGATTCCTGCCCGCCGCGCGAACGGCGACGTGGTGTGGAACGGCTATCTCTCCGACATCACGCCCATCAAGGAAAGCGAGCAGGCGCTGCACGATGCGTTGCGTCGACTCGACGATGCGCACACCGTGGCGAGCCTGGGCGACTGGACCTGCGACCTGGCGACCGGCGCAGTCACGTGGTCGCCGCAGATCTACCAGATGCTCGGACGCGATCCGGCGCTGGGTCCGCCCGACCTGGCCGAGTCGGTCGCGCTGTTCGAGAACGGCGCGGAGACGATCTCCGACGCCTTCTTCCGCGCCCAGGAAACCGGGCAACGGCAGTCCTACGAGCTCACTGCGCGGCTGGCGAATGGCGAGGCGCTGACGCTGCAGGTGTTCCTGCTGCCGCAAGTGGATGCGAGCGGGACCATCGTGGGCATGCGCGGCACGATCCAGGATATTTCCAGCCGCAAGGCGCTGGAAGACCGCCTGTACCAGGCCAAGGAGGCGGCCGACAGCGCCAACCTGGCGAAGAGCGATTTCCTGGCGACGATGAGCCACGAAATCCGCACGCCGTTGAACGGCATGCTCGGCATCCTCGAACTGATCGACCAGACACCGATCAGCCCGGAATTGCGCGGCGCGCTCGACACGATCCGCGAGTCCGGCCATTCCCTGCAGCGCATCATCGACGACATCCTCGATTTCTCGAAGGTGGAGGCGGGCAAGCTCGAGATCCGCCCGGAACCCACCTCGCTGGTCGACCTGGCCGGCGCGCTGCAGCGCGCGTACGCAGGCAGCGCCAGCAGCCACGGCCTGGCGTTGCGCCACAAGGTCGATCCGCGGATCAGCCCCGCCGTCATGGTCGATGCACTGCGCCTCAGGCAGATCCTGGGAAATTTCGTCAGCAACGCGATCAAGTTCACGCCGCGCGGCCATGTCGAATTGCGGATCAACCTGACCGAACGCGACGAAGGACGCGAGTCGCTGTGTTTCGAAGTGCAGGACACCGGGATCGGGATCTCCCAGGAGCGCCAGGAACGCCTGTTCCAGCCCTTCGAACAGGCGGACATCGACCTCGCTTCGCGGGTGAGTGGCACCGGCCTGGGGCTGGCCATCTCGCGCAGGCTGGCCCGGCTGATGGGAGGCGAGGTCAGCATGGCGAGCGAGCCCGGCAAGGGCACCACGCTCTTCCTGACCCTGTCGGTGTTGCCCGCGGACCCCGCGAACGTGGCGCCCGCCCTTGTCCCGGCGTACGCACCGCCATCCTCGATCATCGACGGCGCGCTGGAACGGTCAGCGGCGCACGCGGCCAGCGGTGCGCCGCTCGTGCTCGTCGTCGATGACCACCCCATCAACCGGATGGTGATGAGCAAGCAGTTGCACGCGCTCGGCTACGCACCGGAAGACGTGGAAAGCGGTGCCGAAGCGCTCGAACGATGGGCGTCGGGGCGGTTCGCCCTGGTGCTGACCGACTGCAACATGCCGCGCATGAGCGGCTACGAGCTGGCGCGGCATATCCGCCATCGCGAATCCGCGGGAGGGCTCGACCGCACGCCGATCATCGCCTGCAGCGCCAACGTGATCGGCGGCGCGCGCGAGGCCTGCCTGGAGGCGGGCATGGACGACTACCTCCCCAAGCCCACCAAGCTGATGGCGCTCGCCGACATCATGCATCGCTGGTTGCCATTGCCGGCGAAGGCGGAAGCGGCGCCTGCCCCGCCGGAAGACCTTGCTGCGACGGATGCGCCGGTTGCGGACGCTCCGCTGGACATGCGCGTGCTGCATGGGATCTCGAATGGCGACCAGGCGATCGAACGACGCGCCCTGGCCCATTTCCGCAGGATCAACGACACCGATTCGAGGTTGTTGTTGGAGGCGGTGGAACGCGTGCACATGGCATCGATCATCCATCTCGCCCACCGCATCAAGGGCGCCTGCAAGTTCGTCGGCGCGCACGCGCTGGCCAGCGCGTCGGAATCGCTCGAGCACGCGGGGCGAAACGGAACCGCGCGCGACCTCGATCGACTGGTGGCGCAATTCCGCACCGAACTGGAGAAACTGAATGCCTATCTCGACGCACGCTGATCCGCTGGACGCGCCGCGATCCCATGGGGTGCCCGCGAGCGAACTTTGCTTCCTGGTGGCCGAAGACCACGAGTTCCAGCGCAGCATGCTCGTGCAGATGCTCGAGAACCTGGGCGCCACGGGCGTGTACGAGGCCGAGGATGGCCGCGCCGCCATGGAGATCACCCGGGAACTGGAGCACCCCTTCGACATCATCGTCACCGACATCGACATGCCCGGCATGGACGGCCTGTCGTTCATCAGGCGCCTCGGGGAGGCGGGCGTCGGCGCCTCGCTGATCGTCACCAGCAGCCTGGACAGGCCCCTGCTCGACACCATCGAGACGATGAGCGCGGCGTACGGCATGCGCTTGCTGGGCGCGGTCGAGAAACCCCTCTCGCAGGAGCAACTGGCGGAACTGATCGCCCTGCACTGGCGGGCCAAGCCGAATCCCGAACGCCCTCGGCCGGGAGCGGCGGCCTTTACCCTGGACGAGATCCTGGCGGGACTGCGCGCGGACGAGTTCGAGCCGTTCTACCAACCCAAGGTCGAACTGCGCACCGGTCGGGTCAAGGGTGCGGAAGCATTGGCCAGGTGGCGGCATCCGCGCCACGGGATCATCCTGCCGTATGCCTTCCTGGGCCTGCTGGAAGACAACGCGCAGATCAGCGAGCTCACCTGGTCGATCCTGGCCCAGGGCGCGCGCGATTGCCGGTCGTGGCGCGACGCGGGGCTCGACCTGGACGTCTCGGTCAACCTGTCCGGGAAACAGCTGGCGGACCCGGGCATTTCCGATGCCATCACCTGGCAGGTGATCAACCAGGGACTCGAGCCGAGGCACATGATCCTGGAGATCACCGAATCCGCCGCGATCACCGACGTGGGCCGCGTGCTGGAAAACCTGACGCGACTGCGCATGAAGGGCTTCGGGTTGTCGATCGACGACTACGGCACCGGGTATTCATCGATGCAGCAACTGACCCGCATCCCCTTCACCGAGTTGAAGATCGACCAGTCCTTCGTGATGCATGCCGCCCGCCAGGAGTCCAGCCGGCTGATCCTGGAATCGAGCCTGGACATGGCCAGGAAGCTGGGCATCGTGTCGGTCGCCGAGGGCGTGGAGACGCCCGACGACTGGAACCTGCTCAGGCAAAGCGATTGCGACCTGGCGCAAGGCTTCCACATCGCCAAGCCGATGCCGTCGGGCGACCTGGCGGAATGGATGCGCGGCTGGGGCTGACGCGCGTGCGGCACCGCCGCACACCGTGAGGGACGGCGGCACGAGGCGCATGCCCGCCGCCGTCCAGGCCGTATTGAGCAGGATGTGCCGGTGCTATGCTCGCGCCGCCGCCGGGGCGTGGGACGGCACGGAGCAACACGATGCGCATCGCGGGCCTGCTGCTGTGCTGCTACGCCGCCCTGCTGGCCGCGGGGTGTTCCGGACAGGATGCGCCCGCGCCGACGAAACCCGCGGCCATCGCGCCCAGCGTCGCGCCGCAACCGGCCATCGAACCGAAGATCGTCGTGCAGCTCGGGCACCAGTCGCCGGTGCTGGCGGTGCGCTGGATCGATGCTGGCCGCCACCTCGCATCGCTGGCGCGCGATGGTTCCATCGTGCTCTGGAACGTGGCCGACGGCACGATCCTCGACCATGCCCGGGTGCCGCTCGATCCGGCGCTGTTCGAGGGCGATGAAGCCCCGCTCCGCTTCCATGCCTTCGCCGATGCACCGGATGCCGGCACCCTTGCGATCACGTATGCGGGGACCACGGATCGCGACACCGAACGCGCCTGCCCGGAGGCACGCCAACCCGGCACGCGCTGGTGCGCCTATGCGCTCGACCTGGCGACGCGCATCGTCCGCGCGGATCCCGGCTTGCCGCTGCCGGCCGCGAGCGCGAACACCACCGCTTCGTACTGGCCGATCTCGCCGGACGGGCGGCTGCGACCGGAACCCAACCACGCCAACGGCCGCCGTGGCCTGTTCGACCTGTCCGACGAGCACATCGACTTCCCCGATCCGACCTGCGTGTCGCCGCAACGCTGCCGCTACGGCGTCACCCTGCTGCCCACCGGCAGCGGGGCGCCACGCGCCATGACCGGCGAACCGCGCAGCTATTTCCTCGACGCCGACCTCTCGCCGGACGGCTTGCGGCTGGTGCGCGTGGAAGGCCTGCAGTCCGAGACCCGCGCGCGGGTCGAGACGCTCGACCTGGCCAGCGCCAACGGCGACCGCACCTTCGAGCCAGCGCGCGCCTACCACCACGCGCGCTGGCTCGATGCCACGCATTACCTGCTCGGCAGCCACGGCTACGACGCCACCAACGACACCGATGCGGCGATGGCGGGATTCCCGCCGGCGCTGGTGGTCGATGCCGCCTGCGCAGCGCGCGGCGACTGCCCCACGATCGACAGTCGGTGGCAGATGCGGCCGCTGGCGGATGGCGGCTTCGTCGCGCTGGGATCGCTCGCGTCAGGCTGTTTCGGCAGCGGTGGCCGTCGGGTTGATGACGTGTTCTGCCCCGCCGCCGAGGGCCACGCCGACGACGGCAACTTCACCTCCGATCCACCGCCGACCGGCCTCGCATGGCGCGCACCCGGCGCCAGGCAATGGCAGCCGATGGCGCAGGCGGCGTTGGCGGGCCAGGTCATCACTGCGATCGAGCCATCGCCGGACCATCGGCAACTGGCGGTGGCGACGCGCACCTGGGACCGCGCCGACGCTGCGGATCCGAAGCAGGTGCTGCGGCTTTGGCTGCTCGACCTCGCCGATGGCGTCGCGACCTCACCGCGCCGGCTGGTCGAGATCGTGGATCCTGCGGGCGGGCGGATCTTCACCGACGCCGTCACCATCCGCGCCCTGTCGTTCAGCGCCGACGCCCGCCGCATCGTCTTCACCCATGCAGGGTCGGCATGGGCGGATGCCCGCGGGCTCAAGGCCGATGCCGACCTGTACCTGGTCGATACGGACGCGGGGGCGCGGATCCGCAAGCTGCGGGGCTTCGCCCGGCGCGCGGTCGCGATCGGCGACGACCGCGTGCTGGGGCTGGATGACGGCACCCTGCTCGACCTCGACAGCGGCCGCGTCGTCGCCCGCATCGCGCTGCCGGCGCCGCTGGTGCGGGCCGGCTGGATCGAGCGCAGCCGCCTGTTGTGGGCCACCACCGACGACGGCGCGATCCACTTCTTCGATGCCGGAAGCGGCACGCCGCAACTCACCCTGCAGACCTTCCCCGGCAATCGTTTCTTCGCGCTGGCCCCCGGCGGCCGCTACGACAGCAATCTCGGTGCCGACACCGCGCTGGTGCGCTGGGTGGTCCCCGACGCGCCGTGGCAGAGCCTGGCCGCGCAAACCTTCATGCGCGACTACTACGAGCCCGGCCTCTACCGTCGCCTGCTGGACTGCCGCGCCAACGACAGCTGCGCGACCGCGTTCAAGCCGCTGCCGGCGATCGCCAGCCTCAACCGCGTGCTGCCGGCGGTGCGCATCACCGGCGTGCGCGCGGGCCGCGATGCGGCCGAAGCGGTGGTGTCGCTGGAAGTGCGCGAGGGCATCGATGCCCATGCGCCGAACGGCAAGACCCGTTCCGGCCTGTACAACCCACGGCTGTTCCGCAACGGCCGGCTGGTCGCGACGATGCCAGTGCAGGTCGATGCCGCGGATGGCGACCTCACTGCATGGCGCAGGCGCAATGCGATGCAGGCGACCAACGGGGTGAAGCGCCTCGCGTTCACCGTGCCGGTGCCGACCCAGGCGGGCGAAGCCGCACAGGTGTTCACGGCCTATGCGTTCAACGAGGACCGCATCAAGGGCGAGACCGCGCGCTTCGCGTGGACGCGACCCGCGGTGGCGACGCGGCCACGTCGCGCCTATGTACTGGCGATCGGCATCGACGACTACGACACCCCGCGCTTCCGCCTGAAGTACGCGGTCGCCGATGCGCGACTCATGGCCACGCGGCTGTCGGCCATTCCCGGTCACGACACCCATGTGCTGGTGCTGGCCGGCGAACGCGACGCCAGCGGCCGCCGCACCCGCGTGGATCGCGCAACGCTGGGCCGGGTGCTGTCGCTGCTGGCCGGCACCGGCGACCGCGAGGCCACGCTGGCCGCATTGCGCGCCGGCGGCATCGAGGCCGGCATGCTGCAGGCGGCCACGCCCGACGACGCCGTGATCGTCAGCTATTCCGGCCACGGCTGGGCGAATGCGCAGGGCGACTTCTATCTCATCCCCGGCGATGGGCGCTGGGCGGACGGCGCGGCCACGCCGGACCTGGCCAGCGTGTTCGCCACCGCGGACCTGGTGACGCCATTCCAGGCGATGCAGGCCGGCGAGATCGCACTGGTGATCGATGCCTGCCATTCGGCGGCCAGCGTCGCCGACGGCCGCTTCAAGCCGGGGCCGATGGGCGACAGCGGGCTGGGCCAGCTGGCCTACGACAAGGGGATCCGCATCCTTGCCGCGACCCAGGCCGACGACGTTGCGCTGGAGGATGCGCGGCTTGGCCAGGGCCTGCTGACCTATGCGCTGGCGGTGGACGGACTGGGCGACGGGGCTGCCGACCTCGACCGCGACGGCCGCATCCGCATCGACGAGTGGCTGGCCTACGCGGTGCGGCGGATGCCGGCGCTGGCGAGCGATGCCCGCGTCGGTCGCATCGCCCCGGGCGGCGACGGCGCGCGCGGGATCACCTTCAGCGACCTGCCGGCGAATGCGCCGGCGCGACGCGTGCAGCAGCCAGCGCTGTTCGATTTCAATCCGCAGCCCAGCATCGTGGTGCTACGCGGGAAAACGCAGTGAAGCGCGCAACGCCGTTGGCGTGGCTGATCCTGGCCGGCTTGCTGGCGGGCTGCTCGCCTTCGCCTGCACCCGCGCTGCCAAACGGCGATGCGGCATCCACGCGACCCGCAGCGGACACGCGCCGCCTGCATGCGCTGATCGTCGGCATCGACCGCTATCGCTTCTCCGATGCACGCCAGCCGGGCGCGGTGTTTTCCGACCTGCGCGGGGCGGTCGGCGATGCACTGCGTTTCAAGCAGGCGCTCGCGGACGTGTTCGGCGTCGATGTCGATGCGCCCGCGGCCGGTGCCTGCGAGTCCTCCAACGCCGCGACCACCACCCTGACCGACGACTGCGCGACGCGCGCGCGGATCCTCCAGGCGCTGGAGGAACGGATCGCCACGCTGCGTCCCGGCGACACCCTGCTGTTCTATTTCGCCGGCCACGGCTCGCGCTACCGCGACGACGAGGCGCGCGACCAGGACACTGGCTACAACGGCACGATCCTGCCGGCCGATGCACGCAATCCCGACGGGTCGCCGGGCGACCTCTTCGATGTCGAACTGAAGGCGCTGAAGGATCGCGCGACCGCGCGCGGGCTGTACTTCGTCAGCGTGTTCGATGCCTGCAACTCCGCCACCGCCACCCGCGACGGTGCCGGCGGGCAATCGCGGAGTGCGCCGCCATTCGCGGGCAGCGCGCCACCCGCGCTCACCACGAGTGCATCCGGCGGCGACGGCTACTGGGTGCACCTGGCGGCCGCGCAGGACGGCGAGGAAGCGCAGGAAACCGGCGGCGCGGTGGGTGCGCGTGCCGGCGTGTTCACCACCGCGCTGGTCGATGCCCTGCGCATGCCGGGCATGCGCGACGCCACCTTCGGCGACCTGATTCAGGAGGTGCGCCTGCG
>Ga0116176_10004148_pt1 | contig 10572 bp, 8 predicted proteins | sample AD_STIC08_MetaG_FD_89803 | JGI IMG/M metagenome (GOLD analysis project Ga0116176, IMG submission 89803) | Active sludge microbial communities of municipal wastewater-treating anaerobic digesters from USA - AD_STIC08_MetaG | ecosystem: Engineered > Bioreactor > Anaerobic > Digestate | place: USA... | reverse complement strand
GTGACGATGCTGCCTGTCGCCACGTATCCCAGGCCCTCCCCGGCCTCCGCCCATAACTCGTCGTACTGTCCGCCCCGAAGCATCCAATTATAAAAAGATATGTCCCCATTCCAGGACCTCAGGGTGCTGTGCGCAATGCAGCTAAAAGCCAGAAGATGCATTGAAGCGGTATCGATGCAGTCGAAAAATCCCGCCGGAGTCGTTTCGCACGAAATGACGAACCCGGGGCGGATACCCCGCTTTACAAGGGGCCTGAGGGCCATGTCGGTCGCTATAACCGCGAGCTCGCGCCTGCCGCCATATTTTTTAAGGGCATCGAGGTCCGCCGCGAGCGATGGGCCGGCGCCAACGATAACGATATGGCGGTCCGTTAGAAGGCGCACCACCCTGTCCAGGCCGCCGAAACGCCTAATATACGGCATATTCTTCCGGAGGTTGTGGCGAAAGGCGCGGTATCGCTCCTCACCTATCCCCCGGTTTATTTCTTTGAACAGTTCATCCCTGTCCATCTCATATCCCCGCGCGTTTGGGATCAGCAGACCCCGGCAAGCGCCGAAAATTGAATTTCCGCGCCGAATCTCCGATAGAACGCAATAAATTGAAACAAGTCATATTTTTTAATTGATTTAATTTGTATATAAAAATACAGTGTCATTCGTTGAATTGGTACTGGTGTTATCGCCGGTCCGGCTTTTAACGTTTCGTCCCGCCATGCGGGGTCCGACAGAGGCCGCCTTGTGGTAATTCCACCATACTGATCCATAGACCACTTTCTCTTTATATACAACGGGCACACGGCTTGGTGCCCGTTTTTTCTTTATTCGGCCCGGGCCTCGTCGATCAGCGCGGAAACCTTCACCAGCTCGAAACCTCGCCCGCGTAAGCCCGCGATGATGTCCGGCAGGGCCTCACAGGAGGCGCTGCCGTCCCCGTGCATATGGAGCAATACGATGGAGCCGTTCCGCGCTCCCGCGAGCACCGAATTCGTCACCTGCCGGCCCGTTCTGTCTTTTCGATAATCGTCCGCGGCGACGTCCCACAGGACGGTATGGAGGCCATGACGCGCGGCGATATTGTTAACAGTCATATTGGTGCTCCCATACGGCGGCCTGAAAAGCCTGCCGCGTCGGCCGGAAATTCGATAAATTGCCCTCTGCGCGCGTAAAATCTCCTCCTCGACCACTTTCTCGGGTTTTTTCGTAAGATCGGGATGCGAATGTGAATGATTGCCGAGCTCAAAATGCGCTACGGAGCCTATCCTTCGAACAATATCGGGATATCCCTCGGTAAAACGCCCGGTAAGGAAAAAGGTGGCCGGCGTCTCGGACTTCACCAATTGATCGATGAGACGCTCGCAGCCCGTCATGCCGGCGCTCATCTCGCCCGAATCGAAACTGAGCGCGACACGGGGCCGCCGGCGCGAGCCATTGGTCCACGAGGCCGGGCTAACCGTCGGCGTCATCGCCGCCCTTTCCAGGCGAGGCCGGGTGGAGCGCGGCGCTCCTACTGCCGGAAATCCGTTCCCTGGCACTCGGTCGACGATCTGGACGGAACCCCGGCCAAGCGATGCAATGGGGGTTCTAATTCTGACGAGCGGGCTCTTCGGCGGAGGCCCGTCGAAATGGGGATGGGGAGGAGGCGACTCCACGGGGCTTAGAGCGGGTGGACGCTCATCGTGTCCTATAACCGGCGCGGGACTTTTCGGCCCGGCCGTATCGGCCGCACCTCTCCCGTATTCACCCGCCCTGATTTTTTGGGCGATATACACTTTATAATCGCCTATCCGTTCCCGGTAACGGATAAGTGTGGTATTGACACGAGCCCTTAGCTTCACGACGGCGCCTTCGAGCCCTTCGACACCGGACAATCTCATCCCCCCCGAAAGGACGGCCGCCGCCACGAGCAGAAGCGCCGCCCTTACGGTGGTGTTATGTGATTTGTGTCGCATTACCCGCTTTCCGGTGACTCTGTTTGCGCTAATATACTTTTCGACACATCCTCGCGCCGTTTTGCGTATTTTTAAAGGATGTGATGTTCGGATACGATACCGGGGATATGCCGGAACCCGGGGCCTGCTTCCAGTTCGTTTCTTTATAAGTCGCGCGGCGGGAAAACAGGCGGCGTGACGCTTCTTGGCCGGGCCTGTTCCGTTAAATCTTAGAAGAGGCGAAAGCCGGAGGTGCCCCTATTCCGGGCGCGTATTGCCGTTCCCATCATCCCCGTTTCCGTTTATTCCCGCGGTCGCCTTTATGCGGCGCCGCGCATACGTGCTTACGAGAACCGCCGCGAAAATGGCAACAAGGAGGCCGAGTACGCCGAACTGGCTTCGGGTGATCCAACGAACGAGCGTCTCGCGCTCGTGGGCGCCGAAATAACCGAGATAGACCCAGAAAGGAACGCTGATGAGCGCGGCGAAACCGTCTATGGAGATGAACTGTGGAAAGCCGACGAAGCGCGTAATGCCGGCCGTGGCGAATATGGGCGTGCGAAGGCCGGGCATAAAACGCGCGGCGAAAATCACCCACCTGCCGTGCCGCTCAAAGCGCCGCAGCACCGTATTATAGCGTGTAGGCGTGAGAATTCGCGCAACGAGCCTCAGGCGAAGGAAGCGTTCGCCGAACAGCCTGCCCAGGTTGTATACAGTCGAGTCCCCTATGAGGACACCGGTCATGGCGATGATGGTCATCAGATGAACGTCGGTATATCCCATGCCCGAAATGATCCCTCCCGCGACAAGGGAGATATCCTCCGGAACCGGGAGGCCAAATCCGCAGAGGAGCAGCACTCCAAATACGGCGATATAGCCGTAAATCTCGTAAAAATTGACAAGCGACTGTATCTCGAACACGGAAACCTCTGTCTTGTAACTAATGATACGACATCTAGCGCATCCCGGCCCGCTTGACGCAATTAGTTTTCGGGGATTTATAAAATATTTAAGTTTTCTCCGCCGGAAAACGCGCCTATCCGGTGAATACATCGATCATGATGGACGCAAAACATATTGCCGAGGCGTTCCTGCCGCCCGGCCTCAAGCAGGAGCTCGACGCGCCCTTAATCGACACATCCCCGCTTGAGGACTACCGTCCCGCCAGTGCCGGAAGCACGGTACAACAGGAAAGCCAAAGCGCGGTCGAAACCCCGCCCCGAACGTTTCGGCCGTCCCCTTATAAGGAAATACCGTGCAGAATATAGGCGACCGCTATCCCCAGGTAGGTCCCTATAACCCATCCGATAATGCCGGTCACCACGCCGGTGATCACAATCTCACGGTTCTTGAGCGCGGATGCCACCATTGGAACGAGCGGCGGCGAGCAGATTCCCGCCACCGATGTGATGATGACTGTATCGGCGTCGACCGCAAACACGCGCGCCAGCAGAACGTGCAAAAGAAGGCAGACTATTATGGTGAAAGACACATACACCAGCATTATGGGGGCGGTCGTAACGAGCTTGCTCATGTCCGCCATGGAGCTCACCACCAGGCTGAAGATCAGTATGAAATAATTCCCGGCCTGGTAGGTCATCCTGATACTTCTTATGGAAGGAACAAACGAGAACAGGATCCCCAGGGTGCTTATAACGAGTATCGCCACAACGAAAGCCGTGTCCTCGCTGAAGACGAGGAAAGACAGGCCCCCGATCACGAAAATCAGGAGGGCAAGGCCAAAAGCCCCCAGCAAAGGCGGGAACACCCGGCGGGAGAATATGCCATCGTACGAATTGAAGGAGAATGACGCGTCGTCTTCTGCGCCGTTCCCCTTCTCGAAGGCCGGAAGGAATTTCAGGAATAAGCGCTGCCCTATCGTCATCAGGAAGAGCAGGTAGACCGATGAGACGACCAGGTCGGATGTATGCGCGGCGATATAGAGCGTCTGGTCCGTCTGAAGCGCGGTGGCGATAGCCCCCAGGTTGACGGTTCCGCCCGTGTACACCCCGATGATCATGCCCGCCAGCTTCCATGTCTCCTGTCCGATTATTCCGGCAAAGATGTAATAGCCGGCTACCGCCACGATGATGATGGCTATCACCTGAAGGGAGTAGGAGAGCAGGGACTTTCCCGCCAGGCGTGACCATCGTCGTATATCGAGCGAGAAGAACATGAGAGGCAGCGCGAGCGAGATGTTGACCAGCATGAGAGGCTGCTGGATCTTCGAGAAATCCGCCGGCATGACGCCTATGTTCCCGACGATGATCCCCGCGACGTAACATACCACAACGGCGCCGAGTTTGTCGATGGCGGGGAATCTTTTACAGAGTTGGATCGCCACGACTGGAAAAAGCAGATAGAACAGAATCATTACGGAGAATAAGCCCATAAATCCTCCTAATTTTAAACCACAAGAATAGCATTCATTAAATGAACCATATTCATAAAAATTGATGACTGTCAACACTTTTTAAACGGACCAAATTTTCTTGACTAACCGAAACCCTGACGCCATCCTTGCGGCGTCCGGTTCTTCGATACCGTACCGGGAGGCACAGCATGAACGTTCTGGCAATCCTCGTCGTTTCCGCCGCGATTCTATACTTAGGATATCGCTTCTACGCTCCTTATATCGAAAAGCTGTTCGACGTCGACGCGAGCCGCATGACCCCCGCCGTCGAGATTAACGACGGGGTCGATTACGTGCCAACGCGCCGCTTCGTGATTTTCGGACACCACTTCGCCTCGATAGCGGGAGGCGGACCCATCATCGGCCCGACCGTCGCGCTCATTTTCGGCTTTCTGCCCGTATGGCTGTGGATTATAATCGGAACGCTCTTCATCGGCGCGGTGCACGACTTCTCCGCCCTCCTCGCGTCAATGAGGGAAAAGGGGCGCTCCATCGCCGAGATCGCCGAGAAGACCTTCGGCAGGACAGGCTTCCTTCTTTTCATCGGCTTTACCGTCATCATGCTTCTAATGGTCACCTCGGTTTTTCTAACGCTTACAACCACCGCCCTCTCGTCGAAATATCCCCTCGAGCATTTCGGTGCAAGCGCCGCCCAGATCCGGACGGTGGTGGAGAACGGATTGACCTACGCCGTAGTGGGCGGCATAGCCTCCACCTCGGTGATAATCATTACCTGCCTGGCCCCCCTAATTGGATTTCTGCTGTATAAAAAAAAGCTCAACAGTCTTGTGGTTTCCGCGCTCGCGATCATGATATGCGCGGTTTCAATTGAGATAGGGCTCATATACCCGATCAAAATCGACACCACCATCTGGATGATCATCCTTTCGATATATACCCTCATCGCGGCGGGGGTCCCGGTCTGGCTCATCCTCCAGCCTCGGGACTTCACCAACTCCTTTCTGCTCTACGGCGGCATCGGGGGCATGATAGCTGCCTCGTTTGTGCTCGGCCTGCGAGGCGAAACAATAAATGCGCCGCTTACAAATATCACAAGCGGGAATCTCCATCTCGGGTATATCTGGCCGATCCTTTTTATAACCATTGCCTGCGGGGCGATCAGCGGCTTTCACGCGCTTGTGGCCGGCGGGACCACGGCCAAGCAGATATCCAAGGAGAGCCCCGACGCGAAGGTCGTCGCCTACGGCGGCATGGCCCTCGAGGCCCTTTTAGCCGTCGGAGTGGTAATCGCGGTCGGTTACGGCCTCCAGTTCGACAGGCTGGAATCGATCGTGTTCCCTACCGATCCGGCCGTAAAATCGAACCCGATCCTCGCCTTTGCCCTCGGCATGGGAGGCATGCTAAACAGCTCCTTCGGCCTGCCGATCATCTACGGGGCGGTTTTCGGCATCCTGATGGTCGAGGGCTTCGTCGTCACCACGCTTGACACCGCCGTCAGGCTCAACCGCTACCTGCTCGAGGAGCTCTGGCGCATGCTGTTCAGAAACGTGCCGAAACTGCTCGGCACCTATATCTTCAACTCCTTTCTCTGCGTGGCGCTTATGTTCATACTTGCCTATTTCAACGCCTTCAAACAGCTCTGGGCTCTCTTCGGCTCCGCAAATCAGCTTCTAGCGGCCCTCACCCTCATCACCGTAAGCATGTGGCTGTTGAAAAAGGGCAAAAAGCACCTCTTCGTGCTCATCCCTGGAATCTTCATGTTCGTTACGACAATCGCTTCGCTTATAGTTATCCTCGCCAGGGAGTATATCCCGCAGGGCAACTATATGCTGGCCACCGGGGACATCCTTCTAATCATTTTATCCCTCGGAGTGGCCATACTGGTTGTAAAATCCTATAAGGGGCGCGGAGCAGGTGTCGGCATATAAAAAAAGGGACGGTTTGGCGCGACCGATAAAAAGCTTGAAAAAAACAAAGCCGCCCCTTCTATGGTCATACATTGATAGAGGCATCCGGCGATTATATGTTAAAAATAATTACATCATTATTCGCTCTGTGTCTTCTATTTTTTCCTTTAATTTCCATCGCCCAGATCGACCATAACACCAGTCAAAAATCATACGAGGCCTGTCAGGGCAGCGTCGAGGATAACATCCTCGCCGAAGGCTCCAAGTCGGCGAGCGGAAGCGCGGCGAGGGATGAGAACGCTGAAAGCCGCGACCAGTCAAGCCAGCTGGTAAGTGTAAAAACCTCAAAGACCTGGACCCTGTACATCGTGCGGGAATCCCTTGAGCCAGGCTTTAAGTTCCCCGTCTTCAGCAAGGGCTCCTTCTTTTAAGCATTCAAAACCCTAACAAGACTATCGCGTCGTGCGTTTTCCGATTCCGGCGGGATGGTGCGGCGTGTGCTATCCGCACCATTCATGATGGTTCCAATGCGGGGGTGTGAATGGTTATAAATGCGCTCAACACGGTACTTTTCTCGATTATCAATCTTACGCTGTTCCCGGCGATAGACCATTCGTTCAATCCAATTGGCACTCTGGTGTATTTCGGTTGCTGGATAGTCGTCTTTACGGGCGCCGTTTTCGCCATCCGGTCTATCCGCAAGTTTTTAACACCGGACAGGGCCCATTCGACTGAATGATCCCTGCCGCCTGGCGGCAGGGCCCGTAACGCCTGTCCGCCACGACCAGGGAGGTGTGGACCGGATTGTCAACATGCGAACATCGTTACAGGAGGTGAAAAAAACCGGCATAAAATCCATTTCCGGCGCCGGTATCATAAAGGCGCCGCTTCAAGGCGGGCATTTGTCCCGGCATGTGACTTATCTGGAGGGTCGCGTAACGAGACGATCGAGTAAATCTTACGTTTGTCGAACAGCCAAAGCCGCATAATGAGCAACCAAAAAGAACAGAGGTTACCATGAAAAAGATGCTTAAAAAATTATCGCTCCTTGCGGCGCTGGTCCTCCTTCCAGCGCTGCGGGCCGTCGCCAGCGAGGCCGACCTCGCCATACCGGATCTTCATAACGGAGCCCCCTACACGATGCTCGGGGGAATCACTCCGTGGAACCTGCTCTTCTATGGAGCGCTGGTAATAGCCGGAACGCTCGGCATAAGCCTTTTCCTTCGCCACCAGATAAAGTCGATTCGTGCCCATGAATCGACGCTTAAGGTCGCGGAGATCATCTATCAGACTTGCCGGACCTATCTGATCCAGCAGGGCAAGTTCCTGCTGATGCTCTTTGGTCTGATCGCCATCGCCATGGCCTTTTATTTCCTAGTGCTTAAAGGCGAAACAATACCCACGCTCGGCCTTATCCTTCTTTTCTCGGTGATCGGCATGGGCGGGTCCTATACCGTTGCGTGGTACGGTATACGCATCAATACCTTCGCCAATTCGAGGACCGCCTTCGCATCCCTGGCGGGCAAGCCCTGGGACGTGGTGAACATCCCCCTCCGCGCGGGGATGAGCGTGGGGCTCTTCCTCATATCTCTTGAGCTCGTAATGATGGTCATCATACTACTCTTCGTGCCGCGCAACATCGTCGGCTACTGTTTTCTCGGCTTCGCCATAGGCGAATCGCTCGGCGCGTCCGCGCTTCGCATAGCCGGAGGGATTTTCACAAAAATTGCCGACATCGGATCCGACCTCATGAAAATCGTCTTCAAGGTAAAGGAGGACGATCCGCGCAATCCGGGTGTCATCGCCGACTGCACGGGCGACAACGCCGGCGACAGCGTGGGCCCAACCGCCGACGGTTTCGAGACCTACGGCGTCACGGGCGTCGCGCTGATCTCCTTCATCACCCTCGCCGTGATCAGCCCGGAAGCCAGCGTTAAGGAGGCTATCCAGGGGAAACTGATCGTGTGGATTTTCGCAATGCGGTTTCTTATGGATTTCTGCTCCGGCCTTTCCTATTTCATCAACCAGGCGATATCCTCGGCCAAGTATAAAGGTAAAAAAGAATTCGATTTCGAAGAGCCCCTCATGCGCCTGATCTGGATAGCGGCGATACTGTGCATCTCGGTTTCTTTTGCGGGCAGCTATGTTCTCATAAGCGACCTCCAGGTGCTGGTAAACGGCGTCATGACTCCGATGCCGGATGTCTGGTGGCATCTCGCGCTTATCATAAGCTGTGGAACGCTTGCCGCGGTGCTTATTCCCGAGTTCACCAAGATTTTCACCTCATCAAAATCGAAGCATGTCAATGAAATAGTCGTCGCGTCCAAGGAGGGCGGCGCGTCACTGACCATTCTTTCCGGTATCGTTGCCGGTAACTTTAGCGCGTTCTACAAGGGTATTCTGATCGCCGGTCTTATGGCAGGCGCTTACTTCGTTAGCCTTTACATTCCTGCAGAGGTAATCAGCTATCCATCCATCTTTGCCTTCGGCCTGGTGGCGTACGGATTCCTCTGCATGGGCCCGGTCAATATCGCGGTAGACAGCTATGGTCCGGTCACCGACAACGCACAATCGATTTTCGAACTATCCCAGATCGAAAGCATACCGGGCATTAAGGATGACATAAAAAAGGACTTCGGCTTCGAACCCGACTTCGAGTCCGGCAAGTTCTATCTTGAGTCTAACGATGGAGCTGGGAACACCTTCAAGGCTACGGCCAAACCAGTGCTGATCGGAACAGCGGTTGTCGGTGCCACCACAATGATCTTCTCCATCATTCTGCTCCTTCAGAGCAAGAACATGCTTCAGGTACAGCTCACCGACGCGCCTATTCTGCTCGGCCTAATCTGCGGCGGCGCGATCATCTACTGGTTCTGCGGAGCTTCCATGCAGGCGGTTACCACGGGCGCGTACCGTGCGGTCGAATTCATCAAAAAAAACATGAACCTCGACAAAACTGAGGCCGACATAGAGGATTCCAAAACCGTGGTCCGCATATGTACGCAGTACGCACAAAAAGGAATGTGGAACATCTTCATCGCTTTGATGTCCGTTACGCTGGCCTTCGCCCTCCTCAACCCCAACTTCTTCGTGGCATACCTGATCTCCATCGCCTGCTTCGGCCTGTTCCAGGCAATCTACATGGCCAACGCGGGTGGTGCATGGGACAACGCGAAGAAGGTGGTGGAGGTTGATTTAAAAGCAAAAAATACCGATCTGCACGCTGCTACGGTAATCGGCGATACGGTCGGCGATCCGTTCAAGGACACCTCCTCGGTCAGCCTTAATCCGATCATCAAGTTTTCCACGCTCTTTGGGCTCCTGGCAACGGAGATCGCCATTGAAATGGCGGTCCATGCCCGGGAAACCGGAACGGTAAACTACGCATCGTATATCTCCATTCCACTTTTTCTCATAGCCCTCATATTCGTGTGGAGATCTTTTTATAAAATGAGGATTCCGCTCGAATAAAAAGGGTGGTCTCATTTTTTTGGCGGCCCCCAAAACGGCAACGATCTGACCCCGCGGGGACCGCACACTTCTTTACCATTAGTTTAACCCTCGCCCCTTGGCGAGGGTTTTTTTCATCGAGCGCGAGTTGCTGGTCGTGTAACAAGCCATAATTTACTTGACAGCCGCGCTTCCATCCTGAAATTATATTTGAACAGATAGTCGGGGTTGCCATCTGGTCTTCAGAAAAGCGCCGTCTCCCTGCCGCGACGGTGAGGTGAAACGCGTTCCGAAAGCTTAACGGCAACTCCATTTTCCCATATCGAGTTTCCCCCGTCCGGACGAAGCTCCATTCCGTCAATCCATACCATGGAGGCAGGATGCAGGAATTCCATGAACTGATTAAATCCGCAAACGCCTACCTGTGGGGACCGCCGATGCTCATCCTCCTCCTCGGCACGCACCTTTTCCTTACCGTCCGACTGCGCCTTATCCAGCGCCACACTTTTCTCGGAATAAAACTCTCCTTTGCCCGCGATTCGGACGGCCATGGCGATGTCAGTCATTTCGGCGCGCTTGCCACCGCTCTCGCGGCCACCATAGGAACCGGTAACATCGTAGGAGTCGCCACCGCCGTCGCCCTGGGAGGTCCCGGGGCCGTCCTGTGGTGCTGGCTTACGGGCGTCTTCGGAATCTCGACCAAGTACGCGGAGGCCGTTCTCGCCGTAAAATACCGTGTAAGGACCTCCGACGGCACCATGCTTGGGGGCCCCATGTATGCCCTCGAGCGGGGACTTAACGCGCGCTGGCTGGCGCTCCTCTTCTGCCTGTTCACCGCCATAGCCGCATTCGGCATCGGCAATACGGTTCAGGCGAACTCTATCGCCGCAATGATGGAAGAAACCTTCGCTGTT
>Ga0116176_10004143_pt1 | contig 10579 bp, 8 predicted proteins | sample AD_STIC08_MetaG_FD_89803 | JGI IMG/M metagenome (GOLD analysis project Ga0116176, IMG submission 89803) | Active sludge microbial communities of municipal wastewater-treating anaerobic digesters from USA - AD_STIC08_MetaG | ecosystem: Engineered > Bioreactor > Anaerobic > Digestate | place: USA... | reverse complement strand
TCGAGATCCAGGGCCACACCGACAACACCGGCGCCGACGAGATCAACAAGGCGCTCGGCCAGAGGCGGGCCGAGGCGGTCATGATGTACCTCTACACCCAGCACCGCATCCCGCTCCACCGCATGTCGGTCGTCAGCCTCGGCAGCTCCATGCCCGTCGCCGACAACGGGACCCGCAGCGGCCGGGCCGCCAACCGCCGCGTCGAGATCCTGGTCTACGAATAAGCGCCGGGGCCGGGCCGCGCCGGGGTCCGCCGCCGGAGGGATCTCCGTTCAGCGGACCCCGAAATTGACGTCCGTCCGCTCCTCGTTCCTGTCCGTCGCGGGGGGCGGCCCGGGCGACAGGGCCGAGATCTCGGCCCTGAGTTCCGGGGTCATGGGGATCGAGGCCGCCTCGAGAAGGGTGGCCAGTTGACCGGTGTCCCTGGCCCCGAGGATCGGCGCCGTGACCGCGGGATGGGCCCCCGCCCAGGCCGCGGCCAGCGCGGCCGGATGGAAGCCGCGCTCCCGGGCGAAGGCGGCGAAGCGGTCGGCCGCCTCGAAGTTGGCCTCGTCCCTGTAGCGCGTCTCGTAGATCTTGTTGTCGACGAGGCGACCCGCCTCGGGCCGGCGCCCGACCCCGTACTTGCCGCTGAGCAGGCCGCCCCCGATGACGTTGTAGGGGAAGACGCCGAGCCCCTCGGACGCGGCCATGGGCAGGATCTCGGACTCGGCCTGGCGCTTGACCAGGCTGTACATCGGCTGGACGCAGGCGAAGGCGGCCAGGCCGTCCCTGGCCGAGATGCCCAGTCCCTTGGCCACCTGCCAGGCGGCGAAGTTGCTGGCCCCGGTGTAGACGATCTTGCCCTGGCGGACGAGGTCGTCGAAGGCCCGCAGGGTCTCCTCGAGCGGCGTCCGGTCGTCGAACCGGTGGATGTAATAGATGTCGATCCGGTCGGTCGCCAGGCGCCGGAGGCTCTTCTCGACGGCGTACTGGACCCGCCGGCGCGAGGCGCCCATGCCGTTGACGTCCGGGGACGTGGCGAAATAGACCTTGCTCGTTATTAGGACCTCTTCGCGGCAGCCCTTGACGAGGCGGCCGAGGATCTCCTCGGACCGGCCGCCGGCGTACATGTCGGCGCAGTCGAAGAGGTTGACGCCGGCCTCGCGGCAGGCCTTGAACAGGGCCCCCGACATGGCCTCGTCGGCGTCGCCGCCGAAGGACATCGTGCCGTAGGCGAGCGTCGAGACCCTGACCCCGGTCTTTCCCAGGAACTTGTAGGTCATGGCGTCTTCCTTTCGAGGACGAGGCCGTGGCCGACCGGGTAGAGCCCCGGGATGGCCACGGGCAGGCGCCCGGTGAGGGCTATCTCCCCGGCCAGGGCTTGGGCGGCGACGGCCTGCGTCTCGGGCGTGTTCGCATAGAGGCAGACGTAAGCGTCGACCTCGGGGATGTGGCGCAGGAAATAGGGGCTCCCGAAAGAGACCGCGACGACGGCCGGGCCGCCCTCGAGCGAGGCCAGGGCGCGGATGCGCTCGACATGCCGGGGGTCGAGCTCGACCGTCCCCTTCTGGTCGCTGAGCCGGGAGAAGAGGGCCAGGACGACCGTGTCGGCCGCGGCGGCCCGGGCGAAGGCCTCGTCGAGGAGCTCCGCGCCGGTCGCGCCGTCGGCGTAGAAGGCCGGGGCGCCGGGGAACCTCCGCCGCATCGCCCCGACGAAGGCCCGGCCGGCGTAGTAGTCGCCGCGGTCGCCGCTCAGGGAGAGGATGACCAGCCTGCCGGGGGCGGCGGCCAGGGGCAGGGCCGGGCCGTCGTTGCGGACGAGCGTCGCCGCGCTCTCGAAGGCCTTGGCGGCCTCGGCGAGATGGGCCCTGGGGGCGACGCGGCGGCGGAGGTCCTCGACCCGGACGAAGCGGTCGCGCTGGAGCCCGAGCGAGGCCTTGGCCTCGAGGAGGCGGCGGACCGAGGCGTCGATCCGGGCCTGGGGGACGCGGCCGTCGCGAACGGCCGCGGCGAGAGAGGCGATGACCTTGGCCGGCTCGAGCGGCAGGAGGAGCTGGTCGGCGCCGGCCAGGACGGCCCGGAGGGCGGCCTCTTCGGTCGAGAAGGTGTTGGTCACTCCGGCCATCTCCAGGGCGTCGGTGACGATGAGCCCCTTGAAGCCCATCTCGCCGCGCAGCAGCCCGGTCAGGATGGGGGCCGAGAGCGTGGCCGGGACGCCGGGCGCCGGGTCGAGGGCCGGCACGGCCAGGTGGCCCGACATGACGGCCTTGACCCCGGCCTCGACGGCCGCCCGGAACGGGAAGAGTTCGACCGCGTCGAGGCGCTCGCGGCCGGCCTCGATCGTCGGCATGAGGCTGTGGGAGTCGACGGAGGTGTCGCCGTGGCCGGGGAAATGCTTGGCCGTGGCGATCATGCCGTGGGACTGGACGCCGCGGATGAAGGCCGCGGCCAGGCGCGAGACGCGGAGCGGGTCGGCGCCGAACGAGCGCGTGTTGATGATGGGGTTGTCGGGGTTGATGTTGACGTCGACGACCGGCGCGTAGGTCACGTGGACGCCCATGGCCCGGCCCTCGAGGGCCGTGATCCGGCCCATGGCCCGGGCCAGCTCCTCGGAGCCGGCCGCGCCGAGGGACATGAGCGGCGGGAACTGCGTCGCCCCGGAGACGCGGGTGCCCGGGCCGGCCTCGAAGTCGGCGGCCACCAGGAGCGGCACCTTGGCCAGCCCCTGGAAATGATTGGCCAGGATGGCCGCGTCGGTGACGCGGGCCGGGGCGAAGAGGACCAGGCCGCCGATCCCGGCCTCGGCGACGAGCGACTCGATCTCGCGGAGATAGGCGCTGTCGGCGTTGCGGAACTCGGCCGTGAAGCGGCAGGCGATCATCTGGCCGATCTTCTCCTCGACGGTCATCCGGCGCAGGGTCCGGGCGACCCAGCCGGCGTCCGGCGCGGTGAGGCGCGGCGCCGCGGCGGGAGGCGGGGCCGGCGCGCAGCCCGCGAGGAGCAGGGCCGCGAAGAGGAGCGCGGCGGAGGCGGCGGCGAGTTGTGGGCTCATGGTCTTCTTTCTCCAGGCATGGGATGGCCCTCGCTCACGTGAGGACGTAGCGCAGCACGAACAGGCCGGCGACGAGATAGACGAGCCAGTGGACCCGGCGTCCCCGTCCGGCGGCGAGCTTGAGGAGGGCGTAGGAGATGAACCCGAAGGAGATGCCTTCGGTGATGCTCATGGTCAGGGGCATGATGACGATGCCCAGGAAGGCCGGGAGGGCCTCGGTGAAGTCGTCCCAGTCGATCAGCTTGACGCACTTCATCATCATCGAGCCGACGACGATGAGGGCGGGGGCGATCGCCGGCCGCAGGACCAGGCCGCCGTGGGCGACCTCGCCGCTGATCATCTCGGCCAGCGGGCTGAAGAACAGGGCGCCGAGGAAGAGGGCCGAGGTGGCGACGTTGGCCAGGCCGGTCCTGGCGCCCTGGGCGATGCCGGTGACGCTCTCGACGTAGCTCGAGACGGTCGAGGTCCCGAGCAGGACCCCGCCGACGGTGCCGGCCGCGTCGGCCAGCATGGCCTTGTCGGCCCGGGGCAGCCGGCCGTCCACGAGGAAGCCGGCCGAGCCGCCGACGCCGATGAGCGTGCCGATGGCGTCGAAGACGTCGAGGAGGAGGAAGACGAAGACGACGGCCAGGAGCCCGGTCTCGACGGCGCCGGCGATATCGAGCTTGAGGAAGGTCGGGGCCAGGCTGGGGACCGGGGCCATGAGGCCGCGGTACTTGACGATGCCGAGCGGCAGGCCGGCCAGGGCCGTGGCCAGGATGCCGGCCAGGATGGCCCCGGGGAAGCGCACGGCCATCAGGACCGCGGTCAGGGCCAGGCCGGAGAGGGCGAGCAGGACGGGCGGGCTGGTGACGTCGCCGAGGGAGACGAGGGCCCCCGGCCGGGCCACGATGAGGCCGCCGTATTCGAGGCCCACGAAGGCGATGAGCAGGCCGATGCCGACCGCGATGCCGTACTTGAGGGCGGCGGGCACGGCCTCGACCAGCTTGCCCCAGACGCCGGCGAGGGCGAGGAGGACGAAGACGAGGCCGGACAGGAAGTTGGCGCCCAGGGCGACCTGCCAGGTGTAGCCCATGGCGCCGCAGACGACGACGGCGAAGAAGATGTTGTGGCCCATGGCCGGGGCCTGGGCGATGGGGTAATTGGCCAGCAGGCCCGTGAGGAGCGTGGCCAGGGCCGAGGCCAGGCAGGTGGCGACCATGACCGCGCCCTTGTCCATGCCCGCCGCGCCGAGGACGGCCGGCTGGACGAAGATGATGTAGGACATGGTCATGAAGGTCGTCGCGCCGCCGAGGAGCTCGCGGCGGACGGTCGTGCCGTTCTCGGCCAGGCGGAAGGTCCGTTCGAGAAGCGCCTTCATGCCTGAACCCTCCCCCGCCCCGGGCGCTCTCCGGGCGCTCCGGCGCCCGCGTCAGTAGCGGACCAGGGCATGGACATCGACCTCCGGGTGGGCCCGGCGGACCGCCTCGACGCCCTTCAGGAACGACAGCTCGATGACGGCCCCGAAGCCGACGACGTCGCCCCGGAGGCTCTTGACCAGGTCGATCGAGCTCACCGACGAGGAGCCCGTGGCGATGAGGTCGTCGACGATGAGGACGCGCTGGCCCGGGGCCACGGCGTCCTCGTGCATCTCGAAGTGCTCGACGGCGTATTCGTTCGGGGCCTCGACCGTGGCGCACTTGCGCGGCAGCTTGCCTTTCTTGCGGATGACGGTCATCCCCAGGCGGAGCTCGCGGGCCAGGGCCGCGGCGAAGACGAAGCCCCGCGACTCGATGCCGACGACGAGCTCCGGCTTCCGCGTCCGGGCCCAGGCGGCCAGCCGGTCGATGGACGCGTTGAACGCCTGGGCGCTCTGAACGATCGGGGTGATGTCCTTGAAGACGACGCCCGGCTTGGGGAAGTCCGGGACGTCGACGATGTAGTCCTTGAGGTCGAGGCTCATGGCCCTAATCTACCAAAGGCTCAGGAGAGGGTCAAACCTACTTGGTTCTTTTCTTCTTTGATATACTGGAAGGGATGGCGATCGACTATTCGCTCTATCTCGTCGCCGACGCCGGCTGCGTCGCCGGGCGCGCTCTGGTCGACCGGGTCCGGGCGGCGGTCGCGGGCGGCGTCACGGTCGTCCAGCTGCGGGCCAAGGGCCTCTCCGGGCGCGAGTTCGCCGCCCTCGGGGCCGAACTCGCCGCGGCCCTCGCCGGGACGGGCGTCCCGCTCGTCGTCAACGACCGCGTGGACGTCGCCGTCGCCTGCGGCGCGGCCGGCGCCCATCTCGGCCAGGACGACGTCGCCGTCGGCCTGGCCCGGAGGCTCCTCGGGCCGGACGCGACGGTCGGCGTCTCCGTCAACACGCCGGAGGAAGCGCTCCGGGCCGAGGCCGAGGGCGCGGATTATGTCGGGGCCGGACCGGCCTTCGCCACCGCGACCAAGGCGACCGGCCTGCCGGTCCTCGGGCCGGAGGGCGTCGCCCGGATCAAGCGCGCCGTCCGCATCCCGGTCGTGGCCATCGGCGGCGTCGGGCCGGGGAACGCGGCCGGGCTCGCCCGGGCCGGCGCGGACGGCATCGCCGTCGTCTCGGCCGTCCTCGGCGCCCCGGACGCCCGCCTGGCCGCCGAGGCGCTGAGGCGGGCCTTCGGGCGCTGAAACGGGAAAGGAGAGGGCCATGAACGGAAGGACCATCGCGGCCGCCGCGCTGGCCGTCGCCGCGGCCGTCGCGCAGGGGGACGCCGGCCAGGTCAGGAAGATCGAGGACGCCGTCCGGGTCCTCGAGGAGATGATGAAGGAATCGGACAAGAGCATCCCGACGAGCCTCATCCGGGACTGCGCCGGCATCGCCGTCATCCCCGACGTCATCCGGGCCGGCCTGGTCGTCGGCGGCCGCCACGGCAAGGGCGTCCTCGCCGTCCGGACCTCCTCCGGCGGCTGGAGCGACCCCTCCTTCATCGACATCAAGGGCGGCAGCGTCGGCTGGCAGGCCGGGGTCCAGTCGGCCGACATCGTCCTCGTCTTCCGGACGCCGCGCAGCCTCGAGAAGATCGTCGAGGGGGATTTCACGGTCGGCGCCGACATCGGCGTCGCGGCCGGCCCGCTCGGGCGCGCGGCCGAGGCCAGCACCGACTCCGCCCTCAAGGCCGAGATCCTGTCCTACTCGCGGAGCCGGGGCCTCTACGCCGGCCTGACCCTCCAGGGCTCGTCCATCCGGGAGGACCGGAAAGCCAACCGGGCCTTCTACGGGTCCGATATCGCTCCCAAGGACATCCTGGCGGGCAAAGCGGCGGGGGCGCCGGAAGCGGTTTCCAAGCTCAAGGCGGCCCTGGCGGAAGCGGAAAAGAAGTGAATCAGGCCACGGTGACGCGGCGCTCGTCGTCGCCGAGCCTCTCGATCGTCACCCGGATCCCGTCGATCCGGAGCGACGGGGGGAGGCGCTCGGCCCACTCGACGATGACGATCCCCTCCCCCAGGAAATCATCCCAGCCGAGGTCGAGGATGTCGGCCTCGCGCTCGAGCCGGTAGAGGTCGACGTGGAAGGCGCGCCGGCGCCCCTCGTAGACGTTGACGAGGGTGAACGAGGGGCTGGAGACGCGCTCGGCCGCGGCGGCGCCGGCCCCCGCGGCCAGGCCCTTGGCGAAGACGGTCTTGCCCGCCCCGAGCTCGCCGGTCAGGAGGACGACCTCCGTCCCCTCGAAGCCTTCGGCCATCCTCCGGGCCAGCTCGAAGGTCTCCTCCTCCGAGCGGGTCGTGACGGCCTTCGGCCCGCTCACGTTCCCGCCCCCTTCCCCTCCCTCTCCTCCCCGCCCGCCCTCTCCAGGGCCCTCAGCGCCGCGGGGAGACAGCGGACGATGTCGCCGGCGACGAGGGCCTTCTCGCCGAGCCGGTCCGCGGCGACATCGCCGGCCAGGCCGTGGGCGTAGACGGCCGAGAGCACGGCCCCGAGGACATCCTTCTCCTGGGCCAGTTGGGCGGCGATCATGCCCCCGAGGACATCGCCCGTCCCGCCCGTGGCCAGGCCCGGGTTCCCGGTCGGATTGACGAAGACGCGGCCGTCGGGGCAGGCGACGAGCGTGCGGTGGCCCTTGAGGACCACGGTGACGCCGTGCTTGGCCGCGAACCCGGGCGCGAGCTCGAGGCGGCGCCTGACGACCTCGTCGTTCGGGCGCCCGACCAGCCTGGCGAACTCGCCGGGGTGCGGGGTCAGGACGACCGGCCCGGCCATCCGGCCGAGGACATCGGCCTTCGCGGCGACGATGTTCAGCCCGTCGGCGTCGACGACGCAGGGCGCCTTGACCTTCGGCAGCAGTCCGAGGACGAATTCCGCCGTCGAGGCGTTGGTCGTCAGTCCGGGGCCGACGAGGACGGCGCTCTTGCCCTTGAGCAGGGCGGCCGCGCGCGGCAGCGCGTCCGCGGCGATCGTCCTTTCGGCCGTTTCCGCGAGCGGCTCGGTCATGAGCTCGGCCATGCTCCGGGCGACCGAAGGCAGGACCCCGGCGGCCGTGGCCACCGTGACCAGCCCCGCTCCCGTGCGCAGGGCGGCCCGTCCGGCCAGCGCCGCGGCGCCCGACTTGCCGACCGACCCGGCCACGACGAGGACGTGCCCGAAAGTGCCCTTGTGAGCGTCCCTCTTCCGCTTGCCGAAGAACCGCCGGAGCGCGCCTTCCTCGACCAGCTCGAGCTTCAAGCCGGGGTCGTCGAAGAGCGAGGGCGGGATGCCGATCGGGGCCACGACCAGCTCCCCGACCCTCTCCGCGGCCGGCGGGAAGATGTGGGCGATCTTGGGCGCGGCCAGGGCCACGGTCAGGTCGGCCTCGACCGAGGGCCCGATCGTCTCGAAGGTGTCGGCCGAGAGCCCGGAGGGGATGTCGACGGCGACCTTGAAAGCCGGGGACTTGTTGATGTCCTCCACCGCCGCCGCGTAGAGGCCTTCCAGCGGCTTGTCCAGCCCGGTCCCGAAAACGGCGTCCACGACGATCGAGGCCCGGCGGAGCCCGGCCCGCGCCGCCTTCCACGCGGCGGCCGTCCTGATCTCCGCGACGGGTATGCCCATCTTGCCGATGATGTTCAGGTTGATGGCGGCGTCGCCCTTGACCTCGTCCTTGGCCGCCAGCAGCAGGACCTCGGGCCGGGCCCCGGAGTTGGCCAGGTGCCGGGCGACGACGAACCCGTCCCCGCCGTTGTTGCCCTTGCCGGCGACGATCACCGTCCGCTCCCGGGCGACGTCGGCGAACCGGGCCCGGAGCGCCCGGACGACCCTCAGCCCGGCGTTCTCCATGAGCACCGGCCCGGGGATGCCGAGCTCGTCGATGGCGATCCGGTCGATGCGCCTCATCTCCCTCGAGGTCAGGATCTTCATGGCCTCCTCCGGTTCCGGGACGATTCTATCACATTCCGGAAACACGGGCCCGGCCCCGACTAAACCCGCTGGAAAGAAGAGGTTCATGATGAGCGAACCGATCAAGGCGCCGGGACCTCGGTCCCGGGGGACCCACTGGCAGATCGTTGTCGTGCTCGCGCTGCTCGCGGCCGGCCTGACCGCGATCTTGCTGGGGGGCTATTTCGGGGAGACGCGTCACGCCCGGGCTTTCATGGAGAGGGAGCTGGCCACGATCGCCGGGCTCAAGGTGGAGCAGCTCAACGGCTGGCGCCTTGACAAGCTGGCCTTCGCGGCCGCCCTTCAGGAGAACCGGGCCAACGCCGAGTTGGCCAAGGCCCTGGCGGCCAACCCCAAGCTCGAGCCGCTCCGGACCGATTCGCTGGCCGGTCTCGCGGGCCTTCAGAAAAGCCAGAAATTCGTCCGGGCGGGGATCGTCCTGCCCGGCGGCCGGGCGATCCTCTCCTACCCCGAAGGCGAGGCCCAGGCCTCGACACCCGAGTCCCTCCACGCCGGGCACGACGCTTGGCTGGATGGCCTGCCTCGCCTCAGCGGCATCGATCTCGACGAAAAGACCGGGCGCCGCACCCTCGACCTGATGGTCCCTCTGCTCGAGGGCGAGGCCCCCGGGAAGCCGGTCGCCCTGTTCCGGATATCGTTCGACGCCGCGGCCGAGATCGATCCCCTGCTCAACGACTGGCCCAACCGCCGGGAATCGGCCGAGGCCATTCTGCTCCGGGTCGAGTCGGGGAACTTTGTCCGTTTGAGCCGGCCCCGCCTGTACGATGGCGAGGCGCTCCCGCCGCCCGTCCCGGTCTCCCGATTCCGCCGCCCGGCCTCCCAAGCGGCCCTGGGGGAGGAAGGCATCATCGAAGGCACGGACTACCGCGGCCGTCCCGTGGTCGAGTACCTCCGCGCGGTGCCCGGCACGGACTGGCTGGTGGCCGTCAAGGCCGACCTCGCCGTCATGACGTCGGGCGCGGCGGGCACTTTCGTCCGGCTGGCCGCGGCGGCCGTCCTTCTCCTCGCCGCCTGCGGAGCGCTCCTCTGGGTCTTCTGGCGGCGCTGCCAATCCGCTCAGGGGGCCGCCGAGCGCTCCAGGTGGGACCGGGCCAACGCCGGCATGGACGAGTTCATGCGCCGGATGATCGAGGTCATGCCCAACCCGGCCTTCATCCAGGACCCGGACGGCCGCTGCCAGGGCGCCAACGCCGCCTTCGAGAAGCTTCTCGGCCGGGCCAAGAGCGAGATCATCGGCCACGGGCTGGCCGACGACGCGGCCAGCCCGGACATCGCCGCCAAGCACCGGGAACACGATCTGGCCCTGCTGAAGGAACCCGGCCATCACGTCTACGAGGCCCCGCTCCGGACCTGGGACGGCGAGCACCAGGTCATTTTCATCAAGAGCACGTACCTGCGGCCCGACGGAACGGCCGGCGGCATCCTGGGCATCCTCAAGGACATCACCCAGCGCCTCCGGGCCGAGGAAGAGCTCGAGCAGCTGCGGCTGTTCAGCGACAGCACCATCCAGACCATGACCGAGGGCATGGTCCTGACGGACGCCGACGGCCGCTTCACCTTCGTCAACCCGGCCGCGGCCCGGATGCTGGGCTACACCCCGGCCGAGATGATCGACCGGCAGACCCTCTCGTTCGTCCCCCCCGAACAGCACGACCTCGTCCGCCGCGCCGACGAGAAGCGGGCCAAGGGCATCTCCGACCGTTACGAGCTCGACTTCCTCCACCGCGACGGCGGCGTCCGGACCTTCCTCGTCAGCGGCGGCCCGCGCCTTCAGGGGGCCCGATTCGCCGGCACCATGGCCGTCCTGACCGACATCACCGACCGCAAGCGGATGGAGCAGGAGATCCGGGCCCTGTCCCTGCACGACGAGCTCACGGGCCTCTACAACCGGCGCGGCTTCATGGCCTTCGCCGACCATGTCCTCAAGACGGCCCGCCGTCTGCGCAAGGCCCTGGCCCTGATCTACCTCGACGTTGACGACCTCAAGCGGATCAACGACACGGGCGGCCACAGGCTGGGCGACCGGGCCCTCATCGAGATCGCCTTCATCCTGCGGAAGAGCTTCCGGGAGACGGACGTCATCGGCCGCCTCGGGGGCGACGAGTTCGCGGTCCTGGCCATGGAGATGACGGCGATGGACGCGAACACCCTGCTCCAGCGGG
>Ga0116176_10004142_pt1 | contig 10581 bp, 10 predicted proteins | sample AD_STIC08_MetaG_FD_89803 | JGI IMG/M metagenome (GOLD analysis project Ga0116176, IMG submission 89803) | Active sludge microbial communities of municipal wastewater-treating anaerobic digesters from USA - AD_STIC08_MetaG | ecosystem: Engineered > Bioreactor > Anaerobic > Digestate | place: USA... | reverse complement strand
CAGCAGCCAATCTGCACGCTGGTCCGAGCCGGGCTGTCCCTCGACGTTTTGTCAGCCCTTTGCAGACGTGAACATTGCCAGGGCTGAGTTGCTGTGGGCACGCCCGGTCCTGCTTGAAGGGATCAAACAAAAGGTCGATGCGCGAGTGGTTCCATTGTGGGACACCTATCTCAAGGGCGGGTCTCCACCGATGGACCTCACGGCGTCCTTCGGAGCAGATTTTCAAGCCGCAGGTGTGACCTCCTCCTCAGCTCAATATCTCGTCGGCGGGCTCCGCCGCCACCTTGAACAGAACCCTGAGTCGATACCCCGTGGAACCTCACGTGCTGTCGATTTCACCCCCCAGCTGTCGGCCGAACGGCTTGACCTCGACCGGCCGAAGGGAGTGAGGGAAATGAACTTTTTCTCCGGCATACCGGGCAACCTGGCGGGGGGTGTAGGAAAAGACCAGCTCTCGAACCCGATCGGAGCCATGGCTTCGCCGCAAAACGACTCGCGGGACGCCACGATTCATGCCGATCTGGCACAGCATCCAGACGGAACGATCGCCGTGACTCCTTCCGTCCGATTCACGGTCATGGATACGGTGGACCTCTGTCCCGGTCATTGCGGGGGAACCCCCGAGCAAGTCGCCACAGTTCCACTCTCGCGCTTCGAGGCCACGGCACTCACGGGGGATGTGCCGTTTGTCGTCGAATTCGACGCGCCGGCGACGGCTCTGTCGCCATTTTCGGTTCAAGGCCGAGTCTCAGGACAGACACCTGCTGAACAGGAACACATGATTCCCCCTATGGAAACGACTGAGCAATGAGGGGCGACAGACGAGAAAGGATCGGCCAGGCATGAGCGGTTTTTCCGGTTCCCCCAAACTCCTCAAAGGCGGCATCGTCTTGATCGATCCGGCCACGGCGCAGGTACAACGGATCATTGCGCTGCAATACAACCCGGAGTCACTCAGCCGTACGCTCCAAGCACAGGGTGTCAGCGAGGGGGGAGATCGGTCGGAGGCGCTCCGGCTTAAAGGGCCGGCGGTGGAGACCATCAAGTTGGATGCGGAAATCGACGCGACCGATGACATGGAAGCCGGCGATCGTACGGTCGGGGAGGCCGGAATTTCTCCACAACTCGCCGCGCTGGAGACGCTGCTGTATCCCAGCACGGGACAACTGACCACGAACCATACGTTGTCCAGTCTGGGGACGCTCGAAATTCTTCCGATGGAGACCGCATTGCCGCTGTTTGTCTTCGGGCAACATCGTGTCATCCCGGTGCGGTTGACCGATTTCAGCGTGACCGAGGAGGCGTTCGATCCGAATCTTAATCCCATCCGTGCGAAGGTGAGCTTGGGCATGCGGGTGCTGTCCATCGACGATGTGGGGTTTACGCACAAGGCGGGCAGTTTGTTTATGAGTTATCTGCAGCAGAAGGAAGGGCTGCGTGCGAAGGCGCAGGGCGGCACCTTGGGCGCGCTCGGGCTGACGGGAATTCCGTGACAACAGCAGTCAGTGATCAGTGGTCAGGAACCATTGGTTAGCTATCAGGTTATGCGGAGACTTCGGCCATAACGGGTAAGAGGCTAATTCCTTGCGTGACTTCAAAACCTTGATTGTATGGAAGGCTGCGCATCAGTTGACTCTAGACGTCTACAGAGCCTGTGCATCTTTTCCGAAGAATGAAGCCTACGGGTTAGTCAGTCAGATGAGACGGGCTAGCGTCTCGATAGCTTCGAATATCGCCGAGGGTTGTGGAAGGCACAGCAACTTGGAAATGGCTCGGTTTCTTTCTATCGCGGCAGGATCGGCGAGCGAATTGCAGTACCAGATACTGTTGGCAAGAGATCTGGGGATGCTGGATCAAGTCAGTTCTGCAGATTTGGAACGAAATGTCATCGAAGTGAGAAAAATGGCTTCGTCGCTCATGACGAGGCTAAAAACAAAAAAGCTGATATCTGGAAGCTGATACCTGACAGCTAGGTGGAGTTCATCATGGCCGATCCATTACAGGCGTTGTTGGATAGTGCACTCAAGCCGAATCCCTTTCCGCCGACCAGTCGGTATTACGGGGTCAAGACCACGTCGGTCGTCGGGAGTGACGGGACGATGGTGGTGCATCTGCGGCGGCGATTTGTGCCGGCGAGCGACCGATTTACCGTCGTGCAGGAACATCGGGTGGCGGCCGGCGAGCGGGTTGATCATCTCGCAGCGACGTATCTTGGCGATCCGGAGCAATATTGGCGGTTGTGCGACGCGAACGATACGGTGCGGCCGGACGCGTTGGTCGAGCGGTTGGACGCGATCGTGCACATCGCGTTGCCGGAAGGCGTCACGGGGGTTCCTGGTGCTTAAGGGGCTCCATCTGACGATGCTGGCGGGGCCGGTGGTCCCGTTTCCCGTGCCTCAGGCGGTGCTGGAGGCGCTGACTGAGGTCCAGGTGACGAGCGCGACCGGCACGGCGGGAGGATTCCAGCTGCAGTTCACGATTCAGAACAAGTCGCCGCTGCAGCAGGCATTCCTGGTTGCGGCGACGCGCACGCCGTTAATGCGCGTGATTCTGGTGGCGACCATCAACTTCATTCCCCACGTGCTGATGGACGGGGTCATCACCAACCAGGAAATCAGCTCCGGCGATAAGCCGGGCGAATCGACGCTGACGCTCACCGGCGAGGACCTCACCAAAGTCATGGATCTACAGGCCTTCGACGGTTTGCCCTTTCCCGCCATGCCGGCCAATTTGCGCGTCACCGCGATCCTGGCGAAATATGCCGTCTTCGGGGTCATCCCGTTGGCCGTCCCGCCGATCGGCTTTGATGTGCCGATTCCCACGATGCGGATTCCGTCCCAGCAGGGCACCGATCTCAACTACATCCTTCAATTGGCCGAGGCCGCCGGGTACGTCTTCTATATCGATCCGGGACCGGTCCCCGGAACGAACACGGCCTATTGGGGTCCCCAACTCAAGGTGGGGATTCCACAACCGGCGCTCAATGTCGACATGGATGCCGATCGTAATGTGGAGTCGCTCAATTTCCAGTTCAATTCGACGAAGAAGGATCTGCCTATCGTGATGATTCATAACGCCCTGACGAAGATTCCGATCCCCATTCCGATTCCCGACATCAATCCGCTGCAGCCGCCGTTGGGCCTGGTGGGTCCGCCGGTCACGAAACTCTCGATGTTGAAAGCGACCGGGAAACTCTCGGCACCGGAGGCGCTCAATGAAGGCCTGAAGGCGTCGAGCGAATCGATGGATGCGGTGACAGGGAGCGGGGCACTGGATGTGGGGCGGTATGGCCGGCTCCTGACGGCGCGCGGGTTGGTCGGCGTGCGTGGTGCGGGATTGGCGTTTGACGGCCTGTATTACGTGGAGAGTGTGACCACGACCATCAAGCGCGGGAGCTGCAAGCAGAGCTTCCGCCTGACGCGAAACGGGCTGGTCTCCATCACACCGCTGGTGCCGGTATGAGCGAGGCGCAGAAATATTACGGCAAGTATCGCGGCACGGTGCTGAACAATATCGATCCCATGCAGATGGGACGGTTACAAGTTCAAGTGCCGGATGTGGCCGGCTTGATTCCGACCTCGTGGGCCATGCCCTGTTTCCCCGCCAGCGGCAAACAAATGGGTGCCTACCTGCTGCCCCAAATCGGCGCGGGCGTCTGGGTGGAATTTGAGCAGGGCAATATGGATTACCCCATTTGGAGCGGTTGTTGGTACGGCAGCGTGGCTGAAGTGCCGGTGCTGGGACTCGCCGGAATCCCAGCCAGCCCGAATATTGTGCTGCAGACAGGGGCGCAAAACGCGATCGTGATCAGCGATGTGCCGGGTCCGACCGGCGGGATCATGCTCAAGAGCGCCACGGGGGCCACGCTCATCGTGAACGATACGGGGATTTACATCCAGAACGGCAAGGGTGCGATGGTGACGCTGGTGGGACCGGCGGTGACGATTAACAACGGCGCGCTGACGATCGTGTAGCATGATGCTGAAAACACCCGCCAGCGGCGTTCTCGTTGCGTGCAGGCCCTCAACGTACCGCAAGGGTACGCCTCGGGCCTCCACTGACTGCGGCCTTGCTGGACGGCCGTTTTGAGCATCATGCCGACGGATGCGTCGCTTCCGGTTAGAAGCGTGTCATCGTGCCTGCGTGTGTTGCAGTCGTTTGCGGAATGAGGCCCATTCATGGAGGGGGAAGCTGATGCCAGGATTTCTACTTCATCTCGGGGCGACGGTCATGTGTGCGCATGCCGGGCAGGCGACGCCGGTGGCGCCGAATCCGCGTGTGCTCGTCAGCGGGCAACCGACGGTGGCGATGAGCAGCGCCTACGTCGTGGCCGGCTGCACCCTGCCGCCGCCGGCAGCCGCGAATGGACCGTGCGTCACCGCACAATACATGACGGCGGCCACTAGAGTGACGAGCAATGGCCTGCCGCTGTTGTTGATTGATAGTCAGGCGATCTGCGCGCCGTCCGGCACGCCCTTGATCGTCTCGGTCACCCAAACCAGGGTCACGGGAGTCTAACGATGCCGCAGGTAGATTTTTCCTATCGGTTCGATGCGCGCGGCCGGACGGCGGACACAGATGACGCCGACCACATTCGCGACCTGATCGAGCAGGTGCTGTTTACCCACCCCGGTGAACGGGTCATGCGGCCGGATTTTGGCAGCGGCCTACTGCAGCTGGTGTTCTCGCCCAACAGCGTGGTGTTGGCCGCCACGACCCAGGTGCTGGTGCAGAGTTCGCTGCAGCGTTGGCTCGGCGAATGGATCGTGGTGGAGTCGGTGCAGGTAGAAGCCGTGGACTCGACGCTGCGGGTCACCGTGCAGTATGTGATCAGGCGGACGGGGGCTCGCACGGTCGGCACCTTCGTACAAGGAGGCGGAGCGTGAAATATTCCTGTTGCGACGAATTACGTCGTCAGGTGGTGCGCAATCATCCGACCTTGAACGGGATCGATTTTTTCGAAGTCATCGATCACACCGCGCCGACCGAGGCTGAACGGCAACGGAAGCTCGAGGTACATTTCGTGAAGCCATTGGGCGCGCTGACCTTGGCGCCGGCCAACATCAGGATCGAAGGCGGTGAGCGCCTCACGACGTTCCATGTGCTGTCCGTGGTTGTCGGCAATGGATCCTCCGCCAACATTGTGACCGTCGAAGTGGATCAGGCCGGCGACTTCTCAACCTACACTCTGCGTCTGGTGACCGGTGCGTTGAATGATGCGGTGCCGGATGGAATCGACCCGCAACTGGCCGCCATCGAATTTTCCTTCAAGGTCGAATGTCCGAGCCCCTTCGATTGTGCGCCGCAACATATCTGTCCAGACGTGCCGGGACCGGCGCCGGTGATCGATTATTTGGCGAAGGACTACGCCAGCTTCCGCCGCGTGATGCTCGATCGGATGTCGGCGTTAATGCCGCAGTGGAAAGAGCGGAGTCCCGCCGATCTTGGTGTCATGCTGGTAGAAGCGTTGGCCTATACGGCCGATCAACTAAGTTACCAGCAGGATGCCGTCGCGACTGAAGCCTATCTGGGCACGGCGCGACGTCGAGTGTCCGTCCGCCGCCACGCACGGCTGATGGACTACTACATGAGCGAGGGATGTAACGCGCGAACCTGGATGCAGATTCAGGTCTCCGCCGACGTGGTGCGCGTCGATCCCAGCAATCCGGCAATTCCCATGAGGACTAAGCTGGCGACGCACATCCCGGGGCAGCTCACGTGCATTGCCGACGATCCGCGTGTGTATGAGCGGGCCGATCAGCTGTTCGAAACGATGGAGGCTGTTCAATCTCTCTATGCCGATCATAACGAGATACGGTTCTACAGTTGGAGTGATCAGCGGTGCTGCCTGCCGAAGGGGTCAGTCACTGCCACCCTTGCCGGCCATCACCCCAATTTAGCGCCGGGGATGAACGTGCTCTTCGAGGAAGTCATCGGTCCGGAAACCGGCTCACCTTCAGATGCCGATCCCGCCAGGCGTCATGTCGTGCGACTGGATCGTGTCGTAGTGACGGCCAAGGGAGGCGGGCCGCTTGCCGACCCGGTGACGAACCAGCTCATTACTGAAATCACCTGGCATCCGGAAGATGCCCTGCCGTTTCCCTTCTGCCTTTCCGCCGAGACGAAGGCCGGCTATCGTGATGCCGTCTCCGTGGTGCGCGGGAATCTCATATTGGCCGATCACGGCGTCACGCTGGCGGATGAATCGCTGGGGTCCGTGCCCGAGCCGTTTCTCTCTATGCCTCGCTCGAAGGAGGCGGATCGATGTGCAGCGTCCACCCGCGAGCCGGTTCCACCTCGATTCCGGCCGAGCCTATCGAGGGGACCACTCACCCATGCGGGGCCTGCGTACAACCATGCGAATTCGGCTCGAGCGGCATTGCAATGGGACCTCAGAGAGGTACAGCCGTCCATCACCCTGACCGGAACGAAGGGCACGGTGACGACGACGTGGGCGGCGCGGCGCGATCTTCTGAACAGCAGTGCGGAGGGGGATGAGTATGTCGTGGAAGTGGACAATGAGGGCAGCGGAATCATCCGCTTCGGCGACGACGTGCACGGTCGCCGACCGGAGTCCGGTACCGCGTTTGCCGCCCGGTATCGTGTCGGGAACGGCCGCGCGGGAAACATCGGCGCGGACTCTCTGGTCCATATTGCGCACACGCTTCCCGAAATCGCCCTCGTGCGAAATCCGTTGCCGGCCGTCGGTGGACTTGAGCCGGAATCGTTGCAGGACGTGCGTCAGCGCGCGCCCGTGGCCTACCGCGTGCAGGAGCGCGCCGTGACGGAGGCCGATTATGCCGACGTGACTGAACGTCGTGCGGACGTGCAACGGGCCGCCGCTACCTTTCGTTGGACGGGGAGTTGGCACACGGTGTTCGTGACGGTCGATCGTGAAGCAGGCGTCGGCCTATCAGATGAGTTTGAGACTGACATCCGCGCGCATGTCGAACGGTATCGCATGGCCGGGCATGATCTGGAAATCGATGGCCCGCAGTTCGTGTCCTTGGAAATTGATCTGCACGTCTGTGTGGGAACCAACTATTTCCGGAGTGATGTCGAGCGGGAGCTTCTCGATGTGCTGAGCAATCGCGACCTGCCGGATGGCCGTCGGGGACTCTTTCATCCGGATCGTTGGACATTCGGACAGCCGGTGTACCTGAGTGCGCTCTATGGCGCCGCACATCTGGTCACCGGGGTCGAGTCGGTGGAGGTGCGAACGTTTCAGCGGCAGGGGGTGCCGGAAAGTTCGGCGTTGGACAGCGGGCGACTGGACATGGCCGCGCTGGAGATTCCCCGCTTGGATAACGACCGCAATTTCCCGGAGCATGGCCGGTTGACCATCACGTTGGGAGGCGGGAAATGAGTCAGGACGCTCGGAACGAATGCGGATGCTGCGCGGGGATCGATGCCGCCACTCCCGGCGCGCTCTGGAACCGACCAGGCCTATCCGCCGTCGCCTATCGTGTCGGAACCTACCAGACGTTCCGGCAGAGCCTCCACGCGCGGCTGTCTGACAGTCGTTGGCCGGTTCTGCGCGGGCTAAGGACGCGTGATGACGATGATTTCACCATTGCGCTCATGGATGCCTGGGCCATGACCGGCGACATCCTCACCTTGTATCAGGAACGCATCGCCAACGAATCCTATCTGCGGACCGCCACGGAGCGGCTCTCGATTCTGGAGCAGTCGCGCCTGCTCGGGTATCAACTTGGTCCCGGCCTGGCTGCTACCACGCATTTAGCGTTCACATTGGAAGAGAGTCCCGGCCTTCCGCAACAGGCGGCCCAGCCGATCACGTTGGCGGTGGGGACCAAGGTACAGAGTATTCCCGGGCCTGATGAACAACCGCAGACCTTCGAGACGGTCGAGGCCATTGAAGCGAGACCGGCATGGAACGCGCTCTTGGTTCAACAGACTCAATCGCAATCGCTCAGTTGGAACATGACGGAGGTATGGCTGGCCGGTACGAACGTGAGTCTCACGGTCGGGGAGGTGCTGCTCATCGTGGTAGAAAGCGGCAGCGGCTTTGAAGCCTCGATCCGTCGCGTGACCGCCGTGGTCTCCCATCCAGACCGACTGAGCACACAGGTGCGGCTCACGACCATCTCACCCAGCGCGAAGACCATTGCGGCCTCCAAGTCGGGCGTCTACGTGTTGCGAAGCCAGGTGTCGCCCTTTGGGCACAACGCGCCCTTGCAACCGCAGTACAGCAGCGGCGTGTTCCAGGGCACATTCAGCGAATGGGCGCTGGATGCCAACGAGACGGTGACGCGCATCACGCTCAGCAGCCGCAATGACAAGATTCTGAACGACAGTTTCGCCGTTGTGGAGCAAGACGATCCCGGAACCGGCTCGCGTATCTGGACCTTTGCCCTGGTGTCCGATGTGGTCCATCGGTCGGTGGCCCGGTACGGCATTGCCGGCACTGGAACACAACTGAGCCTGAGCGCCGGTTGGTCGAAAGGGGCCGATTCGAAGCTGGATCTGCTGCGCACGATGACGATCGCGGCTCAGAGTGAAGAGCTGACGCCGGCAGCCGTGCCGCTGCTGTATCCCGTGTATGGCGAGGAGCTGTCATTCAATCAACTGGTCGACGGCCTGATGCCGGGACGTTCGCTGGCGGTGAGCGGAACGCGTCAATGCATCCGCATTGCTGCCGTCCCTCGCACGTCGAACCGGAGACGCTCGCCTGTCGATCTTGCCGGTGATGTTCCCAGTCCGCCGGACCTGCCGGATGTGCCTGATATTGAGCTGCCACCCATCCTCATTCTCGATTCTGGTGAGGTGGTCTTTCTCGCGGTTGGGGACATTCTTTCTCTGGTCGCGCCGCCGATGACCGTTGCCGGTTCCGTGCTCACGGCGCTTGCCCCGTCGGAGTTCGGCGCAGTGCTGATCGACTCGGCCCCACCTCTGCTGCGTCTGCAGGTCATGGATCGCGACGGAAAAATCGGGTTCGTCAACATCAGTGCCGCAGCTATCGAGCTAATACCCCCGTCCGATGCGGATGAGTCGGTGAGCGAGATCATCTTCATCGACGACGCGATCGGGACCAGCATGACTCATGATCGCGATCGCACGACCGTCCGACTCGCGACGGCTTTGGCAAACGTGTACGAGCGCACAACGGTTCGTATCAATGCCAATGTCGCCGCCGCCACTCATGGCGAGAGTGTGAAGGAGCCAGTAGGTAGTGGCGATGCGGCCGTCGTCTATCAGCAGTTCACCGTGAAGCAACCGCCGGTGACCTACGTGAGTGCCGACACCCCCGATGGCTCGACCTCGACGCTGAAGGTCTACGTCAACGAAGTCTTGTGGGAGGAAGTGCCCTTTTTCTACGGGCATGGCCCCACCGAGCGCATCTACATTACCAGGCAGGACGACGAGGGCCGCACCACCATCAGATTCGGCGATGGGATCACGGGGGCACGGTTGCCGACCGGCCAGAACAACGTACGCGCCGAGTACCGGAAGGGAACGGGTCTGGCGGGGCTCGTGCGACCCGGGCAATTGAGCCTGCTGATGAGCCGACCGCTCGGGTTAAAAGGCGTGGTGAATCCGGAAGCCGCGCAGGGGGCTGAAGATCCGGAGTCGAGGGACGATGCCCGGACGAATGCCCCGCTGACGGTGCTGACGCTGGAGCGTGCCGTGTCGCTGCAGGATTACGAGGATTTCGCCAGAACGTTTTCCGGTATTGCCAAGGCCCAGGCCGTCTGGGTCTGGGATGGCCGCAAGCGGAGCATCTTCCTCACGGTCGCCGGTCCTGGGGGAGAGATGTTGGCGGAGGACGGCTCTGTCATCACGAAGCTGAAGGAATCCCTGCGTACCTACGGTGACCCCTTCGTCGCGTTCACGGTGAAGCCCTATCGGCAGGCCTGGTTCTCGGTCGAGGGCACGGTCACGATCGATCCGGACCATGTGATCGACGTGGTGATGGACGCGATATCAGTCGATCTTGAGCAACGGTATGCGTTCGAGTCCAGAGCGTTCGGCCAGCCGGTTGCACTGAGCGAGGTGATCGCCGCGATCCAGGCGATACCCGGTGTGGTTGCGGTGGATCTGGACCGGTTCGCGCGGACAGACCAATCGCTGCCGGCGATCCAGCCTCGTCTGATCGCGGATCGTCCGGCGATGGGGGCGGACGGGATCGTGCCGGCCGCGGAACTCCTGTTGCTTGATCCCGCGTCATTGACTCAATTGAAGGCGATGCAATGAATCCAGAAGCAGACAAACTGTACCATCTCCTTCCCGCGATCTATCGCATTCGCGACGTGGAACAGGGGAGTGCGCTCCGTGCCTTGTGTGAGGTCCTGGCCGAAGACATCGCGGTGCTCCGGGAGAATCTCGATCAACTCTACGATGATCAATTTATTGAGACCTGCGCCGACTGGGTGGCGCCCTACATCGGAGATCTGATCGGTTACCGCACCCTGCATGGGGTGACCGACCGGACGAGAAGCGCCCGCGCGGAGGTGGCCAATACGATTGCCTACCGTCGGCGAAAGGGCACGGTGACCGTGCTCGAACAACTGGCCCGGGATGTCACGGGGTGGAATGCGCGTGTTGTGGAGTTCTTTCAGT
>Ga0116176_10004126_pt1 | contig 10607 bp, 9 predicted proteins | sample AD_STIC08_MetaG_FD_89803 | JGI IMG/M metagenome (GOLD analysis project Ga0116176, IMG submission 89803) | Active sludge microbial communities of municipal wastewater-treating anaerobic digesters from USA - AD_STIC08_MetaG | ecosystem: Engineered > Bioreactor > Anaerobic > Digestate | place: USA... | reverse complement strand
TGACTTTTGAATACAGCCGCCAGCTGAACATGCACGAGAACCTGATCACCAAGAGCGGAGCGGTAGTGAGTTATAACCCTGATTTGATTTCACTGGGTCTGGAACTCAATACCGGTGGTCACCTCTTCCAGTTCTTTATTGGTAATACTGTACAGTCATCTCTGGTTGACCAGCTGGCCCGCAACCCTATGCGGCCGGATGACAGCTATAAAAAATTCAATTTCAGTAATGTGTCCTTTGGTTTTACCATCAACAGGAGCATGAGCCTGAAAAAAGACAAAGAATAACTTAAGGGAATCATAGATTGAACGGGCCGGGTTTCTACCCGGCCTTTTTTATTTTTAACCGCAGAGAAAGGAGAGCGCAAAGGTTACGCAGAGAGATTTAACGGCTAATCCTCATATTCGCTGTATTGAATTTTGCAGGCAAGAATAGAAATATCTCAGCGAAACCTCTGTTTACTCTTTTCTCTGCGGTAAAATCACTTTAGCAGCCCCCAAACAAAATAGCCTCTCACTTGTTTCCCCCGCAAGTATTATCTTCCACATATGCTATTCGAATTTGGCTTACAAAGCTCGCTGCTGCTGGTTTTCTTTATTCATGGCCTCGTCTATGCCTTTCTTTTATACCGAAAGGGAAAGGTCAATGAAACACGTGCAGATCAATGGTTGAGTTTATTTTTACTGCTCTGTGTATTGTATATCAGCCCTTGGATGCTGGGCTTTGGCGGCTGGTATGATAACCAGCCCTACCGGGATATCCTTTTCTATGTTCCCTTTCAGCAACTCTATTTTATCGGGCCCGTCATCTTTTTTTATGTGCAAAGCCTGTTGAATCCTTCATTTCGTTTTGGAAAAAAAGAATGCTGGCACCTGCTCCCCGGTATCCTCTACCTGCTATTTAGTATCGTAATGGTGGTGACGGATAAACTGGTATTTAAAAAATATTTTTTCCTGGCCAACGGTACCGACCCCGATTTTGATACCTGGTACCAGGTCACCGGGTTTGTATCCATGTTCACTTATTTTATTCTCTCCCTGCGGTATTATAGTCTCTATAAAAAACTGATCGTACAACTGGTCAGTTATGCAGAAGTAGTGATGTACCGCTGGGTCCGGAATTTTTTAATGGCCTTCCTGATCATGTTATTGGTGCGGGTGACCTTTTTTATTCTCGGCGAATTTTTCAACCTCTGGTATGGGGATATATGGTGGTATTTTATGGTCTTCGCCCTCATCTTTTATTATATCGCCATTACCGGTTATGCCAATTCTGTGGAAACCAGGGTACCCTTCAGGGCCAACCTCGTCAGTTACAAGCCCACCCTGCTGCTGGAGCAAAGAGGGCCGGGTATCGATGAAAACCAGTACACAGAAGATGCGAATGTCATCGATATTGTAAGCGATTCAAAAGAACAGAACCAAAGCAGTGAACTGGTTAGTCAATGGAAGCCCAGACTGGAAAAAATAATGCAGGAGGAAAAATCCTACCAGGATCCCGAACTCTCCCTTACGCAACTGGCAAAGGCTCTGCAAACCAATCCTTCTTTGGTATCCATGGTGATCAACAAAGGTTTCAGCATGAATTTCAATGATTGGGTAAACAAGTACCGGCTGGAAGAAGTCAAATCTTTATTTGAAAAAGGAGAACATAAGAAACAAACCCTGCTTTCTATTGCCTTTGAATGCGGGTTTAACTCCAAAGCCACTTTCAACAGGGCTTTCAAAAAAGCCACCGGTTTAACACCCCGTGAATGGCTCAGCAAACAATAGTGGCCACACCCTATACCATACAAAAACCCGCCCGTGGGTATATGCATTATATCCAGCTCAGCGCGGCTGATGTGAAAAAACTGACATCAGGTGGAAATAAAAGGATCATCTGTCAGTTCAATGATCAATACAGGATCCATGCAGCCATCATGCGCACCAAAGAAGGGATGTATTATGTGATGATTGGCAGCCAGCACCTGAAAGCCCTTCAACTCAAAGCGGGCAGTATTGTAAAACTGCAACTAAAAAAGGATGATACGGAACTGCAGTTTTCGGTACCGGAGGAATTTGCGGAGGTCCTGGCCACGGATCCGGCTGCAGAAAAAATATTCAATACACTCACCCCTGGTAATAAAAGAGGACTGATCGCCCTCGTTAATATGGTGAAGTCATCCGATAAAAAGATTGAACGATCCCTGCTCATTGCTGAAAAACTAAAAAAAGGGGTCAGTAGTCCTGCTAAAGTGATGCAAAAGCAATAAATGATACGACAGCAGAAATGTTGTTTAACTTAAAGAAAAGCCCTGCGGGTAAAGAGATTTAACCCTGCCTGCCGGCAGGCAGGCGTTCAATCCGCGTCATCGTCCGCCGCCATAGGCTTTGGCCGACGGCTTCCGTGTTCCTCTCTCTATATATCGTGTAGCGATATTACACGCGAAGCGAGAAATCCCCTTCCAATTTCCCATGGCCCTGAACAGGTTAGAAGAATTAATACCCTTTCATAAGATCTGATACTTATTCTCCTGGTCTTAAATGATGATTTGCAGCGACCAGCCCTTCCCGCCACTGCATTTTTGTGTCCTACATCAATAAAATGAAAGTCATGAAAAAATCAATGTATCAGTTCCTCTTCGGGTCTTCTTTGAATGATAACCGAATCCTCAACCTGGGCTGGCTCTTGTTCCGCCTTCACCTGGGAATAAGTATCGCCATCCATGCCGGCTGGCCTAAAATGAATACATTGGCAGCACCAGGCTGGTTCAATGACCAGGTGGCCGGACTCGGATTTACTTTTCCCTCACCGGCATTCTGGGCTACCCTCGCTTCCTGGGGTGAATTTGTCGGGGGTATCGGAATTGCATTGGGGTTACTCACCAGATTCAATGCCCTTCAACTCGTCTTCCAGTTTTTTGTGATTGCCTTTTTATGGTATGACAATCCGGAGCCATTAAGTGGTATGTATTTCCAGAACACCCTCTTCATGGGCTTCCTGCTGGTGCTTTTCGCCGGTGGCGGAAGGTATTCACTTGATCAATGGATTGTAAACAGAAAAAAAATCAGCAGCAGGCCAATGATCAAAACGGCTGTGGCGGTGATACTGGTAATGGGTAGTCTGAATGTTACGGCACAGAACAAACCGCTGAAAGGGTCAGGCGTGCTGCTGAGTCAGACATTCAACTACGACAACTTTGAAAAAATAAACATCAGGGATCTGCATGGTAAAATCAAGGTGGAATTGGGCAAACCTTTTTCGGTTTCGGTGACTATTGATGATAACCTGAACAGCCTGCTTCGGGTATCCAATAATAATGAAGAGCTGAAAATGGAACTGGAAGGAAATGAAAATAACCGGATGTATATCGAAGCAACGAATATTAATATAAAAATCAGCATGCCCGCGCTCACCGTATTAAAGCATTTTGCCAACAGCGATATCAGTGTCGTTGGTATCAGTGGCCGGTCAATACAAATAAAGGGCGGTGGCAACGGTGATATCATCCTGCAGGGAAATGTGGAGGAAATGGATATTGAAAAATCTGGCAACGGTGATTTGAAAGCCGGTGAATTATTAGCCAATAAAGTCAGGGTACAGAAATCCGGGAACGGAGATGTATTGATCAATAGTCCGAATGCTTTTGTCGCCAATGGCAGTGGCAATGGCGATGTGGTGAATCATAATGAAGGAAGACCGGCATCCGGTTCGGGGATTGACGGAAATGGTGAGATCCGATATAAAAACCAGCCAGCTGCACCGGCAATGCCTGATAGTAAAAGAGTGCAGGTAAGAATCAATAATAAAACGGGCCACTGGATGGAACTGGTGGTGAAGTACCCCGGTAAAGGATCCTATGGTATTGATCTGAAAGCTTATGGTTCTGTCAAAGAAACAGTACCGGTGGGCACCCGGTTTTATCAGGAAGGCAGAACAGATCAACCGGTGTATGAAGTAACAGCCGGTGAGAAACAAAATTTTTCCATTACTAAATGAAACCAATTATCATGAAAACATTTTTTATCAGTCTGTTGCTGGTCCTGCAAATCCATAGCCATGCACAAACAGTGATCAGTCAGAAGGATTTTAGTCCCCTGGCAGGTAAATGGACCGGCACCCTGATCTACCTGGATTATACCAGTAAGGATACGGTAAGTATGCTGGCTAATACGATGATCGAATTATCGGGTAGTGACAGTTTTGATCAGTACCTGTACTATACAACTGAACCGGACAAGAATAATAAATTCCGGTATACCATCAGTGCTGACGGAAAAAAGCTGAATGAGATGACTCTTATGGAAAAAAAGCTGTTAAATGACGGAACCTGGCAGCTCGTATTGGAGAGCAGGGGAGTTGATGGTAATGATAATCGCCCGGCCGCTTTCCGGCATATCATGATTATTGGAGAAAAAACATTTTCTATTACTAAGATGGTAAGATTTGATGGGGAGGGGGCGTATTTTCAGAGGCATCGGTATCTGTTTGGAAGATGAGGTTATTCACCGCAGAAAAAAAGAGTAGCTGAGATTTCGCAGAGATAATATTTATTAGTTGAAATCTATAACCGGAATATATTTTCATAATATTTAGGCATCTCTGCGAAACCTCTCCGTTCTCAATTCTCTGCGGTGAAAAAAACTATTTAACCTCCTCAAATACCCCCGTCTGCTTATTCTTCCTTACATTATCCCAATTAAAATACCTTCCGTTCATCGCCACATATACCCCATGTGGTAATGACTGCGCAAAAGCCAGTGCACTGCCCAGGTTAAACAAACCGTCCGAGCTGCCGAACTTGATGGGAATCATCGCCCCTGTGAGTACAATGGTTTTATCTTTTATTTTATCGGCCAGTACTTTAGCGGTTTCACTCATCGTATCAGTACCATGCGTTACCACGATCTGTGTTTCCTCGCAACTATGACATTGATGGGCGATGAGGGAGCGATCGCCATCCGTCATTTCCAGACTGTCGATCATCATCAGTGTTCGGATTTCCACGGGTACCTGGCAACGCCCCTTCTCCAGCAGCTCATGCATGTGTGTGTCCTTAAAAAATAACTGCCCCGTGATTTCATTGTATTCTTTGTCGAATGTGCCCCCGGTGATAAAAATGCGTACAGCCATGGTATATAATTATACCGTGAAGATAACTGAATCAAAAAACCGGGGCTGATGCTAACGATTGTTATTGTTTAACCAATCGGTGAAGGAGATAGAGAATTTAAAAAAACTGGCCTGAAAATTTTGCAGCTGTTAAGAAAATCTTAACTTGGCCTGCCTTTAAACAAAAAAGGTCCTTCCGTAGAAACGGACTGACCTCTAACGATTGCTTGCCATATGAAAATCTTCGAAATGCGGGTTATGGCTGATTCACAGCTTTAGAAGATTAATTTTTACCTTTGCTTCGACCTCTAACGCCCCACAGAACAACCGGGGTAAACTTGCCTCCTAACGATTGCTTGCCTATGTTTTAATCTTCTGACTCAAAAGTAGGCTACCGCATTTTGTCCTTCAAACCAATTACGGCTGTATTTCAGCATGCCTAAGGGGGGGTATGGACCGTGAAAGCCTTACTGGGAGCGGATTTCAGGAAAAACCCGGTATGATGCCCAACCGCACAAATGACATAGTATTTCAGCTCATCAAATCCCTTGAAAAGGCGGAAAAACGCCATTTCAAGCTCTATATCAACCGGAGTTCGGGCAATACGGACCTGAAAATCGTGCGTTTATTTGATGCCCTCGACAAGCAGTCCGACTACGAGGAAAAAGCCCTGCTTAAAAAGCTGAAGGATGTCACCAAACCTCAGCTCTCCAATCTTAAAATCCATTTGTACAAACAGATCCTGGCCAGTCTGCGCCTGCTGAAAAGTTCTGATAGTCTGGACCTGCAGCTGAACGAGCAGTTCGATTATGCGCATATCCTTTATAAGAAAGGATTATTTATACAAAGCCTGCGCATCATTGACAAGGCTAAGGAAACGGCCCGTAGTAATCAGAAATATTATTTCCTCCCGCAACTACTGGCCCTCGAAAAAAGAATTGAGGGATTGCATATCACCCGCAGTATGGAGGACCGGGCGGATTCTTTATCAGCGGAGGCCAATGAAGTCAATAACCAGATTGATAAAGTCACCCGTTTATCTAACTTATCGCTCAAATTATTCAGTTGGTTTGTGCAGAATGGTCATGCCCGTGATGAGTATGATGAAAAGGATATCCGCAAGTTCATGACCCAGAACCTTCCAAGTGGGGCGGGTAAGGAGACAGGTTTTTACGAGAGATTGTATTTCTACCAGAGCTATACCTGGTATGCATTTATCCGCCAGGATTTTTTACAGTACTATCGCTATGCACAAAAGCAGGTGGATCTGTTTGAAGAATTTCCATTGATGAAAAGGGTGGAGACCAGTCACCACATCAAAGCCATGCATTATCTGCTCAATGCGCATTTTGATTTGCGTAATCACCGTGAGTTTGAACGGGCCCTGCAGCAGTTTGAGCAGCTGGCACAGACGGACAGGGTGAGGGATCACGATAACTTCAGGATACAGGCATTTATTTATATCAGTCAGGCCCGGATCAACCAGCATTTCATGCGGGGATCATTTAAGGAAGGACTCACCATCATTCCGGGAATTGAACAGGAACTGGAGCAGAATGATTTATTCCTCGATCGTCACCGGGTACTGGTGCTCAACTACAAATTCGCCACCATGTATTTTGGCAGTGGTGATTATGATACCTGTATTGATTATTTGCAGAAGATCATCAACGACAATACCAACCTGCGGATTGATCTGCAGTGTTATGCCCGTGTATTACATCTCATGGCACATTTTGAACTGGGGAATGATATGCTGATGGAATCACTGAGCAAATCAGTGTATCGCTTCATGTTAAAAATGAAAAACCTCACAGCAGTGGAGCAGGCCATGTTTAAATTCTTAAGGCAATCCATGCCACTCAGTCCCCGCCAGCTCATTCCCGAGTTTGAAAAATTATTGCATACCATCAAGCACCTCGAAAAAGACCGTTTCCAGACACGGTCCTTTGCTTACCTGGATATTATTTCATGGGTGGAGAGTAAAGTGTATAAGAAGGGGATGGGGGAAGTGATTGCAGAAAAATACCTGGCGAGTAAAAGGAAGTAAGGCGAGTAGCAAGTGGCTAGTGGGGCTTTCTTTGATACGTTGGTTTATCTCTATGATTGGGATCGGTTGATAGAGGGGGTGGTGAATGGCGAGTAGCAAGTGGCTAGTGGGATATGCTTTGTAGCGGGGGTTTATCTCCCTGAGCTGTTTCTTTTTTTTGGATGAATTTATCGGGTGGCTGTTATCCAGCGCTATTGGTTGAGGTGTTCGCTTGTTGTCACACTGAGCTTGTCGAAGTGGGACTATCAAACTGCCGCTTCTCATGTCACACTGCTCGACTGCCGTAGTAAAAGATGCCTGGTCATTATTGCCCTTCATCTATTTCTGCATGCCCCAGCGGGGCAAAACCTCGGTAACAAAGGGTGCATGATGAGGGAACAGTGCCCCGGCGGGGCACAACAAAATGCTGCAAAAAATGAAACCACTGCGCACACTGTGTCTTTCCTGGTAGCTAACACTTCACCCGATATGTATATCTGTTAGTAATAAAATATAGGCTTTATCTTTCAATTACTTTCCAAAATCCGCCTTCTTGCTTCACCAGATCAATCACCACATCCTTATACTTTTTGCTTCCCATCACAATAAGCTGAAAACTGGCACTGCCGCTTTCTTCTCCGTTCCTGCTGCTGATTTGTACGCTGCCAAGGGGAAACAATCCAAAACCCTGGATATTCCCTATTTCTTCCCTTAATCTTTTATCGTTCTCCAGTTCATCAGTGGCAGCCTGGTATGCATCAGAATTTTTAAGCAGATACATGGTAACAGGTGCAATCACCAGAAAAAGGATCAGCACTACAATGCCAATCATAACCCAGATGGTTTTCTTTCCCTTTTGTATCCTGCTTTTGCGCAGGTCAAACCAATATGAGAGCAGGGCCATGATCAGAACGATCCAGCCCAGGATCCGGCTTTCCCAGAAAAAATAAACAGGAATCAGCCGGCTGCTGATGCCAAAAGCCAGTAAAAGAATGCCGGAGAACAGGATGAATTTGCTGCGGGTGGACATGGGGTGGTTTGAATGATGCTTAACTAAGGTAAAGTAATAAGTTAGCTTGAAAGGAGTTTATTCTTATCAGCGATATATTCCTGGCTAAAAAATAAATTTCCGATGGCCTCAATTGTTAATCCATGAATACTCGATTCCCTGAGCAGATCCTCCATATCATAAATAACAAGTGATTTATTTTCAATTTCTATTTTCTCCCGTTTGTTTTTCTTTTGTCTCAGTATGGATTGCGTTCTGAACTTTAATAACTCTTCTTCGTTCACTGAATCTATTAAAAGACCAGCAAAAAAAATCTGTGGTTTACCGGCCCGCAATAATTCTCTCGTAAAGGCCAAAGGAACCAACTCCTGAATATATTTCTTTGTGATTCCAACCTCCTCATATATTTCCCGGTACATATCCTCCAAAATAAATTCACAAAAACTGAGACTTTCTCCCTGTTTAAAATCTTGAGGGAAATCCAAAGCTCCGGATGCTGTAACATGTATGCCTCCTTCAAATAAAGCTAGACTTTTTTTAGTGGAGTGAATGAGTGGTTTATATTTCGATCTTTTAGGCAGGTAGGGTACATAGTGTTTCCCTTTTTTAAAATATAAAATGCAGGAAATACCAATCGTATTAGCCAGCAACCCACATGATAAAGGGGGTAGCTTATTACCGTACTTATCAGTTAAATAATTTCTCAAAGTTGAAAATCCTTTAATTCCATGGGCAGCCCAGTCAAGTGTTAGATTAGATTTTACCTGATCACTGTACTTAGCGTGTTGCATTTTTAACTCTAGTATTTCATTATTAACATTGATATTTAGCCTGGACAATCGAACGATAGATCCATCGTTACTCATCTTATTTTTAAACGCCTCGTACGCTTTGGCTTGAAATGACTGGATTGTGTTATTCGGGACTTTCAATTGAAATTTCCCCCTTTCCATTGTTAATTTTATTTTTTGAACCTGATCAAGGGTTTCTGACACATTTCCGGTATAAAATCTCGATATAATGGAATACGGAATTTCTTTGCCTGCAGTAATTTCTTTGTCATACACCTCTTGTAGGAAACTAACATCTTCATTTAAGAATTCTTTTTTTGTAAAATGAGTTTTTATAGATTTCCAATTGTTAAAAATGTATACTAGAAGGTCTAAGGTGGGTTTGATTGACATGAGCGAAACTTGGTAATGTATAATTTTCCAGATGGTTATTTAAATATAAATTAAAATGTCAATTTCCCCTTAACCAGTTACAAAACTGCTTTCAAATCCCGGTTATATGGGGTTATATTGAGTAAACTTAAGTTCCGGCAGCAAACGGGATTTATGCTGTATGACTCAAGTTATATAGAATGGAAGCAGAATTTGGGTGTAAGTCTAATACTAGTATGTTTTGAACCTGGGTAACCCTCCATTTCGTACTTCGACATTCGTATTTGAGTTTTTCACTCAATCTCCAACCTTTCCGCCCACTCTATTCCATCTGGTAAGTGCTTATTGCATAATTCAATATGTACAACTCTTCTTTTCTGTTCATTGGTAGATCTGCCTGAGCTATGCAAAAGAAGAGGCTTCATGATCATCACTCCGCCAGCAGGTACCGCACAACCGAGTTCTGTTTCTTCCTCCCAGTTAATTTGCTCTGGCCGGTAAATCTTTTTGAGATGAGAACCGGGAATAACACGTAAAGCCCCGTTGTTTTCATCGGTATCATCCAGATGAATCCGGATCGTTGTAATCTGCTCCAGCAATTCCACGGGCGCTTGCACGGCAAACTGGTTTTGCTTTACAGTCCAGGGTCCATAGCCCGGTAGTTCCAGTTTTTTATCTACTGAAATGGTCAGGTCCTGATGGTATGACACATACCAGTTCGATAAGGCGGGCTTGTCAAAATAAATACTCTTCACCACAAAATAATCCATTCCTATTTGTTCCCGGATCAGTGTTTTCAGTTGCTCAGTAAAAATCAAATGGATTGTTTCGGGCAGCTCTTTCAAAAACTGCCGAATGGCAAATAAGTCTGCGGATTTGCGAAAGGTTGGATTGGAGGTATTGGTTTGATTAATAGCGTAAAGGATCAATTGGATTTCCTCTGGCGTGTAGATATTGGGGTGAAGGGAGAAGCCGTGGAGTGAAAAATTATTTTGCAAGTGGATAATTTTAAAATTTGAAATAGCTTAATAATAAGTACCAATAAAAAAAATTAACTTATAGAACGCTCATTGTTTTGAAATTTCAAAAATTCATTTGCCTAAGCGTATAGTTATTCTTCATATGCAGTTGTAGTACACATGCCCCCAATTCCCTAACTTCCCCCCATGAAAAAATTACTCCTTTTTCTCCTTATAGCCAACAGCTTTATCTCCCGGGCACAGATCAATCCCGATCGCATCAACATCGCCCGCGATTCCTTCGGTGTACCGCATATTTTCGCTCCCACCGATCCGGAAGTGGCTTATGGAAT
>Ga0116176_10004125_pt1 | contig 10608 bp, 10 predicted proteins | sample AD_STIC08_MetaG_FD_89803 | JGI IMG/M metagenome (GOLD analysis project Ga0116176, IMG submission 89803) | Active sludge microbial communities of municipal wastewater-treating anaerobic digesters from USA - AD_STIC08_MetaG | ecosystem: Engineered > Bioreactor > Anaerobic > Digestate | place: USA... | reverse complement strand
CTCAAAATGATGGTTTCGCGGTCCAGTTAAGGCCGCTAACAGGATTTTTATATTCCGGCGTTATCGCTGCGACCGACAATAAGGAAAATCTTCAATGACCGTACCAATCATCGTAACCGGCGCCGCAGGTTTCATTGGGCATGCCGTTGCTCACAGGCTTCTTTCGCGCGGTGAATCCGTAATCGGCATAGATATCGTAAATGATTATTACGACCCGGCCTTAAAGGAAGCGCGTCTTGCAACCTTTGAAGGTCATGACAATTTTACCTTTATACGGTGCGACATCGCGGATGCCGCAACAATTGCCAAATTGGTCAAGGACAATGGCGTACGGCGGGTGGTTCATCTCGCGGCGCAGGCGGGCGTGCGCTACAGCATCGAAAATCCCTTCGCCTATGAACGATCAAATCTGGCCGGACATCTGTCGGTTATGGAAGCCTGTCGCCATGCTCCTGATTTCGAGCATCTCGTCTATGCATCCTCTAGTTCGGTCTATGGCGACAAGCCCATGGGCGGAGCGGGCTTCACCGAAGACGAGCCGGCCCTGAGTCCCGTTTCGCTCTATGCCGCAACGAAGCGCGCGTGCGAATTGATGAGCCAGTCTTATGCAACCCTTTACGGTTTTCCGCAGACGGGTTTGCGCTTTTTCACAGTTTATGGTCCATGGGGCCGGCCAGACATGGCCTATTTCAGCTTCACCCAGAAGATTCTGAAAGGCGAAAGCATCGAAGTCTTCGGTAACGGCAAGATGGCGCGTGATTTCACCTATATTGATGACATTGTGGATGGCATCATCGGGGCACTGGATAATCCGCCCGCCACCGGCGAACACCGCGTTCTGAACATTGGCGACAGCCACCCTGTCGGGCTGATGGAAATGATCGAGACGTTGGAAAAAGCGATCGGTCATGAAGCGGTAAAGGTCATGCGGCCTATGCAGCCGGGTGATGTCACGGCAACCTACGCCGATGTGTCCAAGCTACATGCGTTGACGGGGTATAAGCCGAAGGTCATGCTGGCCGAAGGGCTGCAACGCTTTGCTGACTGGTATTTAAGTCACTATAAGGCGGGCTGAAATAACCTAGTCGTTGCCGGATTGGCTGCGCGCCTGCCATTCGTCGAATGAGGCCGCGAGTTTTCGTCCCGCGATCTGCCGTCCCGCCTCGCGTGGCAAGCCGAGTGACGCTGATAAGGGGCCGCCCAGTAACGCATCACCCAGCGCCATAAGCACCATTTCCAGTGTCAGTTCGTGCAGCGAATCGGCGGCCATGCCGTCCTCGGCGATCTGGTCCACCAGATTATGGATGGCTTCCACAATGGGGTCGAGCGCATCTTCATTACCCGAAAGCAGCATCCAGGAGGCAAGCGCACCTGCGCCTTCCCGGTCAAAATGGTCGAAGATCAGATCCGCAAGTTCATCCGGCGTGACGGCTCCACCACGCATCTGGAATACGGCTTCTCCAATTTTCGTACAGATGCTGTTGCCCATATAGGCGGCAAGATCGCGCTGCAAACCGGACGCAGAGCCGAAATGATGCAGCAAATTGGCATGGGTGCGCCCGATACGCCCGGCCACAGCTTTCAGTGTGACGGCCTGTGGCCCTGCTTCCAGCAGAAGTTCACGTGCCGCTTCCAGAGCGGCGGAACGGCTGGCTTCCGGGCTGAGCCGACGTGGCATGGCAGCGTCCTTGATATTTACGACCTTGGTGCTTTCTATAGCCATGTAACTTTAATGCCCTTTGTTCTTATCTTTGGATGGAAATCCTACCCATCTATTCACGCCTTGCCAAACATCATGTGGAAATATCATCTATTTGTCCAATCCTGCTATGCAGGTGGCCCGTCCGATTGGGCAATGATTTCACAGAGAAAATATCCATGCACCAGTTGGTTTTGAGAGGCGTGTTGATGTTGCGTTGGACGGAGTTGCAAAGCGCATGCGTTGATCCATTAACGGGGTGAAGAAGATCAGTTTACTCAAATGAACTCCCACTGCATTGATAATTATAGACTATTTTGCATTCCTTATCCTGCGTTAACCAATGGCATTAAACGGAATTTCATGCGCTCTGCCTAGAGAGACGTTATGCATGAGACCAGAACATCCGGCTTAAACCAACTTTCTCCCGATCAGCGGCCGGACATTGTGGCGCGCAGCTATCGTGCGCCTTCGGACGCACTCAGCGAACGGCATTGGGTGCGCCAAGACCCTTTTGCGACTGCATTTTTCAACGCTCTGTCTGCTGTCTTCCCGCATGGGGAAACCTTCATGATTCGCAGCCTGCTGCCATGGGTGGACCGGGTTGAGGATCCTCTGCGTGGTGAGGTTGAGGCTTTCATCGAGCAAGAGGCGGGGCATAGCCGCGAACATGTGGCGATGAACAAGGCGCTGATCGGCGCCGGATATGATATTGCGCCGCTGGACCGGAAGATCCGTGGCTTCGTATCTTTCTTTGAAGATGCGAATGACCATGTGAAATTGACGGCCACGATGTGCATTGAACATTTCACAGCGATCATTGCTGCCGAACTGCTTAAGAACCGCGAACATCTCGCTGGCGTCGACAACAAGATGCTCGAATTGTGGCTTTGGCACGCGATTGAGGAAGTCGAGCATAAAGGCGTTGCCTTTGATGTCTGGAACCATGCCACACGCGATTGGGGCTCAGCGCGCCGTTATCTTTGGCGCAGCTTCTTCATGCTTGCGGTGACGACCAGCTTTTTCATCAACCGTACGCTTGGTCAGATCGAACTGCTGCGGCAGGACGGCTATGGCTTTTTCACGGCGCTCAAGAATGTCGTGGCGACCGGCTTTGGAAAAGGCGGTATTGGCCGGAATGTTCTTCGCCCCTGGGCGGCATTCTTCCGTCCCGGATACCATCCATGGGATATTGATGACCGTTTGCTGCTGGCACAGGGAGAGGCTGATCTCGCCTCCATCGCTGCGTCGCGCGCGGGTTATGGTGCCCGCGTCGAAGCGCCAGCCTTGGCACCGCTGGTTGCGGCGGCCTAAGCCGCGCGCAATTCGCTCAGATAACGGCTCATGTCATGCTCGAATGAGCTTCGCATGGGGCGATCTTCACCTTCCGTCGGTGCCAGCTCCTTTTCGTATAGCGCGCTGGCCACAGACTGCCCCCGGCCCAAGCTGTGCCGCTGTTCCACTTGGCCTGTGCTTTTGAAGCCCAGTTTACGCAACACCCTGCCGGATGCGGGATTGTCCGTGAAATGACCGGCTATCAGCCGCTTATGACCGAGGGCGCCGGCGATGCGCACCACCGCCCGCCCGGCTTCGGTTGCAAAGCCCAGTCCCCAGTAAGGACGCGCGATCCAATAGCCGATTTCCGTTTCGCCATTATGTTCGCCTAAGCCACAGCTGCCAACGAGGCGGGGTGCGCCATCAGTCCGCAGCATCAGCATGAAATTCGGAAGCAGCACGGGTTGCGTCGCGGTCGCGAAGGAACGGGCATCGTCGACGCTATAAGGCCATGGCGCGCGCGCCAGATTGCGAACAATAGCTTCATCATCGATTGCCCGGTGCAATTCCTGCGCATCTTCAGGCCAGCTTGGCCTCAGCAGCAATCTTTCGGTTCTTGCGAACATTTTCTCTCTCCGCTTCTTGGAGCCGCCCTTTGCAGAACAAAGCGACAGTCCTGTTACATCGGCCCCTCAGGGCAAGCTTGAACAGGGAGAATGAGGCAAAAAGAAAGGGAGACCGGTTGACCCGTCTCCCTGTTCAAGGTGGAAACCACCTTTAGCGATTTCCGGGTCATCCGTCTGGACAACCCGTCATCGATTGCCCGTCTTATTCGGCAGCCATGGCCGGCATATCCACCGACACATATTTGCGGCCAAGTTTGCCAGCATGGAATCGCACGCGACCGGCGGTCAGTGCAAAAAGGGTGTGGTCTTTACCAAGGCCAACATTGGCGCCTGGATAAACCTTGGTCCCGCGCTGACGCACGATAATGTTGCCGCCGATGACATTTTCGCCACCGAACTTCTTAACGCCCAGGCGACGGCCTGCTGAATCGCGACCGTTGCGTGACGAACCACCTGCTTTTTTATGTGCCATGGTCTAAACTCCTTGCGCTGTCCGAGCCGAGGCTCAGGCTTCCTTTTTGGCTGCGGCCTTTTTCGGCGCAGCGGCTTTCTTGGGTGCAGCTTCAGCCGCAGGTGCCGCGTCGGCCTTTTCAGCCTTCGGTGCAGCGGCCTTCTTCTCTTCCTTGCCGACAGCGAGGATACGAAGAAGCGTCAGCGACTGGCGATGACCCTGCTTGCGGCGGTAATTGTGGCGGCGACGCTTTTTGAAAACGATCACCTTCTCGCCGCGCTCTTGCGCGATGATTTCCGCTGATACCGTCAGGCCGTTTACGTCCTGCGCTTTGTCACCGTCACCGGCCAACAGGATATCTCCCAGCGAGATCTTGTCACCCGCTTCACCCGACAGTTTTTCAACTGCGATTTTATCTCCGGCGGCGACGCGATACTGCTTGCCGCCTGTGCGCACGATAGCGAACATGGCTCTAACTCATCCGTTTCTACAGCTTAGCGCTTTTTAAGGAGCGCGGTTGCTCACGCGTGGTACCAGACGGCGAATCCCGACAGGCCACGCAAGAAGGGGCGCAGCTAGTCTAGGAAAACGCCTCTGTCAACGCCTTTTGCCGCCTTTTCTGCGCTATTGCGCGCCCCTTGCGCTGTTGGAGGGGGTGGCTTAGACAAGGAGCATGTCCATAAACAAGCTTGCACCCGCTGTCCTGGTTGCTCTCCTGCTTACCGCTTGCAGCACAACCGAAGGCCAGTTTCCTTCGCTCGAACGGCGTCCTTATGAGAGCAAAGCCCCGATTTCGGTACCCGAAGCAGCGCCAGCCGCACCACTTGAGCTGTCGGCGCAATTGCAGACCAAGGTCGATTCCCTGACCCGTCGGCATGCCGCGGCGGAGGCCGATTACCAACGCAAGTTGCCGGCGGTAGAGACCTTGGCATCCCGCGCATCCGGCAGCGCACCAGGTACCGAAAGCTGGGTGAATGCGCATCTCGAACTCTCGCGCCTTGACCAGTCACGTGCCGATTCGATCGCAGTTGTGCGCGAGTTTGATTCGCTAATTGCCGAACAGGGTAAAGCGGACTCTAATCTCGTCCCGCTGCTGAGCAAGGCGCAACAACCCGTTTCCGATACGATCGCGGCACAGAATGCTGAAATTGACAGGTTGTCCCGGCTGATCGGGGAATAGCTATTCCCTAGGCCGGTGACGCGCATTTTCTTGCGCGCGCGTCTGTTGCAGTGCACAAATACGTATCATGACCGGCCAGAACAATTACTCCATCTCGCAGAATCCCGATGTCCGCCTTTTGGGAAAGATGTTGGGCGACGTTATCCGCGCCTATGGGGGCGAAAAACTGTTCCGTCAGACCGAATATATCCGCTCCACCAGCGTCGACCGTTTTCGCGGGATCGAAGGGGCTGGGGAAAGCGACCGGGGTCTGGGCGCGCTCAATCTGGACGACACGCTAAACTTTGTCCGGGGCTTCATGCTGTTTTCCTTGCTCGCCAATCTGGCGGAAGATCGCCAGGGTCTTGCGCATGAGGAAGGGGCGACCGTAGAGGAAGCCTTTGCGCGGTTGAAGAATGAGGGGATCAGCCCCGACGCCGTGCTCGCCATGCTTTCCAATAGTCTGATTGTCCCGGTTCTGACGGCACACCCGACCGAAGTGCGGCGCAAGAGCATCATCGACCACAAGAACCGGATCGCAGCATTAATGGCGATGCGCGATGAAGGACAAAGCAGCACGGCGGATGGCGACGACATTGATTCGGCCATTTACCGGCAGATCGCCCTGCTGTGGCAGACGCGCCCCTTGCGCCGTGAAAAGCTGTTTGTGACCGACGAAATCGAAAATGCCCGTGCCTATATGCAAGAGGTGTTTTTAACGGCGCTGCCCAAGCTCTATATGCGCTGGGAAAAGGCGTTGGGCGCACGACCTCCGGGATTTGTCCGTCTCGGCACCTGGATAGGTGGCGACCGCGATGGGAACCCCTTCGTCAATGCGGAAACCCTGCGTTATGCTGTGACGCGCGATGGCGGAACCGCGATCCGCCATTATCTGGAAAGCATTCACAAACTGGGTGCCGAGATATCCATTTCCAGCGGCATGAGCGAAACGCCCGAATCGGTTCTCGCGCTCGCCGACAAAAGCGGTGACCTCGCGCCGAGCCGGGCCGATGAACCTTATCGCCGAGCCCTATCCGGCATTTATGCCCGATTGGCAGCAACCCATGTCGCGCTAATTGGCGATTCGCCACCGCGTCCGTCGGCTTTAAAGGGTGAACCTTATGCCGGGCCGGACGAATTGCGCGCCGAACTGGTTACCGTCGCTGCAGGACTGGCAAAGGACGGGGACGGAGCCCTTTCCAGCGGTGGGGCGTTGGGGCGTCTGATCCGTGCGGTCGAGATTTTCGGGTTCCATCTGGCCACACTCGACCTGCGTCAGAACAGCGATGTGCATGAACGGGTCGTAGCCGAGCTTTTCCGCAAGGCGGGCGTCGTCGCCGACTATGCGGCGCTGGATGAGCAAGCCCGTGTGGAGTTGCTGCTCGAGGAATTGTCGCATAACCGTCCTCTCGCAGGGGCCTGGACCGAATATAGCGAAGAAACCGCCAGGGAACTGGCTATCATCCGCGCGGCCGCGAAGGCGCAGGCGGATTTCGGGCGGCAGGCGATTACCACCTATAACATCAGCAAAACCGAAAGCGTTTCGGATATGCTGGAGGTTTATGTCCTGCTGAAACAGGCGGGGCTTTATCAGATCGGCGAAGATGGAACGCCCAGCGCCACCATTATGTCGGTGCCATTGTTCGAAACCATTGCCGACCTTCAGGCGGCCCCGGCAACGATGGAGGCCTTTTTTGCGCTTCCCCCTATGCGCGCGCTTGCAAATGCGCGTGGTCATCAGGAAGTGATGATCGGCTATTCGGATTCCAACAAGGACGGCGGTTACCTGACCTCGACCTGGGAATTATATGAAGCGTCGAGCGCATTGGCCCCGGTCTTTGCCGAAGCGGGCGTCGCCATGCAGCTTTTCCACGGACGTGGCGGTGCGGTTGGCCGGGGAGGCGGATCAGCCTTCGGCGCCATCCTCGCGCAGCCGCAGGGCACGGTGCAAGGCCGTATCCGCATCACCGAGCAGGGCGAAGTCATCGCCGCGAAATATGGTACGGTCGACAATGCCGTGACATCACTGGAAACCATGGCCTCGGCGACGATGCTTGCGACGCTTTCCAGTGACCCCATCGACAAGGCGGATGTTATCCGATTCAAGGCGGCCATGGCGGAGTTGTCGGCCCGTGCCTTCACCCATTATCGGGGATTGGTTTACGAAACCGAGGGCTTTCGTCCTTTCTTCCGTCAGATGACCCCGATTGGGGAAATTGCGACGCTGAAAATTGGTTCGCGCCCCTCCAGCCGCACAGCGTCGGATGCGATAGAAGATTTACGGGCGATCCCCTGGGTATTCAGTTGGGCGCAGGCACGCGTGATGTTGCCGGGCTGGTATGGCACGGGGCAGGCCCTGGCCGATTTCGGCGATAAGGGATTGTTGAAGGCGATGGCGGGGGAATGGTCCTACTTCCAGACGATCCTGGCCAATATGGAAATGGTGCTCGCGAAATCGGATATGGGCATTGCGGCGCATTATGCCGGGTTGGTGGAGGATCAGGCTCTGTCGCAAATCTTGTTCGGCCGCATCAAAGATGGCTGGCACGATGCACGCGACAGCTTGCTGGATGCTACCGGGCAGGCGCATCTATTGGAAGCGCATCCCGCCCTGAACAATTCGATACGCCTGCGCTTGCCCTATATTGAGCCCCTCAACCTTCTGCAGATTGAACTCATGAAGCGTTACCGCTTGGGCGAAGCAGACGAGCGGATCGGGGAAGGAATCCAATTGACAATCAACGCGATTGCAACGGCGCTGCGCAACAGCGGCTAGGCACGGAACCGGCTCAGACCAATCGACAAAAGCAGGTGCCCGTTCGACAAGGCGTGAAATAGAGCCTTCACCTACGGCAAAGGGCTGTTACACCATCCGGCGTATCATTGACCGGAGAGAATCCCATGCGCCTTGCACCCTATGCCTTATCGACCCTCGCACTCGCGCTGAGCGGTGTCAGCACCCCCGCACTTGCGCAAGATGCGGCCCCTGCAGCCGCGGATCAGCAGGACCAGAACGCCGCAATCATGGCGTTCTTTGAGGAGTATGACGCACAGCAATTGGCAACATCGCCACTCGCCAAGTCGTACCGCGGTATCAAGGACAGCGATTATGGCCGCTGGGACGATGGTTCGGACGAAGCCGAAGCACGCGCCCATGCGGCAGAACAGGCGGCACTCAAGGAAATGCGCGCACGTTTTGATCCTGCGAAGCTTAGCCCGGAAAACCGGCTATCCTACCGCTTGTTCGAAAAGCGCGCCGCGCGCACCAATGCCGCGTTCAAATATAATGACTATGGCTATGTCTTCGACCAGATGAACGGCGCGCAAAGCCAGATCCCGGCCTTTCTGATCAACATACACCGGATCGATAGCAAATCGGATGCACGGGCATATATCAATCGCCTCTATGGCATAGGCCCCGGCTTGAATCAGGCCATCGCCTCTTCAAAGGCACGCGCCGCCAAGGGCATCATGCCACCCAAATGGGTCTACCCCTATGTCATCAGCGACGCACGGAATGTCATCACCGGCGCGCCGTTCGGTGAAGGTCCCGATGCGCCGCTCTACGCTGATTTCAAGGCCAAGGTCGCCAAACTTGGCATTAGCGCTGTTGAAAAGGACCTTCTGGTCGAGCAGGCGGCCCAGGCGCTCAACGATGCGGTCAAGCCAGCCTATGAAGCCCTGATTGCCGAAATGGCAGCGCAAGAAAAGGTCGCGGGAACGGACGACGGTGTCTGGCGCTTTCCCGATGGTGCCGGCTACTATGCCGAGCGGCTGTCCAACTATACCACCACCAATATGACTCCCGACCAGATCCACGAACTGGGCCTGGCGCAGGTTGCCCGGATTCATCGTGAAATGGGCGCGGTGCAAAAGAAGATGGGTGTGAAGGGGGATCTGCAGGCATTCTTCAAATATATGCGGGAAACGCCGAAATTCTACGCGCCGGAAACCGACGAAGGCCGCGCGCTTTATCTGGCGGAAACACAAAAGGCGCAGGATGCGATCACACCGCTTCTTCCCAAATGGTTCGGAACATTGCCCAAGGCTCCACTGGTGGTCAAAAGGGTCGAGGAATTCCGCGAAAAGTCGGCCGGCAAAGCCTTTTACCAACGCCCCGCTCCCGACGGCTCACGCCCCGGCACCTATTATGCCAATTTGTACAAAATGGCTGATATGCCGCTGACTGAGGTTGAGGCCCTATTCTACCATGAAGGTATCCCAGGCCATCATTTGCAACTGGCGATCCAGACCGAGTTGAAAGACGTTCCCGCTTTCCGCAAATTTGGCGGCGTGACGGCCTATTCGGAAGGGTGGGGCCTTTATTCCGAGAAGCTCGCCAAGGATATGGGACTCTACACAGATCCAGCACGTGATTTCGGCCGCCTGCAGCTTGAACTGCACCGCGCGATCCGGCTGGTTGTCGACAGCGGACTGCATCACAAACGCTGGACTCGCGAACAGGCAATCAAATATGTCGAAGACAATAGCGCGGATGCCCCCGGCGGCATCGTTAAAGCCATTGAACGCTACATCATCTACCCTGGCCAGGCGACCGCCTATATGGTTGGCCGCCTGAAGATCAGCGAATTGCGCGACAAGGCGCAAAAGGCGCTTGGGTCAAAATTCGATGTGCGCGGTTTCCACGATACGGTCCTGAAATCGGGACCGGTTCCGCTGGATGTGCTGGAGGAACAGGTCGACTCCTGGATAGAGTCGCGGCGTTAAGCGTGAAGCTGCCGGATTGCGGCCTGAGGGCTCCGCTATTCGGCGGCTGGCTCGTCTGTTTGCAACGAACGGACACCAAAGTCGAAGTGAATCCGGACCCACACACCTAGCTGAGGCTTGTTGTCGATCCGTGGCGGCTTGACGAGGAATTGCCATGCTGCGAGGCGTAATGCTTTGGCTAGCCCGGTTCCTCGGGGATTTTCAGCGATAATCTGACAGTTTTCGACCCGGTTGCGTTCGGCCATGCGGCAGGCAATGTCCGCGGATGCGCCGGGAGGGATGCGTTTAACGGCAGCCAGATAAGGGGCCAGCTCGGCATCATAGGGTTCGCGTAGCCAGGCCACGGGATAGAGTTGCGCTCCACCGGGGCCAAGGCCGGGTCCCATCATCCCTTTCGGCCCTTGTCGGGAGCCGGATTTGTTTTCCAACCCGCGCTGTCGCCGCCAGGTAACTTCGACAAGTCCATAGCTTCAAAATCCGCCTTGCTGACCTTGATAAAGTCCGGATTAGGCGGTGGAGCTTTTACCGGGTTTACCGGTGGCAGAAGCGGTTTTGGGATAGGAGGGGCAAAAGTCCGCTGTTGCACTTTTGCGACTGGCGTTTCTGCTTCGCTCTTTTTCGTCGCTTGGGAAGATGATTCCGCATTGAGGGAAAATGTACTGAGACTCTT
>Ga0116176_10004112_pt1 | contig 10619 bp, 10 predicted proteins | sample AD_STIC08_MetaG_FD_89803 | JGI IMG/M metagenome (GOLD analysis project Ga0116176, IMG submission 89803) | Active sludge microbial communities of municipal wastewater-treating anaerobic digesters from USA - AD_STIC08_MetaG | ecosystem: Engineered > Bioreactor > Anaerobic > Digestate | place: USA... | reverse complement strand
TGTCATTCCCGATAAGGATGACATGAAGGCCATCGCCAACGAAAATGATCCAGACAAAAAGAAAGCTCTCATTACCAGAGCCGGTGGTGGTGGCGGTGGAAAAACCCCAGCCACCAAAGATGATAAAAAGCCCACTTCTCCTGACGCTGTTTCAAGGGGTGGCGAAGAGGTCGATCCCAACGATACCTCGTTCTCAAATATTCTCAAGGGCCCCAAGGTCGCACAGGAAAAACTGATTAAAACTAACGTACCCTGACTGTATAAAAAAGCTGTGCACTTTTTCTGTGCACAGCTTTTTTTTATTGCCGTTTCCTTGACACATGTACAACCCGGGAGTAAAATTTCCCCTATAGTATTCAGTATTTTTTCATCTTTCGTCGTCGCCTTCACAAGGAGAATCACAGTATGAGGCGTAAGGTTTTTTCTATTGTCTGCGGTATTTCCCTGTTTTTTGCTTCAGCAGCCATGGCAAACACAAAGAGTCTGGTGCGGGTTTCCAATTTAAAACCTTCCCAGATAAGCCAGTTGGCCGCTGAAGGATATGATATTCCCAGCGTTGGCCGTGGTTACGCCGAAATGGTTCTCGAAGGCCCCCAGATCAGCGCCTTTGTTAAAAAAGGTCATACCGTTAAAGTCTTAGTCAGAGATCTCGACGAATACGTTAAAAACGTAAAGAAGACCCAGACCAAAAACAATGCCTATTATACCTATGACACCATGGTTAAAAGGCTCAACGAATGGAAAGAAAAATTTGCCGGTATCTGCCGCCTTGAATCGATTGGCAAAAGCCATGAAGGCCGCGATATCTGGGCGCTCAAGATCAGCGACAACCCTGAAATCAACGAACCAGAACCGGCAGCCCTGCTCATGGGCGCTCATCACGCAAGAGAGTGGCCCTCAGTCGAAGTGCCGATGGCTACCGCTAAACAGCTGCTCGAAGAATACGAAGGCAACGAAGAAATTAAACGTCTCGTCGATAACCGCGAAATCTGGATCGTACCGATGGTTAACCCCGATGGCGTCACCTACAGCATGGAAAAGAGCCGCATGTGGCGCAAAAACCGCCGTAACAATGGCAATGGCTCCTACGGCGTTGACCTGAACCGCAACTATGGCTACCAGTGGGGCAATGTTGGCGCCAGTAACTCCGGCAGCTCAGACACCTATCACGGCACCGGTCCGTTCAGCGAACCAGAATCATGCACCATGCGTGATTTCTGCATCCGCGAAAAATTTCAGGCCAGTATTTCTTTCCACACCTATTCAGAACTGATTCTTTATCCGTTCGGTTATGGCTACAACATCCCGAACCCCGATTCAAAGATCTTCGTGAAAATGGCCAGCGAAATGGCCAAATTCAATGGCTACGATCCCAAAAACAGTGCCGAACTCTACCCGGCCATGGGCGACAGCGACGATTATTTCTACGGCGAGCTGAAGATGCTGTCGTTCACCTTCGAACTCTGCACGACTTTCATTCCCAATGCCAGCCAGATTTCCACCTTCACCGGCCTCAATGTTCCCGCTTGTCTCTACCTGATCGACAAGGCCGGCACCTATGGCCTGGTTAACCCGGATGGTCGCGAAGAAATCGTTAACGCTCTCGATCTGCCCGGCAGTCTCAAAGCCATTGCCGATATCGTCGACCTTTTCGGCAGCGAAAACAACATCGGCATGCGCAATGAAGCTCTCAAACAGCTCGAAAAGGTCAGTCAGCGTGCCGCATCTCTCGTCATTGAAGATATGAAAAACGGTAACAGCAATGCTCTTGAAGCAGTAAAAAGCGTTTCACAGGCTTCATTGGCCATGTCATTTGCCCGCAACCGCGTGCTTTTCGAAGATGCTCACAATTCTGGCTCAATCAGACCCGAACTTGTTCAGATGTTAAAAAAATGAGTCTGTTGTTTTAATCTTTTAACGTGTTATAATGAACCACCTGCAAAGGTGGTTCTTTATTTATGGCCGAAACCAAAAAACTTACAGATATCACCATTTTCACCGGCTACAGCTATATCGGCTCCTGCAAGGAGTTCGTCTGGCTGCCAGGTGACCGGATCGGTAACAAACAGTTGCCATCGCGCTTCATTTTCAAGGGGCTGGTCTGTGAATATGATGTAGAAGCGCTGATGATCAGAAAAGATCTCTACCTGCGAACCACCGACGGTAAAGAATACATCGTCAACGACTTTCAGATTACCGATATTTCAGATGCAGAGAGCGTTGCAGGGGTTGCAAGAAACTTCGATCTGCTTTTCGAAAAGTTCCCCGAAATGAAGACCATCACCACCGGTGAAAAGGTCATCATCAGCAAAAAAACGCAGGTTGTCGCCTTCAAGGCCGTTTCTGATGTCATTCATCAGGTGCGCGCCGGTCACGGCATAGATGTCAAGCAGACCCAGGAAGTCTCGCACACCCTCGTCGAAGAAGTTCTGCAGCAGCCGGACGCCATCATGAACCTGATGGATATCAAATCATTCGACGACTATACCTTTACCCACAATATCAACGTCGCAACCATTTCTCTGATGATCGGCCAGGCGCTTGGCCTGCAGAAAGCCGATCTTGAAGACCTTGGCACCGGCGGCATGCTGCATGATCTCGGCAAACTCAAGATCCCGCTGAGCATTCTCAACAAAGACGGCAAACTGACCGATCAGGAATTCGCCGAAATGCGTTCGCACCCGAATTACGGCTACGAAATTCTGGCAAAATCGAAGGGTGTCAGTGAGAGAGCAAGAATGGTTGCCCTGCAGCATCACGAAAAGTTTCAGGGCGGGGGATACCCGCGCAAACTGAAAGGCACCGAGATCTCTCTTTTTGCCCGTATCTGTGCTGTCGCCGATGTTTATGATGCACTGACCACCGATCGCCCGTATCGTATCGCCATGACCCCTTATGAAGCGATGAAGATCCTCACAGCCGGCATGGACAATCACTTCGACCCGGCGGTTCTTGGCGCTTTCATCCGCAAATTTTCGCTTTATCCGGCCGGCAGCCTTGTCAGTCTCAATGACGGCTCGATTGCCCTGGTTCTCAAAAACAACCCGACTTCAGTTATCAGACCCGTAATAAAAATTGTGGCCGACTCTTCAGGCCGGCGCATAAAAGAAAGAGTCGAAGTCAATCTGCTCGAATACAAGGATCTTTTCATCAAAGGTCCGGCCGATGCCACAAAACTCAATGTAACCGCCAGCACGGCTGCCTGAAAAATGCGAGTGCGCCACCCACAAATTCTGCTGCTGTTAAGCCTTTGCCTGGCATCTTTGCCTGCTTCAGGGCAGATAGCAACCCCAAGCGAACTCACACCTGCGTTTTTGCGCGAACCAGAGCCCCGGCAGACAAACCCGGTTGATATTCCAGACCCGGTGACCGGCACCGGGCGCCTGTCGATAACTATCGAATCCTTTGGCGGCGAAAACCCGAAACGAATCTCGCAGCTTGCCGACCGGGTCGAACTCTGGCTTGGCGAAAAGCGGCTCGCATCTCTCAACCATGACTTTGACGAGGTCGTCAGCGAAAGAAACCGCCGGGTTTTCTATTTTCCCGAGATCGAAATGCCGGCCGGCTACTATTTTATCACCGTCAGATTATATTCTCCCGGCGCCCTGCATGGTCGCCAGAAGTCTCACGAGCAGACTTTTCAGGTGGGCATACACCCAGACAAAACCAGTCGGGTGTACAAAAAAATGCCATTTTTTCATTGGTAAGCCATGAAAAATTCTGGAACCCAGAGCGGATCACCACAGTCTAAAACTATTGAAGCAGCAGGCGATGAACAGTTGCTTGCAGATATCAGGCGCGGCGACCAAAAAGCTGCGGCAAAACTCGTATCTGCCTATGAAAAAACTGTCTATCGCATCTGCTATCGTTTCTTTGCTGATGAAAACGAGGCCATGGATGCCGCTCAGGAGGTATTTATCAAGATTTTCAGGGCAATAGGCAGGTTCGAAGGCAGGTCTTCACTGAAAACCTGGATATATCGCATCGCGGCCAATACCTGCATCAGCCTGGCAGAAAAGCGCAAGCGTGAAAAAGAAGGTCTGCTGCAGACGATGATGCACTGGTGGGAATCATTTACCGCCGCTTCACCTGAAGACGAAGTTCTCGACAATGAAACCCGCCAGCTCAACCAGCAGGCAGTTGCCGAAAAGGTTGCCAGACTGCCCGAAACCTACCGAATGCCGGTGATTCTCAAAGATATTGAAGGGCTTCCTCTCGAAAAGATCTCAGAAGTTCTTGAGATCCCCGTCGGAACCGTTAAATCACGCATCAATCGTGGCCGACGGATATTACAGGAATCGCTTCAGGCTTATGTGTATGGGAGACTCGAATGAAAAAATGCAATCGCTATCTGGATGCTCTTGATCAGAATCTGGCAGAAGATTCGGCCCGCTGGCAGGATGTACTGATGCATGCCAGCAGATGCCCCGACTGTTCGTCCGATATAAAATTTCATACCGAGATGCTCGAAAAGCTCGCCGAAACGCCGCCACCAGCATATCCGGCAGGTCTGCACGAAAACATCATGCAGGCCGTTGCCTCTGACGGCAATGACTCCGGTTCATCCGGCGAAGGGGCGCTCGCCTGGCTGCTCGACCGGTTTCTGCAGCCGCTCGAACTTGCGGTGCCTGCCGCATGTCTGCTGATGTTCGTTTTTCTCGTGCAGATCAATCATGAGCCGGAAAATGGCAGCGCAGCAGTGCAGGCCTACGCGGCCAGAGCCAAAAGCCAGACTGTGCGGGTTGCCGAACTGCCGCCCGCCGACCCCGATGCGCTCGAACATGTTTCCGGGGCTGAAGTCAAAGAGTTCCTTGCGCGCCTTGAGGAATTTAACCGCTCCCACCCTCAGGAACCGGGTTCTGTAAACACAGCATTGCCTTCAATTGAGCTCGTCAACGACAACCTCTGGAGGGAACCATGAGCCGTAGAAATGTTTTTTTTGCGGTATCGTTGCTTTTACTCAGCATTTTCTCTCTGAATTCAACCGCCGCCAATGCCGCACCGTCAGAGCTTTTTGGCACTTCACTTATCGCCGACATTGCCGAAAAAGTCAGCCCGGCAGTCGTGGCCATCGAATCGGTCCAGTATGTCAGGGCCCGGCGCCGTGCCGGCTCTGGCGACCCGTTCCTCGACCAGTTTTTCGGGCACCTTTTCGATGATGATTTTATGGGTCACAACAACGTAATTCCGAAGCGCGGCAACGGTTCAGGCGTTCTGATCAGCCCCGATGGGCATCTGCTCACCAACGAGCACGTCATCGCCGACGCTGATGAAATTCAGGTTAAGCTCAACAACGGCAAAAGCTTCAAGGCCACCATTATCGGCAAAGATACGCTCACTGATCTGGCGGTGCTCAAAATCGAAGCAGACAACGCGCTGCCGCACATACCCATTGGCGACTCTTCAACCATGCGGGTTGGCGAATGGGTTATCGCCATCGGCAACCCATTTGGCCTTGGCATGACCGTTACCACCGGCGTTATTTCGGCGATCAACCGCGATCTTTCGGTTGACCGCACCCGCTCATACAAAGACCTTATTCAGACCGATGCTTCGATCAATCCCGGCAATTCCGGCGGCGCGCTCATCAATTCACGCGGCGAACTGATCGGTATCAATACCGCCATTATCCCTTACGGACAGGGCATTGGCTTTGCCATACCGGTTAATCGCGCCAAGCGAATCGTGGGCGATCTGATGGCATACGGAAAAGTTAAAAAGGCTTTTCTGGGAGTGACGGTTCAGCGCATCACGCCAGACCTCGCAAAATATTTTGAAATCCCGGAAGAGGGGGTGCTGATCACCGATGTTGCCAGAAACTCATCGGCCGAAAAAGCCCAGCTGGTACCCGGCGATGTCATTCTTGAAATCGATGGCAAAAAGATTCGCAATCCCAGCGACTTTCAAGAGGGAATCGACGACCATCGCGTCGGCGACAAGGCCAGCATCAAAATCTTTCGCAAGGGCAAGGAAGGCGTTGCCGAAGTTGAATTCAGGGAAAACCCGGCAGCAAAGAACCCTCTCGGAGTGACCGTCAGCAAAATTACCGGGGAACTGGTAAGAAAATACGATCTTTACGTTGACGAAGGCTGTGTCATCACCTCGGTCATTTCCGGTTCTGCGGCAGAGCGCGCCGGTCTGCGTCCGGGCGATGTCATTCATCAGGCCAACCGCACCGTAACACTCGACGAAAAAGCTTTTGAAGCGGCTATGGCCCAGATGGCAAAAGAGGGTCGGGCTGTTCTGAGAATTATCCGCGGGCAAACGGTTAACCTGCTGCTTGTTAATGCGCAATAAATTTGGTAATTTACGAAAAAGAGATTGCATTCAGAAAATGCTGTTCGTATAATCTAGCTATATAACCTCACCCATCGGAGGGCAATGTCATGCAATTGGTAGATGTGCTCAAGGAAAACCAGGTTTTCCTGAATTTCGAAGCAGAAAACAAAGATCAGGCCATTGAAAAATTCATTTCATCACTGCAGAAAACCGGTTCAATAAAAGAACCAGCTGCCCTCAAAGACGCTCTCTTTGAAAGAGAAAAACTTGGCACCACTGGTGTTGGCGGAGGCATTGCCATGCCGCACGCCCGTTCGAGCGCCATCAAAGACCTTACCGTCGCTTTTTTCAGATCCGAAGCCGGTATTGATTTCAAGGCGATCGACAATGCGCCGGTGAATCTGGTGTTCATGCTCCTCGCGCCGATTTCTTCCGGCGGCCCTTATCTGAAGCTTCTTGCCAAGATTTCCCGCCTGCTGCGCGGTGATGATTTCAAAAACTCTCTGCTCCAGGCCAAAGACGCGGCAGAAGTCATGCAGATCATCAAAGAAAACGACTGAGAGACGACAGCTTGTTTTCTCTTAAAGACAAAAAACTCAGAATTTTGACCCTGCTCGCCCTTATGGGGGCAGGGTTTTCTTATTTTGATGGCCTGCCGCTGAGTGGCCAGACCCGAATGCAGGCTGCTCCAAAAGCCGGCGAAAGCGGCAAGAGCGGCACCCGCCGCAAAAAGGCTGCAACCGACAAGAAAAAAGCTCAGGTGCAGGAAGACGAAGACGCCATATTCCTTAAAGATGCAGAGAAGGCCATGACCTATCTGCCCGACATTTTTCGTTGCCCCGAATGTGGCTACGAACAGGACGAACCCGGCAACTGCCCTGATCACAACACCATAGAGCTGGTCAAGGTGCTTTCGCGCGGTCGTGACCCGCTTGAGCCGGCAGAGCTCGACGGCAATGAAGATCTGATCGTCGACATTCCGCTCAAAGATCTGCAGTTCAGAAAAGATGTGGTTGTACCCGTCGCCAGCGAAACACCTGAACTGAAGTAAATTAAGCTTTTTACATAAAGCAGTCAGTGCTGTTAATCGGTTATAAACCCCGTGCCCCCGGGGAAAAGAATACATCTGCATGTGCGAGTTCAAGGAGAAGATAATGGCCCTGAATATTACCCAGAAAATTATCAAACAGCATCTCGTCAGCGGCGAAATGACCGCCAAAAGCCCGATCAACATCAAAATGGACCAGACACTGACCCAGGATGCCACCGGCACCATGGCCTATCTGCAGTTCGAAGCTCTCGGCGTGCCGCGCGTCAGAACCGAACTGTCGGTCAGCTATGTCGACCATAACACCTCCCAGATGGATTACAAAAATCCGGATGATCATATTTTTCTGCAGACCATTGCCGATAAGTTCGGCATCGTTTTTTCCCGACCCGGCAACGGCATCTGCCACCAGGTTCACCTCGAACGTTTCGGCAAACCGGGCAAAACCCTGATCGGCTCAGACAGCCACACCCCGACCTGCGGTGGTATCGGCATGCTGGCCATCGGTGCCGGCGGTCTCGATGTGGCAATGGCCATGGCTGGGCAGCCCTTCAATCTCAAAATGCCGATGGTCGTTAAAGTCAATCTGACCGGCAAGCTGCAGCCATGGGTTGCAGCCAAAGACGTCATTCTCGAAATCCTGCGCCGTGAAACGGTCAAGGGCGGGGTGGGCTACGTTTATGAATACGCCGGACCCGGCATCGACACCCTCACCGTGCCTGAACGCGCGACCATCACCAACATGGGTGCCGAACTCGGCGCCACCACTTCGGTTTTCCCCAGCGATGGTGAAACGAAGAGATTTCTCAAGGCCCAGGGCCGCGAAGCCGACTGGATCGAACTCAAAGCCGACCCCGACGCCACCTATGACCGCGTTATCGACATCGACCTGAGCAAAATCGAGCCGCTGGCAGCCTGCCCGCACATGCCTGATATCGTCAAACCGATCTCAGAACTCGAACACCTTCTGGTCGACCAGGTTATGATCGGCAGCTGCACCAACTCGAGCTATACCGACCTGACCCGTGCCGCCATGATTCTCAAAGGCAAAACCGTGCATCCGCGCCTGTCACTCGGGATTGCGCCGGGCTCACGCCAGGTTCTGCGCATGCTCGCCGACGAAGGGAAACTTTCTGACCTGGTCGCTGCCGGTGCCCGTCTTCTCGAAAATGCCTGCGGTCCCTGCATTGGCATGGGTTTCGCCCCGAAGTCAGATGCCATTGCCCTGAGAACCTCGAACCGAAACTTCGAAAAACGCTCAGGTACTGATTCTGCCCAGGTTTATCTGGTCAGCCCCGAAGTGGCAGCCGTCGCCTCGGTCGAAGGCAAATTCAGCGACCCGCGCAAATGGGGCAAATACCCCGAAGTCAAAATGCCCGAAAAATTCACCATCGATGACAGCATGTTCATTTTCCCGGGCAAAGACGGCAGCAAGGTCGAAATCGTCAGAGGCCCGAACATCGCCGCCCTGCCGATAAAAGAAAAAATGGGCCGTGAGATTGCCGCCAAAGCGGTTATCAAAGTCGGCGACAATATTACCACCGACCATATCATGCCGGCCGGCAAATATCTGCCACTGCGTTCAAACGTGCCCGAATACGCCAAGCACGTATTCGAAGGCGTTGATACACAGTTCTACAAACGCGCCGTCGAAATGAAGCGCAGCGTCATCATCGGTGGCGATAACTACGGTCAGGGCAGTTCGCGCGAGCATGCCGCCCTCTGCCCAATGTATCTCGGTATCGAAGCGGTTATCTGCAAAAGCTTCGCCCGCATACATCTCGCCAATCTCGTTAATTTCGGTATCCTGCCCGCCACCTTCAAAAACCCGGCTGACTACGACAGGATCGAAGTGGGCGATGAACTGAAGATCAATGTCGACAACCTCAACGGCGAACTGGTGCTCGAAAATGTCACCAGAGGCCATAAAATGCCGATCGTTCATACCCTGAGCGATGAAGACATGGTAATTCTCAAGGCCGGTGGTCGCCTTTCATACGCCAAACAGCAGGCTCTCGCCTGATCTGATCAGCTGATTAACCAGGCAAAGCAGCCGCCATGCGGCTGCTTTTGCTTATCGGCAACAGGAGTAACAATGTTCTATCTTAATCCAAACGGCTGGAATCATTATTCGGCAATCGCGAAAAACTGGCAGCCGTGCCATTCAACGCAATTCAACGACGCAGTCAGCCAGGCATGCCAGAAAGAAGCGGTCATGGCATCAGATTCTGTTATTGCGCTCCCGGGGGATGCCATACCACCTTTCAGCGGCAGCAAGATACTCTGCGTCGGCAGAAACTACCGCAAACACGCTCAGGAGATGGGTAACGACGTGCCTGACCGACCACTGTGGTTCAGCAAGCCGCCAAGCTCGATCATTGGAGAAGGCGGCAGTGTCATTCTGCCCGAAAATTCCGGCCGTATCGATTACGAAGGCGAACTGGCGCTGGTCATCTGCCGCCGAACCAGAAAAGTGGCGGTTGAAGATGCGTTAGATCACATCGGCGGCGTTACTGCCTGTCTCGACATGACCGCCAGAGAATTGCAGAAATCTGACGGGCAATGGACACGGGCGAAAGGCTTTGACACCTTTCTGCCGCTTGCCGGGCTGGTTGCGCCCTTTTCCCCAGACTGGGCCGCCGGGGCTATCGAAACCCGCAAAAACGATGTGATCGTGCAGCAGAGCAGCCTGAAGGCCATGGTTTTTGGCTTTGCCGAGCTGATCGCTGACATTTCGGCATGTATGACCCTCGAACCAGGTGACCTGATTCTGACCGGCACGCCCGAGGGGATCGGCCCGGTCACCCATGGCGATCGGCTGCAGGTAACGATTTCGGGCCCGGCCACCATTACCCTCAGGGTAAATGTTGCCTGACAAGCTCAATTGACAGCCGCAGCTCATAAAGGTATATTGTCACCCTTGATATTACTGGAGGCAAGAATGATCAGAAATTCACTCAAGATTCTGCTGGTTGCCGGTGCCCTGACCGTTGCCATGCCGCTTTTTGCAGCCCCGGCCCGTGAAGGCGTTGTAAAGGGCAGCTATATTAATCTGCGCAAGGAAAACAAGTTCAATTCGCCGATCATTGGCAAAAAAATGCGTGGCGACAGCTACAAGATTCTTTTCGAAGAAAAGAACTGGCTCAAAGTGTCTTTTTCAGACGGTCTTGAAGGCTGGCTCTACAAGACTCTGGTCGAGCAGACCCCTGAAAAATCCGCCAAACCCGCAGAAGATAAGACCGCTTCGGCGACCCCCGAAATAAAAAAAGACGATAAAAAGTCTGAAACAGCA
>Ga0116176_10004111_pt1 | contig 10622 bp, 7 predicted proteins | sample AD_STIC08_MetaG_FD_89803 | JGI IMG/M metagenome (GOLD analysis project Ga0116176, IMG submission 89803) | Active sludge microbial communities of municipal wastewater-treating anaerobic digesters from USA - AD_STIC08_MetaG | ecosystem: Engineered > Bioreactor > Anaerobic > Digestate | place: USA... | reverse complement strand
GTCATGGGGTTTCCCATGGCGGGACATCTGCGCGCGGCGGGACTCGAAGTGACGGTGTACAACCGCACGTCCGCGCGCGCCCGGCAGTGGGCCGGACACTATCAGGGCAGTGTTGCGGCGACCCCGGCGGAAGCTGCCGTCAATGCCCAGGTGGTATTCGCCTGCGTCGGTCGCGACGACGATGTGCGGGAAATCGCTCTGGGTGAAAACGGCGCGCTTGCCGCCATGAAGGCAGGCGCCATCTTTGTCGATCACACCACGGCGTCCGCGGCGCTTGCGCGCGAACTCGATAGCCGTTGTCGCGAGTTGAATCTTGGTTTTCTGGATGCGCCGGTAAGCGGTGGCCAGCTCGGCGCCGAAAAAGGCGCGCTGACCGTGATGTGCGGCGGCGCTGTCGATACCTTTGCCCGCGCGGCTCCGGTGCTGGCTCATTACGCCCGTGCCGCGCAGTTGCTGGGTCCGGCGGGCAGCGGCCAACTGTGCAAGATGGTCAATCAGATCTGTATCGCGGGTCTGGTGCAGGGGCTCGCCGAGGGCATCCACTTTGCGCAACAGGCGGGACTGGATCCGGTACAGGTGATCGACACGATCTCGAAGGGTGCCGCGCAGTCCTGGCAGATGGACAACCGCCACGCCACCATGATCCGGGGCGAATACGCGCACGGTTTCGCGGTCGACTGGATGCGCAAGGATCTCGACATCGTGCTCGCCGAAGCGCGCCGCAATGGCGCACGTCTGCCGATCGCGGCGCTGGTGGATCAGTTCTACGCCGACATCCAGGCCGCTGGTGGCGGGCGCTGGGATACGTCGAGTCTACTCACCCGGTTGCAGACTGCCCAGGAGAACCACGGATGACGCATGCGAGCGAATTCAACGCGGGTCTGCTGGATTTTCTGGCGCGATCCCCGACGCCGTTTCACGCCACCGCGAATCTCGCGGCGCTGCTGGCGGCGGCGGGGTTCAAGGCGCTGGTGGAAACCGCCGACTGGGCGCTTAAGCCCGGAGGCCGCTATTACTGCATCCGCAATGATGCATCGCTGATCGCCTTTGTGCTGGGCACGGAAGCGCTCGCCCGCCATGGCATCCGCATGCTGGGCTCCCATACCGACAGCCCCTGTTTGATGGTACGGCCCCATCCGGAAAAAAACCGGCGCGGCTATTTTCAGTTGGGGGTCGAGGTCTACGGCGGCGCACTGCTCAATCCCTGGTTCGATCGCGATCTTTCCCTCGCCGGACGAGTCGTGGTACGCGATCCGAGTGGCCGCTTGCGGTCTCATCTGGTGGATTTTCGCCGCCCGCTGGCGGTGATTCCGAGTCTCGCCATTCATCTCGACCGCGAGGCCAATCGCAATCGCAGCATCAACGCCGAAACCGACATTCAGCCGCTGCTCGGGCAGTTGGTGGGTGACGCTACCGGCGATCTGCGCTTGTTGCTCGCCCAAGAGCTGGCCGTCAACGGCGCCGCGGTGGGCGAGGTGCTGGATTTCGAACTCTGTCTTTACGATACCCAGCCGCCGGCGCGGATCGGCCTTGGCGGCGAATTCATCGCGGCCGCGCGGCTCGACAATTTGCTGAGTTGTTATGTCGGCGTGCGGGCGTTGCTCGCATCGCAGGGCAACGAAACCCGTCTGGTCGTGTGCAGTGACCACGAAGAAGTGGGCAGCGCGTCCGCGAGCGGCGCGCAGGGCCCGTTTCTGGAATCGGTACTGATGCGCCTGCTGCCGGATGCGACCGAGCGCACCCGCGCCCTGATGGCGTCGCTGCTGATCTCCGCCGACAACGCCCACGGCGTGCATCCCAACTTTCCCGCCCGCCACGACGACAATCACGGGCCGTTGCTGAATCGTGGCCCCGTGCTCAAGGTCAATACCAATCAGCGCTATGCCACCAACAGTGTGACGGCGGCGCGACTGCGCCAGTGGGCGCGGGATGCGGACGTGCCGCTGCAAACCTTCGTGGCCCGCAACGACATGGGTTGCGGCAGCACCATCGGGCCGCTCACCGCGGCGCGGATCGGTGTCCCGACCCTGGATCTGGGGGTGCCGACCCTGGCCATGCACTCGATCCGGGAATTGGCGGGTGCGGCGGACGCAGAGAGTCTGTTTACGCTCGCCACGCGCTGCTTCAATCATTCCGGTTCGCTTGCCGTCGATTGACGCGCTTGTTTCGCGGTGAACTTGCGCCCAACGACGCTTCGAACCTGCCAACCGTCCCGGCGCATCACAGGGTGCCAAGCGCGCGGCGCAACAGCAGTCTGGTAAGCATCTGGTCGTAAGTCGCGTTGAGCCGGTTGGTGTGCGCCTGCAGGCGCAGGGTTTCGGCGTCCAGCACCTGGGAGTGGCTGACCATGCCCTCGCGATACAGGTTGCGGGTTGCGGTGAGGTTTTCCTCGCCCTGGGTTACGGCACTGGCAGCCGCAGCGAGGCGAACGCTGGTGGCGTTGTAATCGAGCCACGCCTGACGGACCTGGAGTTCGATGAGTGTCTGAAGCTCGGCCAGTTGCGCCTGTAACGCGGCTCTCTGGTGCTCCAGGTCGGCGCGCTCGTGATGGCTCGCGCCACCGTCGAACACCTGCCACACCATGCCGACATTCGCGGCCCAGACCGCTTCGTCTACCTGATTCGAGTTTTCCTGATAGCCATAACCGCCGCCCAACCCAACCTGGGGCCGCGCTGCGGCGCGAACGCTGTCGGCGCGGTGGGTGAGAGCATTGATGCGCTGGCGCATTGCATCCAGCTCGGAGCGCTGGGTCAGCGCGGCAGTGGTGAGCAGCACGAGATCACGGCCATCGCCGTCGACCACCGGTTCGGCGAAATCCACGGCTTGGTCGAGAGGGCGGGCCAGCAGGCGGTTGCAGGCGGCGCTGGCCAGAGCGTGGCGATTACGAGCGCCGGTGAGCTGTTGTCGGGCGTCCGCGGCGGACACTTCGGCGACCAGCACGTCGGTGTTGGCCACCAGACCTTGCTGCTTGAGATTGCCTACGTCGCGCTGATGCCGGGTCAGATTCTCCAGATGACTTTCCGCCAACGCGATGCCCTGTCGCGCGCGCAATACATCAATCAGGGTTGCCGCGACGGCCATTTTCAGATCCTGGGTTTCGCTCGCGGTGTCACCCTGCGCGGCGCTTTCGCCCGCGCGGGCGGCGGCGATGGCGGCGGGAATGCGGCCGCTGGTGTAGAGCGGCAGGCTGGAATAGGCACTGTAATAAAGCGCGCTTTTCTCCCAATAAGCGAAACGGAAATCCTGACCGGCAAGCTTGCCCTGAATCGTCGGCGGATTATCCAGGCGCATGTAATTGGCGCTCAAGGTCAGTTGCGGCAGACGTGCCGCCTTGGCGCGCGCCACGCCCTGGGCAGCGGCTTGTTGCTGTTCCTCGACGGCTTGCAGGCGGTGATTGCCGGCGAGCGCTTCGCGCCAGGCGTCGTCCAGCGTTTCCAGCCCGGCGCTGGTCCCGCACCACAATAGCGGCGTCAGACCGATCAACAGGACGAGTGGTTTCACAAACTTGTCTCTCCGCGATCGCGATATTCGCGCTCGAGCAGTTGGTGGAACAGCACCGGCACCACGACGATGGTCAGAAAGGTCGAGACCAGCGTGCCGAAGATCAGCGAAATGGCGAGACCGCCGAAAATCGGATCGCGGATCATCACCGCGCTGCCGAGTACCGTTGCAAGCGCGGTCAGCAGGATCGGGCGCACCCGCAGCAGGGTTGCTTCCAGTACCGCCTCGCGCAATGCCACGCCTTGTTTCAAATGATCCCGTACGAAATCGATGATGAGCAGCGAATTGCGCACCACGATGCCGGCGAGTGCGACGACGCCGATCATGGAGGTGGAGGTGAACGCCTGGCCGAGCAGCCAGTGCCCGGGGAACACGCCGATCAGGCCCAGCGGGATGGCCGCCATCGCCACCAGGGGAATGCGGAACGACTGGTAGTAGGCGACCAGCAGAATGTAAATGAACAACAGTGCCAGACCGAGGGCATTGACCAAGTCGCGAAAGGCATCCAGGGTGAGGCGCATTTCGCCATCCCACAGCAAGTGGTAGCCGGTAATGGTGTTGGCGTCGGTGCGCTTGAATCGCAGATTGCCGGTGGTCAGGCGCTGGCCGTCGGGCGTCGCCAGACCGTCGAGCAGGCGGTCGAGGTGCAGCACGGCGAAGATCGGTGTACTGCGGGCGACTTCGCCTGTCACATAGACAACGCGCTCATAGTCCTTGTGAAGGATGGGCTTCGCGACGCTGTCGTACGTCACCGTCGTGAGGCTCGACAAGGGAATCTTCTGCCCGGTCGCGTTGGTGATGAACGCGGTCGTGAGATCGTCAGGATTCACTTCGCGCGCCGGCGGCAGGACGAGCCGCATCGGCACCGGGTGTCGTTCGTCCGGCGCATAAAGCCGGCCGACCGCTGTCCCGCGCAACAAGCGGTTGAGTTCGGCGGCGACCGCTGCCGGGCTGATGTCGGCCAGCGCGGCTTTTTCGCGGTCCACATGAATTTTCCGGATGTGCATGGGCGCGTGCGTCGAGGTGTCCACCTCGACCATATCGTGGGTTGCGCGGAACGCGGTTGCGACCTGCGTGGCGATGGCTTCCATGACGTCGAGATCGCGGCCGTAGATTTCCGCCAGCACGCTGGCCCGCATCGGTGGCCCGGGCGGATCTTCCGCCAGCCGTATCAGGGCGCCGGGGTAACGGTTCTGAATGGCGGCGATGGCGTCGCGCAGACGCAGCACCAAGGCGATGGAGCTGACGTCACGCTCTTGCTTGGGAACGAGATTGACGCGCACTTCCGCGATGTGTGCACCAGTCTTGTTGGTCGCGCCGCGCAGCAGGCCGTTGAAATCGACCACGCCGGATTGTCCGACCCAAGTCTGGTAGTTGAGGATTTCCGGTTGCTGGCGCAACAGATTGCCGACCTCGCGCGCCACTCGGTCGGTGGCTTCGAGTGGAGCATCCTCGGGCATGTCGATGGTGATGTTGAAGGTGTTTTTGTTGTCCTTGAGCAGCATCGCCAGATCGACGCCCAGCAGCGACACCGGCCCGCCGACACCGGCCGGACGCAGGAACTGCCAGGTGGGTTGCAGGCAGGCAAGGACAATGGCGCTGATCACGGCGGTGTACAGACAGCGCCGCGCGCCGGGACGGATCAGCAGCGGCGTCAGCCAGCGCCGGTAGAGGCGGGTGAGCCGCGACTGCTTCTGGATGGCCGCCAGCAGAGGCAACTCGTTGCGGCTGAGCCAGCGGTGGGCCGCCCAGGGTGTGACGATGTAGGCCACCAGCAGGGACGCGAACATGGCGATCGGCACGTTGAACGCCACCGGATAAAAATACTGGCCGACCATGCCGCTGAGGGCAACCAACATCGACGAAAAGCCAAGAATCACCGCGAAGGTGGCCAGGCTGGTGGCGTTGCCGATTTCGTTGGTGGCTTCGATCGCCAACTCGCGCCGGCTGCGGTCGCCGCCGTGATGAAAATGGCGATGGATGTTTTCCACCACCACCATGGCGTCGTCCACCAGCATGCCGAGGGACAAAATCAGGGCAAACAGGGTGACCCGATTGATGGTGGGGCCGAACAGGTAGTCCGCACCCAGGGTGAGCGCGACCGTGATGGGCACCGCCAGCGCCACCACCAGCGCGGAGCGCCAGCCGAGGAAAAAGATGGTGACGACAAAGACGCACACCAGGGCAATGCCAAATTCCTCCAGCAACCGGTTTACCGCCTCGTTGGCCTTGGCGCCGTCATTGCGGGTGACGATGAGATCGATCCCGGCGGGAACGAAGGTGGGCCGCATCGTTTCGATGCGCGCGAGTACCTCGTTCGCCATTGATACCGCGTTGGTGTTAGCTTTTTTCGCCACCGCCAGGGTCACCGCCGCGAGTTCCGGGTCGGCATCGCGACCGAAAGCGGGGTCGGCGGGGCCATAGGCGAAACGGCTCAGGTCGGTGCGCTCCGGCGGCGGACCATCGCGGACCGAGGCGACATCGGACAGATATACCAAGCGCTGGTTTTGACTGCCGACGATTACCTGCTCGAGTGTGCTGACATCGAACAGCCGATCGTGCAGCGCGGCTTGAACCTGGCGCTGGCCGGTGACCTGCGTGCCGAGCGGCACCGAAACATTGGCGAGCGCGATCGCCTGCTGCAACTGCTCCAGCGGGATGCCGTAGGCATTGAGCCGGGCCAGATCCGGCTCGATGCGCACTTCCCGGTCGCGACCACCGCGCACATAGGCGTCGGCTACCGGCCGCAGACTGCGCAACTGATCGGTCATCCGCTCGGCGATGCGTCTGAGGGCGTAATCGTCGTACTGCGCCGAGGCGAGCGTGACCGTAACGATGGGAACATCGTCCACATCGACACTTTTCACCAGCGGCTCGCTGCTGTCGGCGGGCAGCAGTTCGCGCGATTGCAAAATGTGATCGTAGAGTTTGACCAAGGCTTTCTCTTTGTCCTGGCCGACTTCTAATTGCACGTTCAGGATGGCCAGCGAATCCATCGCCGTGGCGTAGGTGTGATCCACGCCCGCGATCTGTTTGATGGTGTTTTCCAGCGGGCGGACGACCAGGGCCTCCATCTCCAGCGGCGTGGCGCCCGGCAAGCGCACGATGATGTCGGCGGCGGGCACCACGATCTGGGGGTTTTCCTCGCGCGGCGTGTTGCGGATCGCCACCACGCCCAACAACAGGCAGGCAAGGATGACCACCGGGGTGATGCGCGAGGTGACGAAGATCCGCGTCAGCCAGCCCGCGGCGTTGAATCCGGAATCATTCACTGCGAGCGTCTTCCGCGTTGATGCGCGTCCCTTCCGGCAGCCGTGGCGCGGCGCGCGCAATGATGCGCTCGCCAGGCGCGATCCCGGCGGTCACCTCGATCCGGTCCGGCCATTCGCGGCGCGTGCGCAGCCAGCGGAACCGGGCGCGCTGCTCGGCATCCACCACGAACACACCGGTGAGCCCGCCGCGTTCCACCAGCGCCGTGCGCGGCACCGCGAGCAGGGTTTCGTCGCCAAGATTGAAATGCGCGCGGCCGAATAATCCCGGCGCCAGGCCGGACGCTTCCGGCAGCGCGATTTTCACCGCGAAGCGCCGGGATACCGGATCGCCGGAGGGCACGATGCGGGTGAGCCGTCCCGACAGGGGCGCGGCGATGCCGTCGATGGTCACCCGCACCGGGGCTCCCGGTGTGAGCGCGCCCAGCCATTCCTCCGCGACCCAGGCTTCCAGCAGCAGCCCCTTGGGCGATTCCAGCGTCAGCAGCGGCAGTCCGGGCGCGACCAGATCGCCGCCGCGACGCTGGCGCGCGATCACCACGGCGTCCACCGGGCTGGTGATGCGCGTGTACTGTTGCTGCGCGCTGGCCTGCTCCAGTGCGGCGCGGGCCGCGCGCACCTGGCCGATGGCAGCATCCCGTTGCAGGCGGGCCTTGCGTACCTGGGCTGCGGGAATGCTGTCCTGGGCCAGCAGCGCCTCGTAGCGCGCGAGATCCCCGTCCGCGTCGGCCAGTGCCGACCGGGCGGTGTCGAGCGCGGCGCGGGCCTGGGTAATGGCGGCGGCGATCTGGCTGTCGTCGATCTGCACCAGCAGGTCGCCCGCCGCGACATGGTCGCCCTCGGCGACCGCGATGCGCTGGATGTAGCCGCTGATCTTGGAAGCGATCTCGATGCGCCGGTCCGAGACCACATTCCCGGCCACCGCGTATTCGCGTGGCTGCGTTGTCGTGGCGATGGCGATCACCGGAGCCCGCACTCCCGTATCCGGCGCCGGCACCGGATACGGGAGTGCGGGCTCCGGAGCAGCCGGCCAGCGCCATGCCCAGCGGCACCAGCAGGTACAGACGCCGCCAGCCGGCCAACGTACCGATCTGCACGCGGCGCATCAGGCGGGCGCTCCCAGACCGTGACGCAGCAGATCGGCGACGTGGCGCGCCACCGTGGCCGGCTTGTCGTGACTGGCCCGGTTGCCTGGCAGCAGCTTGCGTGCGTCCTGGGTCTGATAGTGGAACGCGACCAGACTGATGATCGAGATCGACAGCAGATGAGGGTCGTAGCGGGATTTGAAGGAGTTCGCGAGCTGCTGGATGGCGGCAAACAGCTCGCTGAAGGTCTCCTGCACGAGTTGGCGAGTGCGCTCGGGGTCGGCGTCCAGCAACACCCACTGCAACAGCTTGCGGAAATTGCCTTCCCGCGCCAGTGTCTGCGCAAACCACAACAGGAACGCCTCCAGACTCGCGAACGGATCGCCGGCGGCGGCGACGATCTTCCTGGCCGCCGCGGTCTTGGCCCGGAACGCGTATTTTACGGTGTCGAGATACAACTGTTCCTTGTCCGCGAAATGATGGTAGAGCGCCGCCGGCGTAACCCCGACGTGCTCGGCCACCGTGCGCATGGATACACCCGCGAAACCGGCCGCTGCGAACAGATGGATGGTCTGCTCCAGGATCTGGGTGCGAGCCTTGCCCTCATCCGCAACTCCGCCGGCTGGCATGACGACTCCTGGCTAAACGAACGTTCGGTTAATGATAGGTGGATCGTAACGCTGTCGCAACCACCGGCGATCCTGACGCGGAGCCGACCAGCGCCACGATTTCGCCGGGACATTCAAGGGCATTCGTATTTTGACAGCGAGTCGCGTCCCCCCATGGCCCCCAGCCGGAATCAGGCCTGAGCAAGCACCACCAAGCCCAACAAAACAATCGTGAGTGCCATGCAAAACACCCCTGCCGCGGTAGTGCGCAAGGACGACTCCTGAGCGCTGGTGGGGCTCGGCAGCGCTCACTACGGCGCCGGCCACGTTCCGCGATTTGGTCGCGGCGGGCGGCTTCGAGTAGGGTCGTTGCGGCGCTACCACTGTCGCCGATCAGCACGCGCCGCGCGCCCGATGCGCCCCCGGTGCAAGGATTTACAAGAAATGGCTTCCCGGTAAGCAACGGATCCTGGTGCAGGCACGGTCGCAACCTGTGCGGTGCTTTAGGCGCGCTTCAAAGCGGCGGGATAGATGGGCAACATTGATCGTCCCCGGGATACGGGCTACGCTGCGACCCGTTGACTGAGCAGGGCTTGCCGGCCGCAGATGCCTTCGTTATCGCGCCGGAGAATGGGTGGCCTGGGGAACATGCGGGGTATCCGGAAATGGCCCGGAATCCCGCAGTGGTTGGCTGCCATCAGGGCGCATTGAAGAGCGGCGACAGCGTGTGCAGGTGATTGTTCAAAGTAGGGTTTTGGCAGAGAGACAGCTTGATCCGGCCTATCTGAGCCCGGCGCGGTTCGTGCGGGATCTGCGGAAATCTTCCCTGTTTAAACACGGAAGATTTCCAGATACTCAATGTTATGCGCTGAACGGGAATGAATCACGACATGATTGATTTCGAAACCGCTACAAAGGGTGATCATAATAAGTTTATAGATCATTTCCCTCAAAACGGTGACTTAACCCTACAAGTGTTAAAGGGTCACCTCCTGCTTGAAGAGCTCTTGCGGGAAATATTTCTGATGCAACTCCCCCTGCCAAGTGCGCTAAGTGGTAACAAAGGAACTTCATTCGAATGTCATCAAATTATCTGTTTGATTGAAGCGATGACACCACATAGTCAAACTGTCCCATGGATATGGGTGGCCGCAAAGAAGCTCAATAATGTCAGAAATGAGCTTGCTCACCGGCTAAATCCTAAAGGCCTTGAGAGTAAGGTTGCTGATCTTGTTAAGTATGTTAAGTCAGAAAGTCCTGAAATATCTGATGCAGAATCGGCGTTGGGAATTCCGAAAGGAAATGAATTCACCGTAGTAATTGTCGCGATGTGTTCATGCTTGGCTTCTTTAAAGCCGGTACTGGAGCAGCATGTCAAAACTACTGGTAAACGCGCATAACAACGCGCTCCAGCCGACGTCGGCGCTAACGCGCCGCCGCGTCTGAGCTTGGTCGTTATGCGCTTAGAGGTAGAGATAACATGAACCCTACCATCCTTCGGGAAAAAGGCTATCGGTTCTTCTTCTTTTCACGGGAGGAGCCTAGAATGCATGTACATGTTATGTGTGAATCTGGCGAAGCCAAGTTCTGGCTTGAACCTGAAATTGAGCTGGCAAAGAACTCCAAGTTTAACCGCCAGCAACTCCATGAAATTGAGGCACTGATAGAGGCGCACTTCCATGAGTTCATCGGCGCGTGGAAACAACATTTCGGCGGCTGAGGTAACCCACATCTCTAGTCATGGTGTGTGGGTTCTCGTCCAGAACGAAGAGCTCTTCATGTCTTATGAAGACTTTCCTTGGTTTAAAGATCAGCCGCTGACATCCATTCTGTCGGTGCAAGAGTCTGCAAACGGCCATCTCTACTGGCCTGCAATCGACGTCGATCTCACCGTAGACATCATCAGAAATCCTGAACGCTTTCCGCTCAAGGCAAAGTGAGCCGGCGTGCATAACAACTCGTTGTAGGCGCGACGGCCCTGTCGGGCCGCGGCCTGAACTCGAACGTTATGTCTTTTGATGCCAGGGTGTAGGTATTGAACCGCCCTGGGTTTTGAGGAGGCTCCAACGCTTGAGAGAATGGAGCCATGAACAAGTCAAACAAGTTTTCACCTGAGGTCCGTGAGCGCGCGGTACGGCTGGTGCAGGAGCACCGCGGGG
>Ga0116176_10004110_pt1 | contig 10625 bp, 7 predicted proteins | sample AD_STIC08_MetaG_FD_89803 | JGI IMG/M metagenome (GOLD analysis project Ga0116176, IMG submission 89803) | Active sludge microbial communities of municipal wastewater-treating anaerobic digesters from USA - AD_STIC08_MetaG | ecosystem: Engineered > Bioreactor > Anaerobic > Digestate | place: USA... | reverse complement strand
GTACATGCCACGGTCGGGGCGGACCGGTGAGCGGGCAGGAAGATCCGCACGGCGACGAGCGCGAGGAAGGCATGTCGGCGTGCGGGTGTGACGCCCCCATTGCCACGGCGCCTGGCGACGACGACGCGGTGGACCACCTGTGGCAGGTGCGTGACATCCAGCTGGGGTTGGTGTCCGGCGTCCTGCTGCTGGCCGGTTTCCTGACCGGCCTGGCCGGATGGGAAACGGTCAGGCTCGTCCTCAGCGGGGTGGCGTTGCTGGTCGGCGGGTCGACGTTCATACCGGGTGCGTTGAAGAAGCTCGCCAAGGGCAAGCTGGGAGTGGGTCTACTGATGACCATCGGCGCCGTGGGCGCCACCCTCCTGGGCCAGGTCGAGGAAGCCGCGACCTTGGCGTTCCTGTTCTCCCTCAGCGAGGGCCTGGAGGACTACTCGCTGGCCAGGACCCGGCACAGTTTGCGCGCCCTGCTTGACCTGGTCCCCCGGCAGGCCACCGTGCTGCGCGACGGCGACGAGGTTGTCGTCGATCCCGACGAGCTCATCCTGGGCGACCTGATGGTGGTCAAGCCGGGCGAACGGCTCGCCACCGACGGCGTCATCCGCACCGGACGGACAGCCTTGGACACCTCGGCGATCACCGGCGAATCCATGCCGATCGAGGTCGGCCCCTCCGACGAGGTGTACGCCGGTGCGATCAACGGCACCGGCATCCTCGAGGTGGAGGTGACCTCGACCGCGGACAACAACTCGCTGGCCCGAATCGTGCACATCGTCGAGGCCGAGTCGTCCCGGCGCGGGACCACCCAACGGCTCGCCGACAGGATCGCGAAACCGTTGGTACCGGGGATCCTCATTGCAGCGGCCTTGACTGTGGTCGCCGGCTTCGCCGTGGGCGACCCCGGCCTGTGGCTGCAACGAGCATTGGTCATGGTGGTCGCCGCGTCCCCCTGCGCCCTGGCCATTTCGGTGCCGGTCACCGTCGTGGCATCCATCGGGGCGGCCAGCCGGCGCGGCATCCTCGTCAAGGGTGGCGCCGCGATGGAGGTCCTCGGCAAGGTCCGCACCGTCGCCCTGGACAAGACCGGAACCCTCACCCGCAACCAACCCGTCGTCATCGAGGTGACAACCACCGGCCCGCACACCCGCGAGCAGGTGCTCGCCTGGGCCGCCGCGCTTGAGGCACGCAGCGAGCACCCCCTCGCCAAAGCCATCCTCGCCGCCACCGAAACCACCACGACCGCCGACGACGTGCAGGCGGCCATCGGCGCCGGACTGACCGGCACCCTGGACGGGCACAGCCTAAGGTTGGGGCGTCCCGGCTGGATCGAGGCAGGCCCACTCGCCGGCGACATCGACCGGATGCAACAAGCCGGGGCCACCGCCGTCCTCGTCGAGGTCGACGGGCAGACCACCGGCGCGATCGCGGTCCGCGACGAACTCCGCCCCGAAGCCGCCCATGTCGTCGCCCACTTCCGCTCCCACGACTATGCCGTCGCGATGCTCACCGGGGACAACACGGCCACCGCCCAGGCGCTCGCCGCCGAGGCCGGGATTACTGACGTGTACGCCGACCTGCGGCCCGAGGACAAGTCGACCATCATCCACAGGCTGCGGGAAAGGGGCCAGGTCACGGCGATGGTCGGCGACGGCGTCAACGACGCCCCCGCGTTGGCCAGCGCCGACTTGGGCGTGGCCATGGGCGCCATGGGCACCGACGTCGCCATCGAAACCGCCGACGTCGCCCTGATGGGCGACGACCTGCGCCTCCTGCCGCACGCGTTCGATCACGCCCGCTACACGCGCGGGATCATGCTGCAGAACGTGGTCCTGTCGATCGCGTTGATCGCGGTCCTGATCCCGCTCGCCCTTTTCGGCGTCCTGGGGTTGGCGGCCGTGGTGCTGGTTCACGAGGTAGCCGAGGTGTTCGTGATCGCCAACGGTGTCCGCGCGGGCCGCACCACCCACCTGCCCACCCTCACCGCATTGGCCGACAGGCCCGCCCTCCAAGGAGCGACAGCGTGAGCACGGGCCACGACCACGCGCCGCAGGGCACCCATCGGGGCAAGTTGGCGATCGCGTTCGGGATCACTGCCACCATCCTGGTCGCCGAGCTCATCGGCGCGTGGTGGACCAACAGCCTGGCGCTGTTGGTCGACGCCGGCCACATGCTCACCGACGCCTCGGGCCTGCTGATGGCGCTCATCGCCGCAAACCTCGCCCTTCGTCCACCCACCCCCGAACGCACCTGGGGTTGGCGGCGCTCCGAAGTGCTGGCCGCTGGAGCCCAAGCCGCGGTCCTGCTCGGGGTCGGGGTACGCGTTCGCCGAGGGTGTTCGACGACTGGCCACACCCCCGGAGGTCGCCGCCGGCGGGCTGCTGGTGTTCGGCATCGTCGGTCTGGTCGGCAACATCGTCTCGATGCTGGTACTCAGCTCGGGCCGCGGTGCGAACCTCAACATGCGCGCCGCCTTCCTTGAGGTCGTCAACGACGCCCTCGGATCGGTGGCGGTGATCGTGAGCGCGGTCGTCATTGCGCTGACAGGGTGGACCCGGATCGACGCCCTCGCAGGCATGCTGATCGCGACCCTGATCGTGCCGCGGGCGATCACCATCCTGCGGGAGGCGGGGAGCATCCTGCTGGAGTCCACTCCTCCGGGGTTGAACCTCGAAGAGGTCCGTCGTCACATCCTGGAGGTGCCGCACGTGGTGGGGGTGCACGACCTGCACGCTTCCACCATCGCCACCGGTCTGCCGGTCCTCACCGCCCACGTTGTGGTCGAGGAGGCCTGCTTCGCCGACGGCCACGCCGCCCAGATGCTGACTGATCTCCAAGCGTGTGTGGCCGACCACTTCGACGTGAGCGTCGAGCACTCCACCTTCCAACTCGAATCACCCGACCACGCGCAACGCGAACACACCACACACAGCTAGTTCGATCCCTCAGTCCCGACCAGCGCCAGGAGCGCAATCGTGCTCCCGCCCCGCGGCAGATCAGCGCGCGCGGCACTTCGAGAGTTGAGTCCTCACCTCAGGCGTGGGGAGGCTCGGGGTGAGTGGTTTCAATGTTCGCCCGTCAGCATCCCGGACCACGAAGGACGAGTAGCCGACCCAGAAGGGCTCAGTCAGCGCGATCGTTCGCAGCGCCACCTACAACCTCAACGGCGCCTCGTCGAAGACGGTGACCTTCTCGTTCGAACGGTTGAAGTGGAACCAGAGGTGGTCTCACGGCAACGACGAGCCGATCTGGCTGAACCCTCAGGTTGAGTGGGAAACCATGACCTCGGGCGACCCTCTGGTCCTTGTCATTCCCGGCGACGGGCCACAGGAGACGCCTGTCGCACGGCTGCCGATCTACCTGAAGGCTGAGGCCGGACATCGTTGAGGTGGGAGGTGGGTTCCAGCTGGGACGTCGCGCAGGAGACTTCCGACGCTTGAAGCAGCGCCCCAGTCAAGTGGCATCGCCGGAAATGTCCAGGCGCGCCGATATCCTGCATACGCGCCTGCCCGGGTGGGGGGCGGACGTGGTGCGCGATCAAGGGTGCGTGATGGTTGATGAAGCGGCGGTCGTCGAACAGTTCCTGGAGCTGGCTCGGGGCACAAGTAGCTCCCTGATCGACTTCCTGCCGGCCTTCGAGGAGGCCGTCACAGTTTCGGGGACGTCGACTCTCGTGAGGACGCACTTTCTTGCGCACGATGCCAACGGGACTCCTGCTGTGGAGCAGCTCGCAGGAGCGATGGCGTCCGCGGCCATGGACTTCTGCATACCTCGCGCGAAAATCGAGCGAGCGGTCGCAGAGCAGATGGAGACGGGGTCGACGGCGGCGATCGTGAGCCTTCATGAGCAGGCCCGCAACCTGTTCGTGAAGTCGGAGGGTTCAGGGGAGGGCGGCGAGCTCCTCCTGTTCCTTCTCATGGAACGAGTGCTGCAGCGACCGCAGTTGATCTCGAAGATGGCGCTGAAGACGAACACCGAGGTGCATGTGCACGGCTCCGACGGCATCCACGCGAGTTTGGCGGATGATGGGGTCTTGGACATCTATTGGGGCGAGTCGAAGCTCTACAAGTCGAGCTCTGAAGCGTTCCGAGACTGCTTCGAGAGCATCGCTCCGTACCTCCGGGCCGACGGAGATTCGCGCCGAAAGCAGGACCTACTCCTGGTACGTGATCACCTCAATGTCACTCAGATCGAGCTGGCAGCCCATCTGCTCGAGTACTTCGACGAGACGAACCCGAAGACGTTGAAGGTGCGATGGAACGGGGTCTGCCTGGTCGGCTTCGACCACGACAATTATCCGAACATCGCTGCCCTCGAGGGGGCCCAGCAGAAGACCGTGTCGAAGGCGGTCGGCCGGTGGCACAAGTCGATCGGGGGTCGTCTCGAGGAGTTCGAGATCGTCGGCGTGAACATAGACCTCTTCTGCATCCCGATGCCTGATGTCGCCGATCTGCGTGCTCGGGTCCTGAAGCGGATGGGGGCCAAGTGACTACCGGCACGACCCTCGAGGAGATCGTCTTTGCCTCGCACAAGTTCAGAGACGTGCTCGAGGCCGCTCGCAAGCTCACGGTCCGTTCGGAGTTCGCGACGGTGGAGTGGGATGGGGAGGCCCCCTCGATTGACTGGGGTTTCGCCCTTCTCTACGCCAGCGCGATCACGTCGGCAGAATCCGAACGCGCCCAGGCTGCAGTCCTCCGAATCGCCACGGCGTGCATGCTGTCCTCGGAGACAGAGGATGCCCACAAGGCGGCCGCTGCCGCACTGCTCGAACGCAGCGGCAACCACATGGCCATCGAGCTGGCAGAGTCCCGGGATCGGCTGCCTGCCGACGCCTGGCGGCGCCTGCCAGGTGCGCTCCGGATGGAGGTCGTCCGCAGTCGTATCGAATACTCCGTCCGCCTCTCCGACGGCCGTCTACTGCCGGTCAATCCGTTTCAGGGGAAGTTCTGGGAAGCGGTAGAGACGAACGACTGGCTGAGCGTGTCAGCCCCGACCTCCGCTGGGAAGTCCCGCATCATCAGAGAGCACTTCTTGGAGGTGACGCGCCAGGCGGGCCCGTTAACGCTCGTCTATCTAGTGCCGACGCGCGCCCTTATCGAGGAAGTCTCGCGTGATCTCCGGCGCGAAGTGCCGTCGGACGTCGGTGTCTTTACCCTGCCGTGGGACCCCGACCTCGCGCAGTCGTCACGGACCGTCCTGGTCGTCACGCAGGAGAGGCTCCACCTGGTGCTGGAGCTCCTTCCGTCTCTCAGCGTGGACCTCCTCTTCGTCGATGAAGCACAGTCGCTCGCCGGTGACGCACGGGGAGTTCTGCTCCAGCAGGCCATCGAGCGCACCATTCGGCGCAGCCCAGAGGCGCAAGTGCTGTTCGCCAGCCCCTTGAGCTCCAACCCGGAGCTGCTGGTCGAAGACGCGCCCACCGACCGGCGTTCCGACTCCTTCGTCTCCGAGACGGTCACCGTCAATCAGAACCTCCTCTGGGTCGAGCACATCGACCGGAAGCCTCAGCGCAGAGCCGTATCCCTGGTGTCGGACGGGAACAGTCACAGAGTCGGCGAACTCGTGCTCGCGCAACGCGCGACGACTGTGCCCCTGCGCATCGCGCTGGTGGCTCATGCGCTCGCCGGCAACAACCCCGGGAACGTCATCTACGTTAACGGCCCGAGCGAAGCCGAGAAGGTTGCGAAGGCCGTCTACGAGCAGCTACCGGCCTTGGCGGAAGCTGACACGGAGATCGACGATCTGCGGGACCTGATCAAGACCGCGGTCCACAGCAGGTACTTGCTCGCCGACGTGCTGGCCCGGCGTGTGGCCTTCCACTACGGGAACATGCCGCTGATGGTGCGAACGGAGATCGAGCGCCTCTTCGGAGAAGGCAAGATCCACTTCCTGGTCTGCACGTCGACGCTGCTGGAAGGCGTGAATCTCCCGTGCCGGACGATCTTCATGCGCAACCCTCAGAAGGGGCCCGGCAATCCGCTCCGTGAGGGCGACTTTTGGAATCTGGCGGGACGAGCGGGGCGCTGGGGCAAGGAATTTGAAGGCAACGTGGTGTGCATCGACACTGACGATGAAAGCCTCTGGCCCAACCTGCCGCGAGTGCGAAAGCGGTCACAGATCACCCGAGCAGTCAGCACGGGGCTCGACGACGCGTCGGGGCTGCTCGCCTTTGTGCGCTCCGTCGATGAAGTGCACGACGACAGCGCCTCTGAGAGCCTCTTCGCTTACTTGTGCTCGCGGCACCTTGCCGGCGAGTCCATTCAGGCGCTTCTCGATCGTGTTCCGCTCGAGTCGGAACGAAGCGAGGTCGAGTCCGCGGTCACACGCGCGGCGACCGATCTGAGGATCCCCGTCGAGATCGTGACTCGGCACACCGGCATTGCGCCTGTCTCGATGGAACGGCTGCTCGACAGCTTCCGCCGGTCCGGGAAGACACCGGCCGGCCTCGAGCTGCCGCTCCCCGAGGAGCCTGACGCGAGGGCCCGATTCCAAGAGGCGCTGGTGCGGATCGGTGCGACCATGACGAGCGTCTTCGGCGCGCCCCGGTCAGGCGATGATCGCCGCAAGTGGCAGCTCGCCAACCTCATCGTCAACTGGATGAACGGCATGCCCCTGGCGCGGCTGATCGATCAGCGGCTCGCGTTCAGCACGTCGCTCACCTCCGCGAGGGCGATCAGAGACGTCATGCGGGACATCGAGTCGATCGCACGGTTCCATGCGCCCAAGTACCTCGCCTGCTACGCCGATCTGTTGGGGGTCTACTCAGCCGAGCTCGGGTTGGAAACCGGCGCTCGACCTGATTACGCGATGATGCTCGAACTCGGCGTTTCCCGCACGAGTGAGGTCGTGCTGATGTCGCTCGGCCTTTCCCGGACAGCCACAGTCGCCCTGTCCGACTTCATCGGAGTCGACGAGTGGTCGCGGACTGAAGCTCTGGAATGGCTCGCAGCTCAGAACCTTGATGGGCTCGGCGTGCCGGTGCTCCTCCAGCGCGAGATCGGTGACGTGCTCGAGGTGGCGACGCGGCGCGCCGAGACCGCGCCGGAGACTGACTAGTCGTTCGGGTCGATAGGCATCCAGTCGAGATCACTGGTCTGGCGACGTCGGGCGGCTTCGGAGGCGGTCGCGAGGCCCAAGTTGGCGTGGCGCGCGTGAAATACCAGCCATCGGCCTGCCTGGCTCCGGTCGGCAAGCCGTGACCCGACGGCCGCGATCCCGCTCGACGCTGGGGTTGCGGCCAGTTCGCCCCAACCGCCCTCGCTCTCCGCGAATCGATAGGTGAGCTGCCCCCATGTCGGGCTCATGTAGATGACCTGCGCGTCCCGAAGGTTGTCGATCCGATCTCCAGACAGGTCGCTCCGAACTTCCTCGCGCGATGCGAAACGCGCCTCGCGGTACTCCTGCCGCCGTTCGTCCACTTCTGTCCGCAGCGCTTCTTTGGCGTCGGACTTCACCGAGTGCTGGCGAATCGCCGTGAGGTAGCTGAAATCCTCCTCTTCGCCATTGACGCGGCGGATCCAGATACCGATCGCATTGGCCCCGACGAACACGCCGCTCGCATCGCGAGTTCGGCCGATGAAGAACTCCCTGACACCCGGGCCAGCCTTTTTGGCGTGGTCCGGGTGGCGTTCGAGGAGTTCGATGAGCATCCGGTGATGGACCGGGTCCGAGATGGTGTCCCCGACCGAGTAGCCGGAGTTTCGCAGGATCCCGCGGAACGCTGCTTCAGCTGCCGAGCGTGTCGGCCAACTGAACGTCTCGAGCACAACCTGGATTGCCATATACAGCACCCTAGAGCGTCACCAGCTAGCCCTCACCAAGCCCTTGGGAGAAGCACGGCGCGAAGACGGTGGCCCGGCGTGACCGAGCAGAGACTCGTTCGGCCAGTAACCTCCCTGCATGGGCCTGTCATATGACGACGTGCGGAATCTTCCTCTGCCCGACCTGAGCCTGAGCCTGCTCCGGTCGTTGGGCACCGAGCCGAACTTCAACAACCTGATCCAGGGATTCAAGCAGCGAGGCGGATACGACCAGTCTCCGCCCGACCTCGAGGCCATGCTTGCTCGTCTGTCGGACGCATGGGCCTGGCTCGAGTCGCATGCCCTGATTGGCCACTCTTCCAGGAATCCCCAAGGCAGCGGCTCGAGTCGAGTCACGAGCACGGGAAGGGCTCTGCTGGAGGATCCCAACGCGCTCTCGAAGGTCTGGGCGGACGACCGCCTCTCAGGCGGGCTTCATCCGGCGCTGTCCTCAGCACGATCGAACTTCGCGCTCGGTGACTACGAGACGGCTTCTTTCGCGGCGATGAAGGCCGTCGAGGTCGAGGTCCGCCGCGTCGCCCGCTTGCCGAACGAACTCCTTGGAGTGGCCCTGATGAGAAAGGCGTTCAGCCCGAAGGATGGCGCTCTTCGGGATCCAGGAGCAGAGGGCGGCGAGCAGCAGGCGATCGCCGATCTGTTCGCCGGCGCTATCGGTGCCTACAAGAATCCGGCCAGCCATCGCACTGTTCGGTTCGACGACGCGGTGGAGGCTGCCGAAGTGATCCAGCTGGCGGATCTGCTTCTCCGTATCGTGCAGCGCGCTGACACGCGGCTGCATCCGTAGGCGCTCACGGGCCCCGGGATGACGCGCAGGCTCAGAGGTGTCGCGGTAACCGGCACGTCGACCCGGGGGAGCGTCACTTCACGACGACCGCTGCGCATGGTCCCATCTAGGGACAGGACCCCCGTCCGGGTTGCCGACGTTCACTCCGCAAGAATGCAAGGACGGCAGCGGTGTCGACACTACCCACGCTTAGCGCTCGGCAACAGGTCGGCTCCCGCCCTCCGGGGTCCCAGGACGCCCAAGCGGCAATCGGTTAGCCGGCTGCCGCAAGCCGATTCCGGAGTGCGCGGCGGCGGGCTGGCGTTCTACACACACGCGTGGCTCCGACGGTTACCCTCTGTCATCGCGACAATCACACGACTCTCGGCATGTGAGTGAGGTCACGACCATTGACGCGGGGGTCCGCCTACTGGGCCATTTGAGTGATGCGATGCCCGTCAGCAACTCCGCGACGTCACGACCCTCGACCATGTGGTTGAGCGTTCGCCTCCCTGTCGGTGCTCAACGTGGAACCTGCCGTCCTCCATCCAGGTGATAGCGAGGGCGCACCTAACGCCACCGGGTCGCGTCGCACCCACGGGTGGCGCCCTGTGGCTCAGGTCGCCTGAGCTAGGCAGGGCCGAAGGCTTCTTGGGTTCCCACGTTGTCCACCGCCAGCCGGCCACAGCCGTTATGCGGGTTGTCGGCTTGTCTGGCCGATGACGGGAGGCAGGCATGCAGAGCGAGATCCGCTGTGGCGGCGAGTTCGGGTTCGACGACGACCGCGTCCACGTCAGTTACTGGGCGGGGCGTGCCGTGCCGCAACTTCCACTGCTCAACTTCCGGCGCGAGAGGGGGGCTGCTGTGCCCATCGTCGAGGTCGACCAGGAGGGCATGGCCGCGCATGACTCCCCGACAGGGGGTGCGACTGTCCGCGAAGCTGTGTGCCCTCTCGCGGACGTTCTCCTCATTGCCGAGGACCTCCTTCTGCAGGCCAGGAGGTTGGCCGATTCCGGCGCACCCACAGAGGCGGTTGAGGCGATCCTCAACTACGTGACCGCCTTGCGGGAAGGCGGCAGCTGATGGCCGGCTACGGCAGACCCGTCAGTCAGGCGGAGCGGGCCGCAGCGGCGGAAGCCCGGCAGGCGACGCTGGACAAGCTCCACACCCAACTCAGTGAAGGCACCCTCGCCCTCAACGATCCGCAGGCTTGGCAGGCCTGGCTGAAGTTCTCCAGCCAGTTCCACCGGTACTCGTTCGGGAACAGCCTGCTCATCATGCTCCAGGACCCCCAGGCGACCCACGTCGCCGGCTACCAGGCGTTCAAGGCCATGGGACGCCAGGTGCGCCGCGGGGAGACCGGCATCAAGGTCCTCGCTCCCATCACCCGCCGCGAGCCCCGCCTCGACGCCGCCGGCCAACCGGTGCGCGACGACCGGGGCCGCGTCCTGCACCGGACCCAGGTTGTGGCGACCAAACCAGTCACGGTGTTCGACGTCCGGCAGACCGACGGGCCTCCGCTGCCCGATCCCAAGATCGGCGAGGCCGTCCTCCTGACCGGACAAGCCCCCGCAGGGCTGTGGGACCGACTGCAAGACCTCCTCGGAGAACGAGGATTCCACGTACATCGGGGCGCGGACCTGGGCGGCGCCAACGGCTATACCGACTTCGGCCAGCGGCTCGTGATGGTCCGCGACGACGTCGACGACGCCCAGGCCGTCAAGACCCTGGCCCACGATCTATTGACCGCACCAATCGGGCCGTCAGGCACGGGCGGGGGCGGGGGTTGCTCCGACGACACGCCGCGTGGCTCTCGGCTCGGGTTGTCGTGGCGCGTTCTGTGCTGGGCTCACGACCACAGATCGACAGAGGAGGGAATTGTGGCGGATTGGCTGGAGCTGGGTTCGGGCCCGCGGGACGTGAAGCGGCTGGCTGTGCCGGTCGTCGGCGCGGTAGTGGCGATCGATGAGGTGCCGGGCACGGCGTTGCTGGACGCGTCTGGCCGGCCGGTGGTGGTGGTCGCCGACTTCTTCCGGGGCATGCTGGCC
>Ga0116176_10004103_pt1 | contig 10633 bp, 8 predicted proteins | sample AD_STIC08_MetaG_FD_89803 | JGI IMG/M metagenome (GOLD analysis project Ga0116176, IMG submission 89803) | Active sludge microbial communities of municipal wastewater-treating anaerobic digesters from USA - AD_STIC08_MetaG | ecosystem: Engineered > Bioreactor > Anaerobic > Digestate | place: USA... | reverse complement strand
GATTCCGATAAATGTTTGGCGGCGCAATCGCGTGCTTCGAGTGCAAGATTCAATACGCGAGGATTAATCTCGGGCGCCAAACGCGACAGCATGCCTTGCGTCGTCTCGGCAAAAGCTTGCGAGGACAGCAGAAACAGGCTTGCGAATATGAACGAACTTTTGCGCATAAGTACTTATCGGATAAACAAAATTTGTCCGACTATACGTATGCGCCCGTTAAAAAATCATTTAGTCGAACCTGAATTCTCTTCGATCCAGGGTGGCAGTTCCTCATCGGCAGGTTCACCCGCTGTGATCACCGTCACATCTTTGCCGGTCGTGCGTGGCAGCACTTGGGCATCGGTCAATACGAGCGTGGTGCCTGGTGTGAGAATATCGTAGACCGATCGTGCGAAATCCACCGGTACCGCAATTCGCTTGACGGCTGCTGGATCAAGCGTTCCGGGGCCTTTCAGTTTTTCTGCACTTGGCGCGTAGCCCGGCATCGGGATGCTCATCCAGTTCTTGGCTTTTTTATTCGGTACCAATTTGCTTGGTTCATTCCGTTCACCTTCCATCAATACATAAGCCTGGGTGCCGAACGGTTCTTTGCCCACAATTCCCACCTTGGAACGGCCAATTTCGATGCCATTGCGCATGACGATGGCACGATGATCGGCGGTACTGATCAGAATGGAGACGGGGCCAGTCGCGGCTTTTTCCGGCTCCCAGTGGTAACTCTCGAACCAGGACAGTCGCGGAGCTACCGGCGCCTTGTCGGAAGAAGCGAAGGCAACGGGTGCAAAAACGCTGGGGTGCGCAACGTTCGGTATTGATGTCGTTTCATCGGCGACGACGACTGTCATGCCGAAATCCGTCGTATCAAAGAGCACTTTGGCAAATTCATACGGCAATCGTACGCAGCCATGCGAGGCCGGATAGCCCGGCAGTTTGCCTGCATGTAAAGCGACGCCATCCCAGGTTAGTCGTTGCATGAACGGCATCGGTGCATCGTTATAAAGGCTGGATTTGTGATCCTTGTTTTTTTGCAGGATGGTGAAGACACCGGTCGGCGTTTCCTTGCCCTTTTTGCCAGTACTAACTGTGCTTACGGCAATCAGCAAACCATTGCGATACAGGTAGGCGCGTTGTTCGGTAATGCTGATCACCATGACCAGCGGACCTTCGGGCACTACTTCCGGCATCCAGATGAACTGGCCGGGTTTCAATTCGGAAAGCGGGGTGTCGGCGGGTACCGATGCGCTTGTGGCCTGTGCGAAGACAAATGACGGCAGGGAAATCAGCAAACAGAAGACTAAAGTTGAAAAACCACGGTGAAACATGTGTTCGATACCCCTGCGGAAATTGTCGCTAGATTAAAGCAAAAGCTGGTTTTTACCAGTGATTGGACTAATGTAGTAACGGGGAAACAGACGGGAGAGGGACAATGCAGGATCTTGCTCACTTGTGGCTGCCGATCTTGTTGACGGGAGTCTTTGTGTTTATCGCCAGCAGCCTGATACACATGGTGTTCAAATGGCATAACAGCGATTACGGGAAATTGGCAAACGAGGACGAGGTGCGTGTGGCCGTACGTGCCGGCAAGCCTTCGCCGGGCCAATATGTATTTCCGCATTGCATCGACATGAAACAGATGCAGGAAGAGGCGACGATGAGTAAATTCATCGAAGGCCCGATTGGATTTTTGACGATACGGAAAAGCGGTCCGCCGACCATGGGGCCTGCGTTATTGATGTGGTTTGTTTTTACCGTTCTGATTGCCGCGTTTGCGGCGTTGATTGTCGTTCAGGGTTTGGGGCTGCAAGCAAACCCTCGTATGGCGGGGCATATGATTGGTCTGATCAGCCTGCTGGCCTATTGCGGCGGCAGCGTACAGTCCGCGATATGGATGGGAAAACTTTGGGGCAGCGTTGCAAAAGATCTGCTGGATGGATTCATCTATGCAACGATCAGCGCCTTGACCTTCATGTATTTCTGGCCATGAAATAGCGCATGGGCAAGGCAATCCATTTTGTCTTGCCCATCAGGCCCGAATCCGGCTTTTGCCAGTTCACAAATCGTAACAATGGCAAGGGAAAGATTTCTGTTGCAAGTCTGCGGCACAGGCTACTATTACCCTATGCGCTTAATCCTTAAGCATTTTTTATGCTTCGTTGCGATCATGTTGGTTGGCATGACGCCGGTGGCTGCTCTTGAAATGGGGCCGCCCGAGGACGCGAATTTCGAAACGGTCGGTGATCGCAGCAGCATTTACGATGGTGTGGTCACCACGATGGCACAGGATGCCTCGGGATTTATCTGGATTGGTACGCCCAATGGCTTGATTCGTTTTGATGGTTACCAGTTTCGCCGCTATGCGTTTGATCCTGCCGATCCGCATTCCATCGGCGGCAACTTTATCCGGGTTTTATTATTGGCGAGTGACGGAAAACTCTGGATTGGTACTGATGCCGATGGAGTTTCCGTATTCGATCCCGGGACCGGATATTTCAGCCACTTCACCAACGATCCGGATGATCCCGATTCTCTGCAAGCCGGCAGCATTCGCTCGCTGGCCGAGGGGCTAGGCAAGGAAATCTGGGTTGGCAGTACTGGTGGCGGACTCAGTCGTTTTCAGCCGGGCACGGGCAAGTTTCTTCGTTTCGACAAAAAAAATGGAACTCTCGGTGCACCTGAAGATGCCCGAATTTCTTCATTGCATGTGGATGCCAGCGGCGATCTCTGGGTAGGTACCTGGAATGGCCTGGAACGACTGAGGCAGGGAAGCCATGATTTCGAGTCCATCTATTCCGAGGCAGGAAATCCCGGCAGTCTTTCCGGAAAAAGTATCCGTACTGTCTATGCCGCGAAAAATGGCCACCTTTGGGTAGGCACCAATGATGGTGAAGTGATCATCATGAATCCTGCGGCGAGCCAGGCTTCGGATATCGTGCTCTCAAGACAAATTGTCGGTGGCACGGTATTGGCGATTTCGCAGCCGAGCGAGGACCGGATCTGGGTTGGTCATACCAGCGGCATCGATGTGTTCGATGGCAGCGGAACAAGGCTGATCAAAAAATTCCGCAATGATCCGGCGAATCCCGACAGCGTCACTGCCAGTGAAATTCGTGCATTCCTGATTGATCGTGCTGGAGGCTTATGGCTGGGCAGCTTTGGCGGCGGTGTGCAGCGCGTCAACATGAACAATGCCGCATTTCGTGTGGTGCGGCAGGAACGCGATGCCAGCAATGCCGTGAATGTCCTGAGTGTCACCAGCGTGCTGGAATTGTCGAATGGACAGCTATGGCTTGGCACCGCTGCCAATGGCATCTCCATTCTTGATACCGCGTTGAAGCCGGTTTCTCGACTGCATCCCAAAGTGAGTTTGTCTGATCCAAGCGACGATATGGTGACGGGTCTGGCACAGACAACCAGCGGCAGCGTCTGGGTGGGGACGGAAAGAAATTTATTCCGCTATGTGAATGGCGCCATCGGTTTGCGGCGGGATATTGCCAGTGATGGATTGCAGGGCGCAGCCGTACGCCGACTACTGGCAGGCAGTCAGGGCGAACTCTGGATTGGCACTACCGATGGATTGTTCGTGCTGGAAGCCGATGAGCTGTCAATATCGCGTCTGGCCGATTCGAAAAACAACCCGGTACTGGGTTCGGTCAATGCGCTTGCAGAAACAAAAGATGGCGGCATGTGGGTCGGAACCAATGCCGGTCTGTATTACCGCGCCAATCATTCGCGACAATTGGTTCCGGTGGAATTCGAAAAAGGGTTCGCGCTTTCGCATGCATCGGTGGTCGGTTTGCTGGTCGATTCAAAGCAGGGGCTTTGGGTGGACACGGCGCATGGCTTGCATCGAATGCTCCGCTGGAATGGCAGGCAGGCAGCTTTTGAGTCGGTGAGTGCGAAACACAGAATCGCCGGTGGCCCCTATGGCGCCAATCTGCTGGAAGATGAAAAAGGCCGGATCTGGACGCACAAATTCGTGTACGACCCGAAACAAAATTCCATCTACGAATTAAACCGGGCTGATGGCATTTTCTTTGGTACCGGATGGTTTCGTTCTTATGCCAGAACGCGGGACGGAAGATTTGTGTACGGTGGCAATCAGGGCTTGTTGATTATCGATCCGGCCCGTTTCAAACCCTGGTCCTATGCTCCGCCACTGGTGGCGACGGAACTTAGAATCAATGGTGAAAGACAGTCGCTTTCCGATTTGGCCAGCAAGGGCATTCATCTTTCCGCTGCACAACGCGGTTTCAGCCTGGAATTTTCCGCGCTCGATTTCACGGCGCCCGGGCTTAATCGTTATGCATTTCAATTAACGGGTCAGGATGAAGGATGGATAGAGACCGATGCCAATTTGCGAGTGGCGAGCTACGGTAATCTCTGGCCCGGAAACTATCTGTTGAAAATCCGCGGTAGTAACCGCAACGGTACCTGGAGCCATCAAATACTGGAAATTCCGGTCGAGGTACTGCCTGCATGGTGGCAAACCTGGTGGTTCTACCTGATTTGTGCGGTCCTTGCAGTCACGGCAGTTGTCATTCTGGTTCATGCACGCACGACATATTTGCATGACAAGCGCATCGAGCTGGAGGAGAAAGTGCTGCAGCGTACCCAGGAACTCGAAGTGATGACGCATGCGCTGGCCGACAAATCGCGTGCGCTGGAAGAGGCGAGTCTCGCAGATCCGCTGACAGGTTTGCGTAATCGCCGTTTCTTCGATCAGCATATTCAGGCTGATATTGAAAACTGTTTCCGTGCCTACGATGCAAGTCGCGAGAACGATACGCCGCTGGATGATCTGAAGGGTTTGGTGTTCTTCCTGATCGATATAGACAATTTCAAACAGGTCAACGATATCCAGGGGCATGCTGCTGGGGATGCAGTGCTGGTGGAAGTTTCGCAGCGCTTGCGGCAGGTGTTCCGGGAAGGCGATTATCTGATCCGCTGGGGCGGGGAAGAGTTCTTGATCATTACCCGTTCCACCGCGCGCGAGGATGCCTACATGCTCGCGGAACGCGTACGTTCGAGGATCGTCGATAATGATTTTGATCTGGGTGAAGGCATTTCCCTGAAAAAGTCCTGCTCGATCGGTTTTGCCTGCTTTCCTTTCATTCCGCGGTCGCCGCGGGCATTGGGCTGGCATGATGTGGTTGAAATCGCCGATATCGCCCTGTATGCCGCCAAGCGTGCCGGGCGTAACGGCTGGGTTGGATTATCAGCGACGCCGGATTGCAAAGCGGAAAAAATACTGGAACACATCAAGCACGACATCATCGGTCTGATTGATAAAAAAGAATTGCTTGTCACGTCGAATCTGGATATCAATGCCGTAACCCATGCCTGGGTGCATGCTGTCTCGGCATTGCATCGCGAAGAAATTTTCAGGCCGGCAAATACCTAGGTTGATCGCCACGAAATTCGGGGAGAAAAAGTATGGAATTTAACGGCTACCTTGGCATGATGGTTGATCGTCAAGCGTCCGACATGTTTTTCAGCCCCGGCGCGCCGCCGAATATCAAAATTGAAGGGCTGGTTCGACATGTCGGAGCGAAGGAACTCAGTGTGGCTGAAGTGGCTGCGATGGCGGCCTCGGTGATGAATGAAAGGCAGAAAGCGGAATTTGAAGAAAACTGGGAAATGAATCTTTCCTGGGCGATCGAGAATATCGGTCGTTTCCGGATCAATATCTACCGTCAGCGGGGCGAGACAGCGATGGCGGTCAGATATGTCAGTAACCGGATACCCAGTCTGGAGCAGCTGAATTTGCCGCCAATATTGAGGGACTTGGTCATGATGCCGCGCGGCCTGATACTTTGTGTCGGTTCAACCGGTTCGGGCAAATCGACAACGCTTGCGTCGATGATCGACTATCGGAACCAGGAGCGAACCGGGCATATCCTGACCGTAGAGGAACCGATCGAATACATGCATACGCACAAGCGTTCGGTGGTGGATCAACGCGAAATCGGTTTCGATACCAAGAGTTATGCCAATGCGCTGAAAAACGCCATGCGCGAAGCGCCGGACGTGATCATGATTGGTGAAATCCGCGATATCAATACCATGCAGCAAGCGATCGCCTATGCGGAGACCGGCCATCTATGTCTGTCGACCTTGCATGCGAACAATGCCAACCAGACACTCGATCGCATTATCAATTTCTACCCCGAGACGGCACGCCAGCAGGTCTTGACGGATTTGTCACTCAATTTGAAGGCCGTCGTTTCGCAGCGTTTGTTGAAAAGTACCGACCCCAACGCAAAGCGGATTCCCGCAGTCGAGATATTGCTGTCTTCGCCCTTCGTCGCAGACATGATTGCGAAGGGTGAAATCTCGGCTATCAAGGAATCGATGAAACACAGCACCGACTTGGGAATGCAAACCTTTGACGAAGCATTGTTCAAGTTGTACGCAGCGAAGAAGATCAGTTATCAGGATGCGATTGACGTGGCCGATTCGCGAACGGATCTTGCCTTGCGAATCCGGCTGGAAGGCATGACGCCGGAATCTGCCCAGGGTGATGTGCTGCAAATGCAGGAAGATTCGGAGCATGCATCGCCGGACAACTAGTGTCGGTTATCGCGATCAGTCTTGGGCGGCGAGTACGTGAATCTCGTGGTCTTCGATCTGCACGATATTGCCGGCGACAATCTTGCAGGTCTTGCGAAGTTCAATTTCACCATTCACGCTGACAATGCCGCTGGCCACGATGGCCTTGCCCATGCCGCCACTACCGCAAAGACCGACCAGCTTAAGTAGCTGGTTCAATTCGACATAGTCGTGTTCAAGCTTGAATTCGATGATTTTCATTTGTCCATTGTAACGCAATCGGGCTGCCGGGAATTTCCATTCCGGCAACCCGTTGCGATTAGCAGTTTTTGCAAGGCTCATGCATTTTCGAATTCGGCAATTTCTTCCAAAAATTTCTGTGCACTATTCAGACTCTTGCCAGCAGCACTGCGTTCCAATTTTCCGGAAAGAGCGGGGCGTTTCGAAGCCCAAACCATGAAGCCGATCGATGCCAGCAAGCCGCCAAATCCGATGATCCACCAGCTCAGAATCATCATCGGCGGGCCTTTCGCATAGATATCAAAGCCGAAGGCCCAGGCAAAAAAGACCATGGTCAAGGGAATCCATAGCAACCACCAGACAAGCCCCAGTATCGTGCCGCATTGAACGTATAGATTGCGAACCCGGGCCAATTGCTTCTGAATTTCCAGCACCGGTGCCGAGTAATCAACGCGACTCATGGTGCCTTGCATCGCACCGCCAAAAATAATCAGCAATACTCCGTAGATATTCAGCGACAGTCCTGCGTAGAAGAGGTGGGGGATATCACGAGTGGCATCCCAAAAACCTGCTGCGAGCAAAGCCATCACTGAACCGGCAACCATCTGGAAACCCTGGCCCCAGATCAGCGGGCGTAGCTTGCCGGATGCTTTGCTGCGTTTATCCTGCAATAAGGCCTTTTTGTTCAAGGCGAGATGTTCTTCAAGCCGGCGATCAAGACTCTGCCAGGCCAATTTCATTTCATCGAGTTCCATGTTGTTTCCTCATGATTTTGTGTTGATGTCGTCGCGGATGCGTTGTTTGAGACGGTTTATTTTTGTCGCCACATTGGTTTCGCTGATGCCCAGAATGTCCGAGATTTCGCGATAGCTGTGTTCTTCCAGATAAAGCAGCATCAAAGCGCGGTTTAATGAATCCAGTTGTCCGATAAATGTTTGCAGCAAGTTGATTCGCTCATCGGCTTTGCCCGTCTGGTCGTCATTTCCGATTTCCAGATGGCTTTCATCCAGCGGAACCGAGAATTGCGAGAGTTTGTCTTGATGACGAACATTCGAGATCGCCACATTCAGCGCTATCCGGTACATCCAGGTGGAGAAGCTCCGTTCGTTGTCATAAGTGTGAAACGATCGCCAAAGCTGGATCGCGATTTCCTGGGCCAGATCGGCACGATCATCTGCCTGCCAGCAATAGGTATTCACTACCTTGTAGACGATCTTGCGATGTCGGTGCAGTAGAGACTCGAACTCTTGTTTGCTGCTTATGGCCATGGATGCGCTGTCTGAAGTCATTGTCGTTAATCTGCTTTGCTGTTGATACATGATTCGCAGCGAAGGCGGAAATATCACACTATCGGAAAAATCGCCGGTTTCGCTTACTATCCGGGTTCATGGAAGCCAATGCCAGCCAATCCGAAAGCCCTATTCTCGATGCTCTTATCGTCGGCTCCGGCTTTTCCGGTCTTTGCATGGCTATCAAGATGCAGCAGGCGGGAATGTCCTATGCTGTTCTCGAACAGGCAGATAGCATCGGCGGCACCTGGCGTGACAATACCTACCCCGGTGCAGCCTGCGATGTACCGTCGAACCTGTATTGTTTTTCGTTTGCGGCCAATCCGGATTGGTCGCGTTCGTATCCGCAGCAGGCGGAAATTCGTGATTACATGAATGCATGTGCTGATCGTTTTCATATTCGGTCGAATATTCATTTCAACAAAAAAGTCAGCAGTGCGCGCTTCGATGCGCCGCGAAAAATTTGGCGAGTTGACATCGGCGATGGTGCGGAAGTTTTCGAAGCGAAAGCACTCATCATGGGGACAGGCGGGTTAAGCCGTCCTCAAATGCCCGCTATTCAAGGCATCGAGAGCTTTGGCGGCGAGTTGTTCCATACCGCGCGTTGGCGGCACGATATCGGCCTGAAAGGAAAGCGTACCGGCATCATCGGTACCGGTGCGAGTGCGATCCAGATCGTGCCAGCGATTGCCGATCAAGTCGGACATCTGTCCATTTTCCAGCGCACGCCTCCCTGGCTGATTTTCAAGCCCGATTTTGCGGTACCAAAGTGGCGACGCTGGTTGCGAAAGAAGTTTCCAATCCTGCAAAAACTCAATCGTGCCTATGTCTATTCCTGGCATGAAAGTTGGGCGATTGCTTTTACGCGATTGCCCGGCCTGTTGAAAATCGTGCAGTTGCTGGCCAAAACATTCATGGCAATCAATATTCGCGATAAATCCCTTCGCGAAAAACTTAAACCCGACTATGTCATCGGTTGCAAGCGTGTATTGCTTTCCAATCATTATTTTCCGGCATTGAAAAAACCAAACGTGGCACTGATCACCGATGCTATCGAATGCATCACGCCGAATGGCATTCGTACACGCGATGGTAACGAACATCAACTTGATATCATCATAGCCAGTACCGGATTTCTTGCTGCAGAAGCGGGTTCGCCATTTCCGGTTTTTGGTCTGGATGGAAAAGAGTTAAACGAGCATTGGCAGCAAGGGCCGAGTGCCTATCTGGGAACAACGGTAAGCGGCTTTCCCAATTTTTTTATCATGACCGGGCCAAATACCGCGCTGGGTCATAACTCGATGATCTACATGATCGAGTCGCAGGCGAATTACGTGATGTCGGCCTTGAAGCTGATTACCCAGTCCCCGGTTGCTTTCGATATTCCGCAACAAACACAGGACAACTACAACGCGTCATTGCAAAAACAACTTGCCGGAACGGTATGGAATACCGGTGGCTGCTCCAGTTGGTATTTGGCGAGCAACGGATTGAACACGACGCTATGGCCGGACTTTACTTTCGTCTATCGACATAAAACACGCCGTTTCGATGTTGAACATTATCAACGGCTTGTGTGATTTCACGTGATTGCTGCTATGCAAGATGACGGCTTGTCAAAACCTGTTACATTCAAGTCGCCATTCGGCACCGTATTGAGTCGCAAGCCTTAAATACATTCAGATCCATACTCTTGGGAGGGAGCTTATGAATCGCACTTTTGCCGGCCGTGTGTTGGCCGTTCTGTTTTTTTGTTTCTGTTCTTTCGGCGCCGCTGCGCAAACCGGCTATACGCAAACCAAAAACCCGATCGTGCTGGTGCACGGCCTGTTGGGTTTCGATTCGGTGCTCGGTGTTTACGACTATTGGTACGGCATTGGCGGTGAATTGAAATCCGGCGGCGCCAAGGTGTATACCGCGAGCGTTTCCGCCAGTAATTATTCCGAAGTGCGCGGCGAACAACTGATCCGCGATCTGGATAACTTGCGTGCGGTGACCGGCAAGCAAAAATTCAATTTGATCGGACACAGCCACGGCGGCCCCACCATTCGTTATGTGGCTTCGGTACGACCTGATCTGGTGGCATCGGTGACCGTTCTGGGTTCGCCGAATACCGGTGCACCGATGGCGGATTTACTGAGCACCACGTTGCCGCCGGGCTCGGCAGGACGAACGTTTCTTGCCGGTTTCGTGAATGCGCTTAGCGCATTCCTAGGTGGCTTGTCCGGCAATACCGATCCGCAAAATGCGCTGGGTGCGCTGGCATCGTTAAGCACCTCGGGTTCAAACAGTTTCAATTCCCGTCATCCGCAAGGCAAGCCCACGAGTTCATGCGGCAGCGGCGCGAACCTCGTGAACGGCGTACGTTATTACTCGTTGAGCGGCACATCGGTGTTGACCAATATTTTCGACGTCAGCGATCCACTGATGGGCGCCGGCAGCCTGGTGTTTGGTTTCGAACAAAACGATGGTCTGGTAGGACGCTGCTCATCGCATTGGGGCACGGTGTTGCGCGATGACTATTCGTGGAATCACCTGGACGAAGTGAACCAATT
>Ga0116176_10004084_pt1 | contig 10667 bp, 10 predicted proteins | sample AD_STIC08_MetaG_FD_89803 | JGI IMG/M metagenome (GOLD analysis project Ga0116176, IMG submission 89803) | Active sludge microbial communities of municipal wastewater-treating anaerobic digesters from USA - AD_STIC08_MetaG | ecosystem: Engineered > Bioreactor > Anaerobic > Digestate | place: USA... | reverse complement strand
GGTGCTCAACGTCGTTTCGGCGCTGACCTTCCTGGCCGCGGTGTTCTTCATCGCCACGCGCGGACTGCACCTGTCGATCGAGTTCACCGGCGGCACGGTGATCGAGGTCGCCTACCCGAAGGCGGCCGACGTCGGCAAGGTGCGCGAGACCGTCGACGCGCTGAACTTCGGCGAGTCCCAGGTGCAGAACTTCGGCACCTCGACCGACGTGCTGATCCGGCTGCCGGTGCGCGGCGATGTCAAGCAGGGCGAAGTCGTCGCCCGCGTCTTCGACGCCTTGTGCAAGGCCGAGGGCAGCAGCGTTGCCACGCAGCAACTCACGACCGACAAGGGGGAGTCGGTGAGCAAGCCGGTGTGCGGCACGCTCGGCTCCGAGCCGGTGGTGCTGAGCCGCAGCGAATTCGTCGGTCCCTCGGTCGGCTCGGAACTGGCGCGCGACGGTGCCTTCGCGCTGCTCGCCACGATCGCCGGCATCATGATCTACCTCGCCTTCCGCTTCGAGTGGAAGTTCTCGGTGGCGGGCATCGTGGCCAACCTGCACGACGTGATCATCATCGTCGGCTTCTTCGCATTCTTCCAGTGGGAGTTCTCGCTGGCGGTGCTGGCGGCGGTGCTGGCGGTGCTGGGCTACTCGGTCAACGAATCGGTCGTCATCTTCGACCGGGTGCGCGAAGCCTTCCGCAAGTTCCGCAAGCTGACGCCGCGCGAAGTCATCGACCACGCGATCACGAGCACGATCAGCCGCACGATCATCACCCACGGCAGCACGCTGATGATGGTGGTGTCGATGTACCTGTTCGGCGGGCCGACGCTGCATTACTTCGCGCTGGCGCTGATGATCGGCATCCTGTTCGGCATCTACTCCTCGGTGTTCGTCGCGGCCGCGATCGCGATGTGGCTCGGCGTGAAGCGCGAGGATCTGGTGCAGGGCGGCGGGCCGACCAAGGAGACCGACCCCGACGATCCCAACGCCGGGGCGGTGGTGTAGAGTCTGTCGGACACGCCTTCGATACGGATCCCTACACCTTCACCCATGGCGCTGCCCGCCGACCCGACCGGACTCGCCCAACAGGCGAGGCGTTCCTACGTCGAAGGGCTGCTCGCCGGTCTGCCGCTGCTGGTGCAGGCCATCGACCGGGGGGCCCAGTTGCAGACCTCGCAGGTGGCCGAGCCGCCACTGGCGGCGCGACGGCGCGAGGTGGCGGTCGACTTCCACCGGGCCGCGCCGAACTGGCTGCGCAGCATGATCGGTCTGCTGCGAACGGCGCTCACCAGCGGTGTCGTGTCGGCGTCGCGCGCCGGTGACCTGCCGTCGCCGTCCGGCCGAGGCGCGGCCTTGAGCCTGGTCGACGACGACACCATCGAGGACGAGATCCTCAGCTCCCGCCTCGCGCTGGCCATGATGGACCGCGCCTCCTGGGAGTTCACCGACCTGCGCTCGCGCATGAACGTGCTCGAGCGTCGCGAGGAACTCGACGCGAACGACGTGCTGCGGCCCCACGTGCTGGCACGCCTGGCCACCACCTCGTGGCGCGCCGCCGGCTTGTCGCTCGAGGCCTGGCGCGTGCTGCAGACGCTGCTGCACGACGAGTTCTCGCACTTCGTCGAGGAGCGCTACCACGACGCCAATGCCTGGCTCGTGCAGCGCCACGTGCTGCCCGATGTCGATCTGCGGCCCTACATCCGGCGCTCGACCAGCGCCGGATGGACCGGTGGCGCCAGCGGCGGGTCGTCGACCAGCGGATTCACGCATTCCGGACGCGGCAGCGACGGGCGCACCGGTGTGAGCGAGGAGACGCGGCTGATGACGCGGTCGTCGGCGCTGCCGCGCAGCCCCGACCACGCCGAGGCCGTGCTCGGGCGCCTGAACCGCCTGGTCGGCAGGCAGTTGCCCGACTTCGCGTCGACGGCCCAGACGCCCCAGCAGGCCTCGCCGCGCTTGCGCGAGGCGATCTCCGACGCGCAGCAGGGCATCGCCCGGCGCATGTCGGCGGCCTCGTCCACCGGGGGGGGCACCGCCGTCGTCAGCACCCCGGCGCTGCTCGAAGAACTGAACCAGCGCAAGCGTGCGCTGAAACAGGCCGCGTCCACGCCGGTCGAGCGCGCCACGATCGAGATCGTCGCGCTGCTGTTCCAGAGCATCCTCACCGAGGAGCGCATCCCCGCGGCGGTGCGTGTCTGGTTCGCGCGGCTGCAGATGCCGGTGCTGCGCGTGGCCGTCAGCGAGCCCGACTTCTTCGCGACCGTCGATCACCCGGCGCGCCGCCTGATCGATCGCATGGGAGCCTGCGTCATGGGCTTCGACTCCGGCAGCCGCGCGGTCGGCGACATCCTCGAGAAGGAGATCAAGCGCGTCGTGCAGGTGGTCGAGGCCTACCCGGACACCGGGCGCCGCGTCTTCCAGACCGTGCTGGTGGAGTTCGAGAAGTTTCTCGAGCATTACTTCAAGAACGAGAACGAGGCCTCGCGCAAAGGGGTGTCGCTGGCGCAGCAGGTCGAGCAGCGCGAGACGATGGCGATCCAGTACACGATCGAACTGCGCAAGATGCTCAATGAGGTTCCGGTCCAGGAGGGCGTGCGCGAGTTCCTCTTCCAGGTGTGGGCCGACGTGCTGGCGATGAGTGCCGTGAAGTTCGGCGCACAGAGCGAGGCGACCCGGGCGATGAAGGCGGCTGCGGCCGACCTGATCTGGTCGGCCGGTGCGAAGGTGTCCCGCGAGGAGCGGGCCGAGGTGCTGCGCCGCCTGCCGCCGCTGCAGAAGGTCCTGCGCGAAGGCATGGTCAATGCCGGCATCCCGGCCGAGAAGCAGGAGGAGCACCTCCAGGGCCTGAACAATTCGCTCGCCGCGGCCTTCACCGCCCGGGCCGCGGTGATTCCGAACGAAAGTCTCGAAGAGCTGAAGAACCAGCTGGCCGACATCGAGGTGATGCTGGTCGACCCGGGCCTCATCGAGATCGACAAGGCGATGGTGCGGGACCTGTCGTTCCACGAGACCTCTGAACTGAAGATCGTCAGCGAAGGCGGATCGATGCCCACCCCGGCGCTGCTGGCCTACGCGCGCGAGCTGCGGGTGGGTGACTGGTTCCGGCTCGAACTCGACGGACGTCTCGAGGACGTTCAACTCGCCTGGCAGGGCCTGCGCCGGCAACTGTCGCTGTTCGTGTCACCCCAGGGGCGTTGCATCCTGTTCAACCTGCACCGGCTCGGGTCCTATCTGCAGGCCGGCCTGCTGCTTCCGGCGCAGGACGAGTCGCTGACGGTCAAGGCCACGCGCAGCGCCCTGGCCAAGCTCGACGTGGACCCGGCGCGACTGCTGCAGTGAACACGGGCCGACCGGCCCGCAGGCGTCAGTGGATCAGGCGGTCTTCGGCGTCGACGAAGAGTTCGTCGAGGATGAGCGCATCGGGCTCCTCGCCCAGGCTCCAGAAGACCATCAGCACGATGATCTTCAGATCTTCCAGGTCGATCGGGCCGCCAGCGATGGCGTTGGCGCGGTCGATGACCATCTCGCGCATCGGCGGGGGCAGGACCCCGGCGGATTCGAGGAAGCTGACGAATCCGATCGACTCCTCGCCGAGGTGCTCTTGCTCGGCGCGGGAATAGACGCGAAGACTGCGCTCGCCTTGATCGCCGACATAGGACTGTGACGCCGTGGCCAGTCCGTCGAGCCAGGACAGGGCTTCCTGGATCTCGTCCGACTCGAAGCCGACCGACGACAGCTTGCGGGTCAGCTGGTCATGGTCGGGACAGGCATCGGGCCGCCAGTAGTTTTCGTACAGGTACACGAGCACGTCGAACATGAGTCACTATACCCCAGCCCGGCACCCTGCTCGCGGCACCTTGGCGCGTCGCCCGCCCGCCTCCATCGCCGATTCAGGCCTGGCCGGTGCGCTGGAACAGCTGGCCCGGGAGGCGCGCCACGCGGCCGTCGAGCTCGAGCTCGAGCAGGCGCACGCTGAGCATGGCCGCGCTCCAGCCGGTGCGGGCCTCGAGGGCATCCAGGCCGATCGGGTCGTAGCCCATCGCGGTCAATAGTGGGTCTTCACTCTGCGAATCGGCAACGTTGAGCGCAACGTCCACGGGCCGGGGTCGATCCGCTGCGGTGGAGCCCCCCAACTCGTCGAACACGTCCTGCGCCGTCTCGACGAGCTTGGCCCCCTGGCGGATCAGTGCGTGGCAGCCGCGCGACTGCGGGGCATGGATCGAGCCGGGAATGGCGAACACCTCGCGCCCGGCCTCGGCCGCCAGCCGGGCGGTGACCAGCGAGCCGGACTGCAGCGTGGCCTCGACGACCAGCGTGCCGCGGCTCAGGCCCGCGATGATCCGGTTGCGCCGCGGGAAGTTGGCTGGCAGCGGCGGCGTGCCCAGGGCGTACTCGCCGACGATGAGGCCGTTGCAGACGATGCGCTGCGCCAGGTCGCGGTGGCGGGCCGGGTAGACGCGGTCCAGGCCCGTGCCCACGACGGCGATGGTGCCGGCACCGCCCTCCAGTCCCCCTTCGTGCGCCGCACCGTCGATGCCCAGCGCGAGACCGGAGACGACGACCCAGCCGGCCTGGCTGAGGTGGGCGCCGAAGGCGCGGGCGTTGTCCAGTCCTTGCCGGCTCGGGTTGCGGCTGCCGACGATGGCGATCGAATCGCGTGCGAGCATCGTCGCCTGACCCTGTGCGTACAGCAGCAGCGGCGGGTCGGGGCTGGCGAGCAGCGCCGGTGGGTACTCGGGATCCGCCAGCGTGATCACCTGGCGTGGCACCTCGTCGGTCGCCGCGAGCCAGGCCCGCGTGCGGGCGAGCAGCGCGTCGAAGGTGTCGGGCGGAGCGGCGAGTGCTGCCGCCTGGGCCGGGCCGACGACCGCGCGCCGCGCTTCGGTCGTGGCGGCCAGCACCGCCTGCGGCGACCCGAACGCGAGCAGCAGGCGCCGGGCGGATTCCCGGCCGACGCCCGGGGTCTCGAGCAGCCTCAGCCAGCCGGCGAGTTCGTCGCGGTCGGTCACGCCGGCAGGGCGGCCAGGGTTCAGGGCTGGGTGAAGCGGTCGCCCGGGCGCACCGGGTCCTTGACCGACATGATCAGCGCGTACGACACGCGATCGAACACGCGGAAGACGAACAGCACGCCGTGGCGTTCGTCCGGCAGCTTGATCAGCGGCTTGGCGGCATCGGTGGTGTCGATGACCTGCGAGCCGTCGCGCCACAGCGCGAGCACGTGGCCGCGTTCCATGCCGTCGCGCGCACCGCGGTTCAGCGCGACGATCTGGTTCTGGCCGGCCGTCAGCGCGTCGCCGTAGATCGACACGATCTGGCCGGTCAGCGGCGACTGCGGCGCGTGCGGCGCGAAGTTGCTGAACTCGCGCTCGGGCACCGGCGCCAGGCGGTCGCCCACGCCGGCTTCCTGCTTGATGCCGGTGACGGTGAAGGTGGCCGGCACGATCTCGGGCTTGCCGGCGAGGTCGCGCGTCTCGCCCGGTCGCGTGTATTCCGCGGTGCCGACGTAGCTGGCTTCGAAGCCCAGCACTTCCTTCGTGGTCGGATCGACCAGCGGCTTGGGCTCGCGGAAGATGCGGAAGTCCCGCTGCGTGCCGAGGTCGCCGCGCACGTAGGCGAGGTCGCCCTTGGACAACAGCACGCGGCCTTCCTGGGCCGCGACGATGCGCGGCGACGCGGCAAGCTCGTTGCCCTGGAAGATCACCGCCTCGTTCAGGAAGGGCTCGATCAGGTGGAACGGGATCGACGCGATCGCATACGGGTCGAGGCTCGAACTGCGCACCCTCGGCGACAGCTTGATCGTGCCGGCGTCGCCCACCGGCTGGCCCACGCGCAGCCGGGCGCGGCCGCCCGACTTGTCGAGGTACAGGATCTGGCCGGGATAGATCAGGTGCGGGTTGCGGATCTGCTCGAGGTTCATTCCCCAGAGCTCGGGCCAGCGCCACGGGCTCTTCAGGAAGATCTTGGAGATGTCCCACAGCGTGTCGCGCGGCTTGACGGTGTAGGAGTCGGGCGCATTCGGTGCCAGTTCGGACAGGGCCACGCCGGCCTGCGCCACCTTCTGGGCCGTGCCACGCTGCTGCTCGGTCACGGGATAATTCGTCGCGCCGGCCTGGCCCTCCACCATCGCGGCGGCGAGCAGTGCCGCGGCGGCGGGAATCGCACGACGGGCGGCTGGGGCATGTCGGCTGCTTCGGATCATGTGCGGGAGACTCCAGGGGCGCACCCGGTGCGGTGCGCGGTGGGGTTGCTGAACCGACGCAGCCGGGCGCGGCGCAGATCGGCGAAAATGCTCATTCGATTTCACAGATTCTGCCCCTAAACCCTTGATATCGCAACGAAACCAGCCCGCGAACGCCGCGGCCGTGAGAGGTGTCACACCCTGGCCGGTCCGCGGCGTCCCGACCGGTGGCGCGGCCCGGGTTCCGGCGGAATCGACTGGATACACATGGCGCTCCTGAACATCCTTCGCTACCCCGATCCGCGCCTGCACACCGTCGCCCAGCCGGTCGCCCAGGTCGATGAACGTATCCGTCGGCTCGTCGACGAGATGCTCGAAACCATGTACGCCTCCGACGGCGTGGGCCTGGCCGCGACGCAGGTCGACGTGCACGAGCGCGTGATCGTCATCGACACCTCGGACACGCGCGACCAGCCGAAGGTGCTGATCAACCCGGAGCTGACGGCGCGCAGCGACGAGATGAGCTTCGGAGACGAGGGCTGCCTGTCGGTGCCTACGATCTACGACAAGGTCGCGCGCCACGCCCGCGTGACGGTGCGCGCCCTCGGCCGCGACGGCGAGGTCCAGGAGATCGAGGCCGAGGGCCTGCTGTCGGTGTGCATCCAGCACGAGATGGACCACCTGATGGGCAAGGTCTTCGTCGAGTACCTCAGTCCCCTGAAGCGGGACCGGATCCGCACCAAGATGCTGAAGAAGACGCGCGACGAGCAGCGGCCGTGAGCGAGCGTCGCGCGTTGCGGGTCGTCTTCGCCGGAACACCGGAGTTCGCGGCCACCGCGCTCGCCCGGATCCGGGTGGCGGGCTTCGACCTGCCCTTGGTGCTGACGCAGCCCGACCGGCCCGCCGGACGCGGCCTGAAGCTGCAGGCCTCGCCGGTGAAGGCCCTGGCAGTGGCGCAGGGCATCGACGTCGCCCAGCCGCGCGGGCTGCGGCTCGAAGGTCGGTATGCCGAAGACGCCGCCGCGGCCCGTGCGCGCCTCGACGCCGTCCGACCCGACGTGATCGTCGTGGCCGCCTACGGCCTGATCCTGCCGCGCTGGGTGCTCGAGCTTCCGCGGCTGGGCTGCCTGAACATCCACGCCTCGCTGCTGCCGCGTTGGCGCGGCGCGGCGCCGATCCATCGCGCGATCGAAGCCGGCGACACGACGACCGGCGTGACGATCATGCAGATGGACGAAGGCCTGGACACGGGCGACATGCTGCGTGTCGAGGCCGTGCCGATCCCCGCCGACGACAGCACCGGCCGGCTGCACGACCGGCTGGCCGACCTCGGGGCGCGGCTGATCGTCGAGGCGCTCGACGCGGCGGCGGCGGGGGCTCTGGTGCGTGTGCCGCAGCCGGCCGAGGGCGTGACCTATGCCCGCAAGATCGACAAGGCCGAGGCGTCGATCGACTGGACGCAGCCGGCGGCCGCGATCGAACGCCGCCTGCGCGCCTTCGACCCGGCGCCGGGCGCGAACACCCGGCTCGGCGCCGAGCGGATCAAGGTCTGGCGCGCGCAGGTGCTGCCGGGCCGGGCCGACCCGGGCTGCGTGGTCGGCGTGGGCGAGGCGGGCATCGACGTGGGCTGCGGCGAGGGACTGCTGCGCCTGACCGAGCTCCAGCGCGCCGGCGGCAAGCGGCTGCCGGCGCGGCTGTTCCTGCAAGGCCAGGGGCTGGCACCGGGGCAGCGCTTCGAGCCGGCCGCCGCGGCCGATTGAACTGCGGCCGACCGTCCGCATCTATGCCAGGCGCGCAGCGTGCGCGTTCGCACTTCGAGGACCGACCCCGATGTTCAACCTGATGAAGACCGCCATCCTGATGGCCGCCATCACCGCCTTGTTCATGGCGGTGGGCTCGCTGCTCGGGGGCCAGCAGGGAATGATCCTGGCGCTGCTCGTCGCCGTGGGCATGAACTTCTTCAGCTACTGGTTCTCGGACAAGCTGGTGCTGAAGATGTACAACGCGCAGGAGGTCGACGAGACCACCGCGCCGCAGTTCTACCGCATGGTGCGCGACCTGGCGCAGCGCGCCGGCCTGCCGATGCCGCGCGTCTACCTGATCCAGGAAGACGCGCCCAACGCCTTCGCCACCGGGCGCAACCCCGAACACGCGGCCGTGGCCGCGACCACCGGCATCCTGCGCACGCTCGGTGAACGCGAACTGCGCGGCGTGATGGCGCACGAACTGGCGCACGTGAAGCACCGCGACATCCTGATCAGCACGATCAGCGCCACGATGGCCGGCGCGATCTCGATGCTGGCGAATTTCGCGATGATCTTCGGCGGACGCGACAGCGAAGGCCGGCCGCACAACCCGATCGTCGGCCTGCTGGTGATGCTGCTCGCTCCGCTGGCGGCCAGCCTGATCCAGATGGCGATCAGCCGCTCGCGGGAGTTCGAGGCCGACCGGGGCGGCGCCGAGATCTCCGGCGACCCCCAGGCGCTGGCCTCGGCGCTGACGAAGATCCACCGCGTGGCGCAGGGCATCACGCTCGAGCCGGCCGAACGCCACCCCGAGACGGCGCAGATGATGATCATGAACCCGCTGCACGGCGGCGGGCTGCGGAACCTGTTCTCGACGCACCCGTCCACCGAAGAGCGCGTGGCACGCCTGATGGCGATGGCCCCCGGCCGGGTGGCCTGAGGCCCGGCGGCGGCTCAAGTCGGGCCGGGGCGCGCCGATATTGAGTCCAGCACGCTCCGAGCCCGCCATGCCATCGTTTCGCCTGATCGCCGCCACCTGCCTCGCCGCCGCCCTGTTGTCGGGCTGCGACATGCTAGGCATCGAATCGCCCGAGAAGGTGGCCGCCGTGCGCGACGCCGACGGCCGGGCGATCGGCGGCGCCTGCCGCCACGCCGGTCGCGCCATCGAGGACTGCTACGCGCTGAACAAGAAGGCCGACCGCGCCGCCATCTTTGCCGGATGGCGCGACATGAACGACTACATGCGCGAGAACAAGATCGAGGAAGTGCCGCCGCAGTTGCCGACCCAGGTCGCGGCGGGCAAGGCCGAAGCCGAATCGGCCGACGTCGACAAGGGCGACGAGAAACCCGCACGCAAGGCCAAGGCCAAAGCCGCGACGCACGGCTCCTGATCCGCCGGCGGCGCGTTGTCGCCGCCGCGAGCATCGACAATGTGGGCATGAGCCCGCTGCGTTCCCTGGTCCGTCACCCCGAGTTCCGTCGTGGCGCACGCGACATGCTGCCCTTCGCGCCGGGCATCGGTGCCTGGGGGCTGGTGACCGGCGTGGCCATGGTCAAGGGCGGGCTGAGCGTGCCGCTGGCGCTGCTGATGTCGCTGACGGTCTACGCCGGCAGCGCGCAACTCGCGTCCCTGCCGCTGCTGGCGGCCGGCGCGCCGATGTGGGTGGTGTGGGCGGCGGCCTTTTGCGTCAACCTGCGCTTCCTGATCTACAGCGCCCAGTGGCGCCCGTTCATCGAGCACCTGACGCGCGGGCGGCGTCTGCTGTTCGCCTACTTCGCGGCGGACCTGAACCTCGTCGTCTTCCAGCGGGCGTACCCGAAGCCCGCGCCCGACCACGCACACGTGCCGTACTACGTCGGCGGGGCCTGCACGATCTGGCCGGCCTGGCAGCTCCCGTCGATCGCCGGCATAGCGCTGGCCCACGTGATCCCGACGCAGTGGGGACTGGGATTCGCCGGCACGCTGGCAATGCTGGGCCTGACCTACGGCCTGCTGTCCGACCGCACCACCTGGGTCGCCGCGGCGGTGTCGGGCACGGCGGCCGTGGCGGCCTATGCCCTGCCGCTCAAACTGAACATCATGGTGGCGATTGCCGCCGCCGTGGCTGCGGGCCTGATGATCGAGCAGGCGCAGCGCGCCAGCGACCGACTGCGGAGCACGCCGTGAACGACACCTGGTCCACCGCGCTGACCATCGTCGGCCTGGCCGTCGTCACGGTCGTGACGCGCGGCTTCTTCCTCTACCCCGAGCGCGAAGTGCCGCTGCCGGAATGGCTGAAGCGGGGCCTGAAGGTCGCGCCGCTGGCAGCCCTGACGGCAGTGGTGCTGCCCGAGATCGTCATGGTCCACGGGCGCATCATCGACACATGGCAGGATGCCCGACTTCCGGCAGTTGCCGTGGCCACGCTCTGGTACGTCTGGCGCCCGGGCGTGCTGGGGCCGCTGCTGGCCGGCCTGGCGGTCTACCTGCCGCTGCGTCTGGGCCTGGGCTGGTAGCGTGCTGACACCATGATGTAACTAAGTTACGTTAGACTTTCTGCAGAGGTTTCAATCGCCATGAATGTTCTTCGCTTCACCGATCTCGTCGCCGCCGGCCGTGCTGCCGGCAAGCGCGTCTTCATCCGCGCCGACCTGAACGTCCCGCAGGACGACGCCGGGCGCATCACCGAAGACACGCGCATCCGGGCCAGCGTGCCGTGCATCCAGCTGGCGCTGGAGGCGGGCGCGGCGGTGATGGTCACCTCGCACCTGGGGCGTCCCC
>Ga0116176_10004059_pt1 | contig 10711 bp, 10 predicted proteins | sample AD_STIC08_MetaG_FD_89803 | JGI IMG/M metagenome (GOLD analysis project Ga0116176, IMG submission 89803) | Active sludge microbial communities of municipal wastewater-treating anaerobic digesters from USA - AD_STIC08_MetaG | ecosystem: Engineered > Bioreactor > Anaerobic > Digestate | place: USA... | reverse complement strand
TGCAACAACCTGCTTGGGGCCATTTTTGAGCAAAACAAACCCTACAGCCCACTTAAATTCTGGAAAGTTGACCGCATTAGAAGGGAAGCCAGGGTACTCAAGAAAAATATTCCCGGCATTTTTGACAGCTACTTCTATGAGCCTGATATGCGCTTGTACGCAACAGCATTTGGTAACCTTATAGCCAATATTGGCGATTGCCAAAATTTAGGCCTACTTAATGCGATAAAAAAGGTTGACAACATCGACAGCCTATACCCATACTACATACAAGGTTTCTATGAAAAGTCATATTTTACGAAGGCTCAAAACCTGGAGAAGCTCATCAAGTACCCCTACATGGACTCGCTGCTTACCGACCCGCTTTTCATCCTTTACCATAACTATAGTGCGCTATGGGATTCAATTTACCCTCAGATGCACAACGCCAGAATGGATTTTCAGAAGGCTATGCAGCTTTACACCAAAGGGTTGATGGAGATGAATGCAGGCAAGCTGCTTTACCCGGATGCAAACTCCACCATGCGGTTAACCTATGGCAGGGTTACCGGCTACAAGCCTGCTGATGGGCTTTACTACAAGCCCTTCACCACACTTGATGGCGTGATGGAGAAGGAAAATCCAAATGAGGACGTCTTTACGGTTGACCCAAAACTACGTCAGCTTTGGCAAAACAAGGATTATGGACGTTATGCAAGTAACGGTACAATCCCGGTTTGCTTTCTGACCGATAACGACATAACCGGAGGAAACTCCGGTAGCCCAGTACTCGACGGTAATGGGAATCTTATTGGTCTGGCGTTTGATGGAAACTCCGAAGCCATGGCCTGCGACTTCATGTTTGAGCCCGAGACCCAACGAACCATTGCAGTTGATATCCGGTACGTGCTTTTTATCGTTGATAAGTTTGCCAATGCCCAGCACATCATCGGCGAGCTCACAACCCTATAATACAACAGCACACAAGTTGTTGGCCTGAGGTGTGCTTTTAAGCTGATTGCAAATCAACTGAAGAAATTCTGCACAACCTTCTTAAACCTCAACAACAAGTCCATCGTAGGCCAGGAAAACATTGTCGGGTAGCTGCCGGGCAACATCCCGATAGAATCCCATTTGGTGGCTTATATGTGTAATGTAGGCTTTTCGCGGACTAAGCTCCTCTACCAGCTTTAAGGCTTCGGGAAGAGAAAAATGCGAAAGGCTTTTTTGCATCCTTAAAGCATTAATCACCAGCACTCTGGAGCCTACAATTTTATCCTTTTCCTCCTCTGAAATGAAGCTGCCATCGGTAATGTAGGTCAAATCGCCTATGCGAAAGCCGAATATTGGCAGCTTGCAATGGTAAACGCGAATAGGGATTACAGTAACTCCAAGTATGTCAAATTGATGCCCAAACACTTGGTGCAGCTCCACTTCGGGAATACCAGGATATTTTCGTTCGGCAAAAATATAGGCGTACTCCCTCTGAATGGCCTCCAGCACCCTATCTTCGGCCCAAATATCCATGGGTTGACGCTGCACCCAGTTGAAAGCCCTAACATCGTCCAGCCCGGCTACATGATCGCGGTGCTCATGCGTTATCAAAATGGCATTAAGATTTTTGACGTTGGCGTTAAGCATTTGTTGCCGGAAATCGGGACCGGCATCAAGTAAAATGTTAATACCTTGCTCCTCAATAAGCGCCGATGTTCGTAAACGCTTGTCGTGCGAATCGGTTGAGGCACACACCGGACATGAACAAGCTATCACGGGAATACCCTGTGCGGTTCCAGTTCCTAAAAAAGTAATTTTCACTGTAAAAAAAAGTTAGAATAGCTCATATTATCTCAGCTGGCAAGCTAACTATCCAACCACAACATCAACCAGCAGGAAATGTTCTATGTTACTTCAATCCAGCTTACCAATATCCCAACGAAACGCTACCTTAGCAAAAATTTTCAGTAAATATAGCTTGTTGCAGTAAATAAAAACTAAAGGATGGCCGGAAAACTTTACCTGGTACCCACGACAATTGGCTCAACTAGCTGGAACGAAGTGATTCCAAGCGGAGTGGTAGAGCTAACCAGAGGGTTGAAATTTTTTGTAGTTGAAGAACTCCGCACAGCTCGTCGTTACCTTTCAGCACTAGGCATTCAAACACCCATTGAAAATCTTTGTTTCTTCACTCTTAACGAGCATTCCTCAGCTGCAGACTTAACCGATATGCTTAAACCCTTGCTTGATGGTAATGATGTTGGGCTGATGTCGGAATCGGGCTTACCAGCAATAGCCGATCCGGGTTCAATGCTGGTGTCGGCAGCACACCATCATGGAATTAGGGTTGTTCCATTGTGCGGCCCCAGCTCCATAATCATGACCATGATGGCCAGCGGGCTGAACGGGCAAAATTTTGCCTTTGTTGGCTACCTCCCCGTTAAAAGTGAGGAGAGAAAGCGACGAATAAGGCAGCTGGAGCAACGTTCGAGGGCGGAAAACCAAACCCAACTTTTTATCGAGGCACCCTACCGCAACGTTGCCCTCTTCAGGGATATTCTCCAAACTTGTGCCGATGAGGCCAGGCTAACTATAGCTGCAGGCCTTACCCTGGAGGGAGAGTATATTGCCACAAAAAAAATCAGGGAGTGGAAACAGCTTCCCATCCCTGATATCAACAAGATTAATACGGTTTTTGCCCTGCTATTTTGACTCTGGCTTAGTTACTACAGACATACTGCTGAAGTATAGATCGAAAATTAGGGGAGAGTAAGGCGGTATGGTGGTACTCCCAACAGAATCATAACCACAGTAAGAGGGCATAATTACCCTACCCCATTCGCCCTTCTTCATCAGCACAAGCGCCTGGCTAAACCCTTTAATAACCCCTGTTGCCACGGTTACCTTAAGGGAATCTGTAGAGGAAAAGCTTCGTCCCAACCTGGTAGCAACACTGTCGATGTTGCTATCGAACATGTAGCCATCAAGCAACATGCCCTTATAGTAAACATAAGCAACCGAATCCTTTGCCAGAGTTACCGTGTCGTTGGTTGGAGGCGATAGCTGAATGTAGTAAATGCTATCGTTAACAGGTGCTAGGCCAGGGTAGTGTAGATTCATGTAATCGTGAAGCAGCTGAAGCTCGTACTCGCGAGGATTTTTGACTACCTTATGCAGCTCAACCTCATAAACAAGCGATTGGTATGGTCTTATAACAGAACTAGTGTATGAAACGCTTCGTTTCCCGTATGCAAGCTTAGAGGGCATAATCAGCATGGCTTTTCCGCCTTCCTTCATATAGCCCAATCCTTCGTGAACTCCTTTCACCATTTCGCGTTGGTAACCCTCAACCGTAGAGTTAGACTTGTCGTATTTTGTAAATAGCTGCGAGTAGTGAACATTTACATTATACTCACCATAAAGCACAGCTGTTGCGCTATCATTGGTTGACAGGACTATTCCGTCGAGTGATTTCTCCTTGTAGGAGTATATAACAAAATCACCCTCGCTGGGCGAAAGCCCAGTTCCTTCCTGCTGGTTGACGAAGTACAGCCCGCTTGGCTTAAGCGATTCGGTAGGAATACCGTTGACCTGCACCCATGCCTCCAGCATAGCCAATTCATCTCCCTCCTTATCAGAAAAATCCCTGTCGCATGCAACCAACGCAAGTGCAAGTATAAATACCGAAATCAATAAAAAAAATATCTTTCTCATAGCTACCATTTAGTTCAAGATTCAAAAACCTGTCCGCCTACCGGCGGATTCACCCTTCGACTGGCTCAGGGTTCAAAACTTGTCCACCTGCCGGCGGAACTTGTCCGCCTGCCGGCGGATTAAAAGTATTCATCTTCTTCCCTCTAACTTTTAACTTTTAACATCTTCACGGTTCACGTCACACTTATTTATTCCGCCCCTTCAGGAATAGAAAATTGCACGATTCAAAGGTTAATGATTACAGTTCAATAGAATATCTACTACTAATAAAAACGCAAAATAAACAAATTACCCTTTAAAAAATTGCCCAAAATAAAACATCATGTCATTTAACAATGCTAAAAAATCATAATTCAGGGTTTATGCCAACGCTTATTTAATGCTATCGAGCCGAATATCAACAACAATAGGAACATAGGGCATCACCTTGCTACTTCCGCTTTTACCATATCCTAATGGAGACGGAGCTAAAATTGTGATTTTGCCCCCCAGCGACGCCAGCAGGAAACCTAGCCGTAGCGCTTCGGGCATTTGGCCAGTAAGGTCAACTTTCTCATTCGCCCCGGGTGTTTGGGTTACAACGGCTCCATCGGTAAGGGAGATGCTGTACCAACCGTAAACCACGCTGTTCGACAGAGGTCTTACTGTTGAAGAATCGAGAAGGTACCTATAGTACAAGCCGCTAGAATGGAGGGTATATCCCGTCAGATCCATTGATTTAATAATGTTTTGCTCCGATTCTATTCCCCTACCGTTAAGGGCAACCACCTCAATATCGTAGGCCAGGGGTGTCCACGGTGGCAGCGGGCCAACCTGATTGTCACCAAATCCGATATCGGATGTAAAAAATATGGTTGATTTTTGCCCTTGTCTGCATAGCAGCAGGCCTCGTTTTAGCCCCTCAATAAGTTTGGTTTTCCCTGCAATGACTCTAACAGGTTCAAGGGTACGGGTATTGGTGTCGAGTTTTGCCAAAACAGCCTCCGACTTGATGTTGGTGTCGAAAACCAGCACGGGGGACTGGATGGTGTAGCCCTTATACCAGAAGGTAACCGTATCGCCGTAGTTAACCTCGTAGCCGTAGGATGGCTGAACTACAACATGGTAAACACCCTCGGACTTGGTGTAGGTCCACTTTTTAGAATTTATAAGACCCTCAATAATCTTTTCCTCATCGTTGCGCTTATCCTCCTTAAGCGAGTTATCGCAGGCACCCATCAATAGAGGAGACAAAAGTAGAATAGCGTTAAAGAAATTTTTTTGAATCATAGCTGAACACCTTTTTTCACCTCAACCACCTCCAGCTCAAAAACCAGAGAGGTAAATGGCGGAATAATTCCGCTGGTGTTTCCCTGCTGACCAAAAGCTAAATGCGATGGGACAATTAGCATTGATTTCTCGCCCTCGCGCATGGTTCCCAGCGCTTCGTCAATACCTGGAATTACCTGCCACTTGTCACCGTAAACAAGCTGAAAGGGTTCGTTACGCTTGCGGGTGGAGTCGAATATTCGCCCATCAAAAAAGCGACCTTCGTAGTGAATGGTGATGGTGTCCCCTTTTTCAACCGGAGCCCTTTCCGTTCGTATCTGGGGAATAATGTACAGGCCTGAAGGTGTAGGCTCAACTGATAGCTTCTGTCCATCAATATACTGCCTTATGATAACCTTTTCGTAATCGCCAAAATCTTCAATCCACGATAAAAAGGCCTCCATATCCTTTTTGAACTCCTCCTGGGTTTTAATGCTGTGCAAACGAATGTCAACCCGCATGTAGTCGTTAACACCAATAAATGTGGGCAGCTTGGTTTCGAGGGTTTGAGTAAAAAACGGCAGCGCCTTTATGTAAAAAGCACCGCTATCGCCCTCAGCCAGCATCATGAAGCACTCGTCAATAGAACCTTCGTAGCTTGACTGGGCAAGCTGGAACTGCCGGGTTCCTTGAAAGAAAACGGAGTCCTTAGCAGTACGGTAGGAAATACTAGCGGTAATGTAATTAGAGGGCTTTGCCGTAGAAGTTCCGTTGCCAAGCGAAATAAGCTTGTAGTGAATTCCGGTGGGGGTTACAGAAAATCCAGGAAAAAGTTTCGACCGGTTGGAGCAGCCAACCGTAGCCACAACCAGAAATGCTAACAGAATACCTGAACTTTTTGTCATGCAGCTAAGGAATTAATGCGTGTAAAGTTAGCCAAAATATCAAAAATCAACGATAAACAGCCAACAATTCAACATCGTAAATAACTATTGACCTAGCGGGTACTTGTTTGCTATCGCCAATCAGGCCGTAGGCCAAATGGGGGGGCATGATAAATTTAGCGCTTTGTCCCTGCCTCATCAGCAGAATGCCTTCTTCTAAACCTGAAACAACACCCCCATGGCCAACCTCAAAGGTGGCTGGGGCTTCTGCATTGGATTGGTAGCAAACGGTTCCATCGAGCAGCGAAACCCTGTAGCTATACTCAACAACATCGCCCTTTCTAACCTTGGGGCCATTAGATGTCCCTGAAATATAGTAAAATAAACCTGTAGGGCTTTCCTTCATCTCCACCAAGTTGTTCCGCTTAATGTAGTCCAGTATTTGCTCCCTATCCTGCTGAACCAACACCTTGTTGATACGCTGAAGCATCTCCCTAGTTTCAGCCACATTGGGCTGCCTGTCGGGCTGGCGCTCATTTCCTCCACACGATACCAGGATAACGGCTAAAGGGATGATGGTTAGTATTTTCATCAGCAATCTATCTCAACGTCTTCTTCACCTATATTTATATTGCTGCAGCATTCAACTCCTGTAAATGCTGGCGGAGAAGCTGCTCGAAATCAGCCAATGTAGCGTCAATAGGCTGAAATGATTTCCCTCCGGCAGCATTAAGATGGCCGCCTCCGTTGTAGTACTTACGGGCAAACTCGTTAACAGAAAAATTACCCCTCGACCGAAGCGAAACCTTAATATGGTTATCGTTCTCGACGAATATCACCGAAAAAATTATCCCCTTGATGGAAAGGGGGTAGTTGACTAACCCCTCGGTATCGCCCATTTGATAGTTAAACCGCTTGAGTTCCTCCCTGGTCAACCAGATATACGCAGCATGAAACTCAGGGAAAACCATCATTTTATCTGCCAGGCAGTAACCCAGCAGCTTCATTCTATCGGCCGAAAAGTTATTGTAAACCAACGATTGAATGCGCTCAACAACGGCTCCACTGTCAACCAGCATTCCGGCAATTTCGAGGGTTCTACCCCGAGAACAGGCGTAGCTAAACGATCCGGTATCGGTCATTATGCCTGCATACAGGCAGGTAGCTGCATCGGCGTTAAGTGCTTTGAGCCCGTAAATTTCAGTAGCCAGCTCGAAAACCAGCTCGGAGGTGGAGCTCACTTCCACAACCGAAATGGATAAATCGAAGGTATTTTCCGGTTGGGGATGGTGGTCAATAAGAATTTTTTTGGCTGAAGAGGCCGAAAACAAGGATTCCATATCTTCTGTCCGGCTAAACCCATTGTAATCAAGACAAATTATAATATCGGCACCAGCCATCACCTCCCTTACCTTTTGCCTACTGCTGGAAAATCGCAGAATCGTATCGCTTCCCGGCATCCATGAAAGAAAATCGGGGAAATCGTTAGGGGTAACGGCAGTGGCATGAACCCCAACCTGCTCAAGTATATGCCATAGCCCAAGCACAGAGCCAACAGCATCACCATCAGGGTTATGATGGGTTGTTAGCACTATTCGGTTGGTAGGAACCAGCAACTCCCTTAATGCCCCTGCCCATGCCTCATCAAGATTCAACTTCATCGAGCTTTTATTTTACTATGATGCACCCATGTTTTTGGAGCCACAAGCTCCATTGTAAAATAACCAACATGGGTGTTTCACCATACCTTTAAAATCAAATTTTATTATGATGAAATTTACAAAGATAGATTTTGCCGACAAGAAAGTTTTGCCTATTTTTAAAAAATTCCGGTAAAGAGGGGTGCCGCTTCACCGGAAGTATTTTAAACATGAATTTCAAAATGGAAGCATTTGCCCGCTAGAGCTGCTGTTGTATTAATGCCAGACATGTTAAACAGGTTAACAAAAATCTTAAGGTATGAACACCCGATTCACATTTTGCATGATCAAACCCGATGCTTTTAAGAACGACTGCGTAAGCGAAATACTTTGTGAAATTCTTAAAGCCGGCTTTAAAGTAAGGGGCATAAAAATTACCATGCTAACCAAGGCTAAGGCCGAGCAATTCTACGACATCCACCGGGGTAAGGATTTTTTTGACAAGCTTACAACCTACATGAGTTCAGGCCCTGTGATGGCAATGGTTTTAGAAAAACCTGAGGCCGTTGAAGCGCTTCGAAAGCTGGTGGGAAAAACCAACCCGGAGGAAGCCGACGAGGGAACAATTCGCAGACGATTTGGTGTGAATACCACTCAAAATGCCGTACATGCCTCTGACAGCTACGAGAATGCCGAGCATGAATGGGGATTCTTCTTTTCGAAACGGGAAATCTACTAGACAAAAGAATTTTCTTACCCTGACCTAGCGCTCGTCATCTCGTATATTTAAAATGATGGGAAAAATAGCCGTAAAAGAAAATCAGCATTATTGAGCCCATTTTCCACTATGGAGACTACCTATAATGCAGGTAGATAAAGAAATCATCTTATAGCTAACAACAACCCTAGCTTACAACAAAATTGCTCGCCCCTATTCCTAAGATAGTTTAGCAGGTAACTTTTCCCACAAATCCGCTACTATTAAAAGGTTATAGAATCATAACGACTTATAATGCTGATATTAAGCCATTTGGTCGTTTGTGCAAAGGAACATGTAGTTTGTACTTAGAAAGCTGCTTTATGTCGCAAAATAAAATTTTGCATTATTCAGCAACTTAAATTACGTCCCGTTAAGTAAACCTTTTTTTTAACCAACCTAAAATTAATTCTATTAAGCTATGAAGAAAACTTTACTAAGTTTCTTGGGTGTATGCTTAATGGCAGCTGCAATGGTAACCAACCAAGCCGTTGCTGTGCCGGCATACCCTGGCCTGATAAAGTACGAGCAGGCCAATGGAAAGATCATCAACATCTATTTAAAGGGTGATGAAAAAGTTAAGTGGGTGCTAAGCGAGGATGGCTACACCCTTATGCTCAACAGCAAGGGAGTTTACGAGTATGCTTTTCAGGATGGCAAGGGCGATATAACGCTATCGGGCGTTGAGGCAAATAACCCTGCTGAAAGGACAAAAGCGGAACGTGAATTTTTAGGAAAGGTAAGCAAGGGGTTGTACTATAGCCCAAGCCAGCTTTCGCTGATGAAAAGTATTTGGGAAATAAAATCGGCTGAGAGCTTGAAGGCCTTCCCAACAACAGGCAACAGAAAGTTGATTTGTATATTGATGGGATTCAAGGATAAAGCCTTCACCAAAACACAATCGGATTTCAACAACCTGTTCAACCAGGTTGGCTACACTACAGGCGGTGCTACTGGGAGCGTCAAGGACTTCTACATGGAAAATTCATGGAGCCAGTTTAACCTTACCGTTGATGTATTTGGCCCCTACACCTCCAGCCAGAACATGTCGTACTATGGTGCAAACGATGCCTCTGGTTATGATGTTAACCCAAGAGCATTGGTAACCGAAGCCGTGAATGCCGCCGATGCCTCGGCCAACTATGCCAACTACGACAATGATGGCGATGGCACGGTGGATGGAGTTTACGTTATCTACGCCGGGTATGGCGAGGAAGCAGGTGCCAGCGCAGATTGCATTTGGGCTCATGCCTGGAGCATAACTCCGGTTACAAAGGATGGCAAAACCATCAGCAAGTACTCCTGCTCCTCCGAGCTTAGGGGAACTTCGGGAACAACAATCACTGCAATAGGTGTAATTTGCCATGAGTTTGGTCATGTGCTGGGTGCTCCCGATTACTATGATACCGACTACAGCACCGGTGGCCAGTATGAAGGAACAGGCTACTGGGATTTAATGGCCAGCGGATCGTGGAACAACAACGGGGTAACGCCCGCCCACCATAACGCCTACACCAAGGTTAAGGTTTACGGCTGGGCTACTGCTACCGTTCTCTCCTCTGCAGCCACCATATCGGTTACCAATGCCGAGGCTAACAAGAGCTTTTACCAGATAAACTCCACCACTACCAACGAGTACTGGATTATGGAGAACCGCCAGCAGGTTGGTTTTGATGCCAACATTCCCGGTCATGGTCTTTTAATTTACCATGTTCACAAGGATATTGCCACGGCAAGCAGCAGCAACAACATCAACGCAACCTATCCACAAAAAATGTATCCCGTTTGTGCCAGTGCAACCACCAACCCCGGCAGCACTCCGAGCTCATACGGTAGCATTAGCAGCACCGGATGCCCATGGCCTGGCTCTAGCAGTAAAACATCATTCACCGATGCCACTACTCCCAACATGAAATCGTGGGCCGGCGCTAACACTGCCAAACCCATGACCAACATTGCCGAAAACACTTCAACCAAAACCGTAACCTTTGACTTCATGGGCGGTTCTGGTGGCGGAACGGCTCCCACAGCAACCACGCTGGCAGCCTCGGCAATTTCAACCAGCAGCGCAACCCTGAACGGACAGGTGAATGCCAACAACGCCACTAACGGTAACCTTTGAATGGGGAACCACTACAAGTCTGGGCAGCAGTTTTAGCGCAACTCCAAGTAGCGTAACTGGAACAACTACAACTAACGTTACCGGAAACCTCACAGGTTTATCGGCCAACACTACCTACTACTTTAGGGTTAAAGCGGTGAATGCCAGCGGAACAACCTATGGAAGCACCCTGAACTTCACCACTTCGAGCACACCAACCTCAATCACACTTCCCGTTACAGAAAACTTTAACTCATCCACACTACCAACAGGATGGACTACCCAGAACACCGGTACCAGCATTACCGAGCGCTGGAGTGTTTCCAACACCTACAAGGCTGGTGGCTCGGCCTACGAGATGAAGTGCACCTACCAGAACGTCAACCCCGGCACC
>Ga0116176_10004047_pt1 | contig 10725 bp, 7 predicted proteins | sample AD_STIC08_MetaG_FD_89803 | JGI IMG/M metagenome (GOLD analysis project Ga0116176, IMG submission 89803) | Active sludge microbial communities of municipal wastewater-treating anaerobic digesters from USA - AD_STIC08_MetaG | ecosystem: Engineered > Bioreactor > Anaerobic > Digestate | place: USA... | reverse complement strand
TCCGGCGGGCAGTTCTGGCATGATCTCGCGAATGGCCGATTCTTTTCCGACCAGTATCAGACTGGCATTGCCGCCTGAGGTCAGATACGATCGAGCTCCTGATACCAGTTCCTGGGGGGCGTAGTCCCCTCCCATGACATCAACGGCGATTTTCATTCGCTATTTTACCGGTATTATTCTTTTTCGACTTCGAGAACCTTAACTTTTTTGCCGTAATAACCACATGCCGGGCAGATTCTGTGCGGCTGCTTCAGTTCAAAGCACTGTGCGCATTTTGCCAGAGCAACAGGAGCTGCTTTGTAGTGAGTTCTGCGTTTGCGGCCTCTGAGTTTTGAAACTCTATTTTTTGGACATGCACCCATTTTGACTTCCTCCGGGATTGAAATAAGTTTGGTGAGTATAGCAGATAATATAATCAGAGTCAATCACAATAAGCAAAAGCGTTTACGGGTGTACACCCGAACCACAGAAAGGCTTAAAGAGGCTTTTCTACCGCAAGACCACATTTGCGCGGGTAGCGTTCTGGAACTGCACAGGTTTTGCGAAGAACCAGGAAATTCCTTTCGAACGGCAACTCTGGTGGAGCAAGTCGCAAAATTTCGACATTCTCGACAGCCACCGAGAAAACCGCGAAGGCGTTAACCGATTCTGCCAGCTCCTCATCGAGCTTCGGGCCTTTATAATACAGCGCATACCCACCGGTACGTGTTAGAGGCATCGTATATTCAACAAGCGTTCTGACAGCCGATAATGCCCTGCAGACAACAAGGTCGGCCTTCTCTCTGAACTTGGCATCGCGACCGACCTCTTCTATGCGGGCATGAAACGTCTGCACATTGGACAAACCAGCAGCCTCAGCCATTCTCGCAACGAACTCAACCGACTTCTGCCGGGAGTCGATTGCAATGATTCTGCTTTGCGGCAGAGCCACAGCCAGCGGCAACGACGGAAACCCGCCACCAGTACCAAGGTCAACTATTGTCGCTGATTTCCAGAGAGGCAGATTGAAACAGACCGGCGCCAGACTGTCGAGAAAGTGCTTCATCGCCATTTCATAGGGGTCGAATATTTTTGAAACACTTTTATACATCGGGTCTGACAACATGGCCGATGCAAGCCGGTCAAGCTGACCATACTGCTCGTCAGACAGCCTGATCTTGAGTTTTTCGAGACAGGGAAAAAGAAATTCTCTGATTCTTACCTCATTCATTGCTTCTACCCCTATTTGACTGTCGTTTGCGAAGATTCATCAGAATAACCGCCAGGTCAGATGCCCTGACTCCCGGAATTCGCGCCAGTGCCCCAACTGTAGCCGGCCGAACTGCCAGAATTTTCATTCTGGCTTCACGACTGACAGCTGCCGGTATGGCCGCAAAAAACTCTTCGTCAAGCTCCTCTGCCTGCATACTTTCACGCAGCGAAAATTCACGCTCCTGCTGCTCGATATAGCCAGAATACTTTATTTTTGCCTCGATCTCGAGAAGGCCGAGATGATCGAGACCGGCAATCTCTGGAATATAACGGGAAAATTCGGCCGGAGAAGCATCCGGACGGCGCAGAAGCTGAGCCAGAGAAACGCTTGAAGCCGGCAGTGGCTCTGCAAAGCCCGGGAGCTGTTCTTTTAGCTGAGCCGGAGTCAGACGAATTTCTTCAAAACGTCTCTGAATGTCGGCCAGCAGGCCATGGCGCGCACCGATCACGTTCATTTTTTCGGATGCAAGAGAACCACAGTCAAAAGCTTTTTGCGAAAGTCTTTCTTCGGCGTTGGTCATACGCAGGTTCAGTCTGAAAGGCGAGCGCGAAGTAAAAACCCTGTATGGCTCACGGATTCCGAGAGTGGTAATCTCTTCGACCATAAGCCCCAGATAGGATTGATCGGCATCAAGCACCAGCGGAGTGTGCCCAAGAACAGATGCTGCCGCATTAACACCGGCAAGAATGCCCTGAGCTGCAGCCTCTTCATAGCCAGATGTGCCATTTATCTGGCCGGCCAGAAACAGATTCGGAATCGACTTCGACATAAGTGTCGGATGCAGGTCAATCGGATCGACGATGTCATACTCGATACCATAACCCGGGCGAGTGATTCGAGCCTTTTCCAGACCAGGTAAGGTCGCAACATAGGCTTCCTGAACGTCTTCTGGCAGACTGGTCGAAAGACCCTGCAGATAAATCTCATTGCTGAACGCCCCCTCGGGTTCAAGAAAAACCTTATGGGTCTCCTTGTCAGGAAATTTATTCAGCTTGTCTTCAATCGACGGGCAATAGCGGGCACCGGTGCCAGTTATCAGGCCGGCGATCAAAGCTGAACGCCCGAAGTTTTCTTTGATTACCCGATGCGTCTCTTCAGTAGTGCGGGTAATGAAACATGCCCGACTGGGAAATCGCCTCTCGGTTTTTGACCACAATGAGAAAGGTGGGGTTTCCGGGTCCTCTTCCTGCATTTCAAGACCGGCAAAATTAATCGTGGCAACGTCAACTCTCGGTGGCGTGCCGGTTTTAAAACGCATCACCGGCAGCCCGATGCGCTCAAGGGCAGCTCCAAGATCGTTGGCCGCAGGCTCCCCTGCCCTGCCGGCAGAAAAGCTCACGTCACCAATATGGATTTTTCCGCGCAGAAAGGTTCCGGTTGTCAGAATTACCGCCGGAGCAGACCAGATCTGGCCAGAAATTGTTCTGACACCGGAAAGCCTGCCATTTTCGAAATGCAGGTCAGAGACCATCGCCTGCAGAAGCTTCAGGTTTGGCTGCAACATCAGCGATTGCAACATGCGGCGGCTGTAGGCCTCTTTGTCTGACTGAAACCGGTTAGCCTGAACTGCAATCCCCTTGCGGGTATTCAGCCTTCTTCGCTGAATGCTGGTTTCATCGGCAACAACGCCCATTTCTCCGCCGAGGGCATCAACCTCGCGAACCAGCTGGCCTTTGCCCTGCCCGCCGATAGACGGGTTGCACGGCAGGGCAGCTACTGTGTCCAGATTGATCGTCAGCAACAGAGTCTGCAGCCCGATACGGGCTGCGGCAAGGGCGGCTTCACAACCGGCGTGACCGGCGCCGACAACAATAACCTGAAATTCGTTGTTTGCTTTCACTTTTGCAATTGCAGTGCTTTTTCAGCCAGTGACCTGACCGTTTCATTGGGGTCGGTGGTCAAACGCTGTAACAGCTGGAGTGCGTCTGGAGTTTTTTTTCGCGATAACAGTTTAACTGCGGCAATTCTGCAACTTTCATCTGCCAGCTCAGCTGCTTTGTTAATGAGGATTGTCTGGTCATCACCCATGACAAACGCAAGATCTCTGGCCCCCGCTCTTTGATCGTCAACGCTGGCTGAGCAGAGTTTTGCATAAATCTCGGCAGATCTCGGCTTGGAAAAAGCGGGCATACCAGGAACGCCGGCAGAAGGTGGAGAAGATACCGGCCTTGCGGGAACAGCCGGCTTCTGAACACCGGCTGATGGCACACCAGCAGAAGGCAACCTGCGATCCGGAATATTCAACGGCTTCGTCTGAATGGCTGGAAATGCCGGTTCAACCGGAGCAGTCGGCGGCAGAGAAATTGCGGGTCTGGCGGGTAAAACCGGAGCAACTGGCTGTCTCGGCACGACTGGCGCGGTTGTTTGAGCCGGCGATTCTTCTACCGGTGGCAAAGATGGCCCGGCGGGCGCAGGATCTTGAATTTTCAGACTGTCGGCAGAAGGCAGCGAAGGCTCTGATGCCACTGGCGAAACTTCTGGCAGCACCGGTTCAACTGGCGGCATAGCCTGAACGGGCAATACAGGCCGTGACTGAACGGCGGGCGCTGGTGGCTGAATCGATCTTGGCGGCACTGCCTGCGGTGGCGGGGCTGCCTGTCTCATTTCTTCGCGCATCGGCGTGTCTTTGATTTTTTCGAAAAGTGATGCGGCAACCTGCGCTACAACCGGGTCAGGGTCACCACAGGCGGCCTTGAGCACCTGACGCGAGGTATTGTTGTTGATTCTTGCCAGGGCCTTGAGAACGCTCAGCCTGATTCCCTGGTTGGGGTCTTTGAGTGCCGCCTTTAACAGGGTCAAAGATGGCTGATCACCAATTTCTCCGAGCGCAAAAATAACACTGTCGCGCAGCCAGACTTCCTGAGAAACCAGCATTGAACGAAGCGTGAGAAACGCCTGTTGAAAGCCGTTTTTCACCAAATATTTGGCAGCGTTGACCTTGACGCGATTCTCGGGGTCTTCAAGCAGTTGAACGATATGCTGCTCGCAACCCCTGATATTCTGTTCCTCGATAACTTCAACGGTGTTGGCCCTGACTCTGGGATCTTCATCCTTCAGACAGCAGACCAGCGTTTCAAGGCCGCCTTCGCGGCTGCTTCTGGCAAAAACCTTTACCAGACCTGATTTAACTATAACATCCTTTTCTTTGAGAAGAATGCTTTCGAGCATTGCCGGATTAAGCTCGACATCGGGCTCCATGATAATTTTCAACATAAGGAAACGCCGTTGCGAAGAAAACTGCTCATCTGCCAGCATGAACGGTATCTGCGGCGGAACTCGGCGATCTTTCAGATTAAACAGAGTCTGAAGAGCCGTCAAAGCAACCTCTTCCAGCATGCTGCGCGCCAGCTGCAAAAGCTGAGTCACATGCCCGGAAGGCTTTTTAACCCCAAGAGTTTTGATGTGCTGCAAAAGAGCCGAGATATCGGTGATTTTCTTAAGATCCGGCAAAGATGGATCGACCGGGTCGTCAAGTTCTGGAGGAGCTGCAGAAGCAGCGGTCGAAACAGCCGTGGGTTGAACAGGAGCCTGCAAAATGTTTCCTGAAGCTCCGGCAGGCAAGGACGAAGCCGGCAAAGACTGAGAAGGCCGTGAGAAAGAGGGTATCGGCGCACTGCCCGAAACTGTGGCCGGAAAAGGCCGCGCGGCAGGAGGCATTGTTTGAGGCTGACCTGGTTGAACGACTGATGGCTTTGGTGGCAACACCGATGATGCAGATGCGCTGGCAGGTGGTTCATCCGGCAATGGTAATGCTGGCTCCGTTACTGGTATAAATGCGGGTGCTGGAGTTACCGGAGTCGCCGGCCTCGCTTCGCCATCACCACTCAGTTTTGCCAATGCAGCCTGGGCCGCAGCACGAACGCCTTCATCAGAATCGTCAAGAACTTTCCTGATACAGGCAATTTTTTCGCTGACGGGCATGGCAGGCAGATTAACCAGTTGTTCAATGGACATACATCGAACCTCTGCAGAAATTGAGCGAAGGTTCTGAATAATCAATTCCTGACGTTTTTTATTAATCATCTGGTTTCCTCACGCCTTTCTTGCCTATCCTCATCTTCAGAAAGAACCGATAAAAGAATAGCAATTTCTGACCGTGTAAGGCAATGTTTTCTTACCATCTGACTCAGGTCATCGAATCTGGAAGAACTCAGAATTTGCCTGGACTGCTCTGACAATACGTTTAAACGATGATCAGAGATTTCCAGCGGCAATCTTATTCTTTCAAGAAAACTGGTCTGAATAATCTTTTCCGCTTCACGGTCTGCGTAACCCCGGTATTTGACCTCGGTTTCGAGGGCATATACTTCATCTACCGCACTCAACCTTGCATTTTCAGGTTGCTGCAGAAGATCCATTACATCATTGTAGCTGACCCCAGGGCGTTGCAGCAATTCTGCCCCGGAGGCGGGCTTCTTCAGATCACCGGTTGCCAGCCTGGCAAGACGCTCCCGCGCCTCGCCGCTCGGCAGGAGACTCAGCGTTGAAAGGCGGGCAATTTCGCCTTCAATACGGGCCGACCACGCAAAAATGGTCGAAAACCTTTCAGGATCGACAAGTCCAATGCGAAAGCCATCAACTGCCAGCCTGCGCTCTGCTGAATCATCGCGCAAAGTCAGCCTGAATTCGGCATGCCCCGGTGTAATGCGGTATGGTTCTGGTTTTTCCCAGGTTGACAGATCATCGACGAGCACTCCAAGATAGCTGCGCGTTCTGGAAGGCCAGTAAGGCGCCTGTTTTTGCAGCGCCAGAACCGCATTTATACCGGCAATCAGGCCCTGTCCGGCGGCCTCTTCATAGCCCGAAGTACCATTCAACTGACCGGCGGTATAAAACCCCTCAATGACCCGGCTTTCCATGGTTTTTCTGATCTGGCCGGGTGCCAGGGCATCATATTCGATTGCATAGCCATACCTGAGAATTACAGCATTTTCAAGCCCTGCAACGCTGCCAACGATGTCCTGCTGAGCAGACGGAGGCATACCGGTGGTCAGGCCCTGCAGATAAAGTTCCTGCGAATCCCAGCCTTCTGGCTCGACAAAAACCTGATGCTTGACCATGTCAGGAAATTTGATGATTTTTCGGTCAATCGAAGGGCAATGCTTCGGACCATCGTCGGTAATATTCTCAAGAACCAGGGGGCTTTCGCTAAGATTTCTTCTGACAGCTTCGACCGAGCGCTCGTCCGTAAAGGTCAGATAACAGGGAATCTGCTTCTCGTAGCGTCTTAGACGGTTTTCCCAGAGGAAACCGCCAGCATCGATATCGCCAGGCAGCTCGGTCATCATATTTATATCGACAGAACTTTTAAGAATTCTGGGCGGGGTGGCCGTCTGCAGGCGGCGAAGCCTGACACCGGCAGCAGAGAGAGAGTCGGACAATCCGATGGCCGGGCTCTGATTCTGAGGTCCGCCAGGCCAGGTAGCACGCCCGAGGATAATGCGACTGTTAAGGTAGGTGCCGGAAGTCAGAATAAGCTTTTCACAGGCAAAAACCAGACCGGTTTCGAGCTTAACACCCTTTATGCGACCGGATTCAACGAGCAGGCCGGTAACATGCCCCTGACGAAGAGTCAGATTCGGCGTAGCAAACAATGTCTGCAGCATTCTCTGTCGATAGAGGTATTTATCTGCCTGAGCCCTTCGCGAACGAACTGCCGGCCCCTTCGAGGTATTCAACCACTTCATCTGCACGCAGGTTTCGTCGATGCAGCGCGGCATTTCTCCGCCCAGAGCACCGATTTCTCTGACAAGATGTCCCTTGCCTGGCCCGCCAATACTCGGATTACACGGCATCAGAGCGACTGTTGATATGTTCATGGTTATCAGCAGCGTTTCGGCTCCGAGTCTGGCAGCGGCAAGCGCTGCTTCGCAACCGGCATGACCAGCCCCGACAACAATTACTGCATATTCTTTTTTCTGACTCATGTCATTTTCCAATACAGAAGCGTTCAAAAATCAGATCAAGCGTATTTACATCAACCGTCTCGCCGTTAACCCGGCCAAGTTCTCTGACCGCCTCTTCAAGATCGATAGCCAGCATATCCTGGTAAATATTGCCAATACCGCGGGCAGCTCTCTCGAGTGCTGCAAGAGCCTTATCAAGAGCAACAGACTGCTGAGCTCCAAGCAGTATCATCTCTTCGTAGCCAGAAAGGCCACTTTCGGCAATAAGTTTCGAAATAGATGTCTGCAGAGCCGGGAGTCCCTGACCTTTCAGGGCGGAAACGCTTAAGGGGGCCAGCTCTGCAAAATCCTCAGAACTGACCTGCCTGGGCAGATCAGACTTGTTTAGAACAGTGATAACCGGCTTTCCAGATTGCCGGAGGCGTTCAAGAACAAGCCTGTCTTCTGCCGTCAAAGGTTGCGAACCGTCGAAAACGCCAATCAGAGCGAAGGCCTCGTCGGCAGCCTTTGTGGTTCTTTCAATACCAATCGCCTCGATGCGATCACCCGGTTTTCGCATTCCGGCAGTATCAATGATTCTGACCGGGTATTCTCCGACCATGAGTGTTTCTTCAAGAGTATCTCTTGTTGTGCCGGCAATTTCGGTGACAATGGCCCGGTCACGACCCAGCATATAATTCATCAGACTCGATTTGCCGGAATTAGGCCGCCCGAGCAGAGCAATCTTCAGACCGTCGGCAACCAGTGCGCCGCTTCTTGCGTTGCGGGCAAATATTTCGAGTTCTGCAAGAATTTTTTTGAGTTCGCGTGCCAGCAGGTGCTCGTCTATGGCCTCAATCGCATCTTCAGGAAAATTAAGACTGGCCTCGAGCTGCACCAGATGATGCAGAATCTGGTCGCGGATTTTCGCAACAAACTGCGAAGGCAGACCATCGAGTTGATTCAAAGCCAGTCTGGCCTGGGAAGAGGTATTGGCAGAAAGGAGCTGAGAAACGGCTTCAACTTCGAGCAGGTCCATTTTTCCGTTCAAAAAGGCTCTTCTGGTGAATTCTCCGGCCTCAGCGGCCACGGCACCATGTTTTAAAAGCAGTTGCAACACACGGCTGACCACCAGCGGATTGCCGTGTGTCGATACTTCGGCCAGATCTTCACCTGTGTATGACCTGGGCGCAGTAAACGTCGTGACCAGACACTTATCTGCCACCAGACCGGTCTCTGGTTCAATCACAGAGCCGAAATAAACAGAATAAGGCAGGGGGAAAGCTTTCTTTCCCCCTGTGATAAACAATTTTTTCAGGATTTTGAAGGTATCCGGCCCTGAAATTCTTATCAGGCTGATCGCCGACCTGCCGGCAGGTGTTGAAACTGCGGCGATCGTGTCAATCTTTGGTTTAGACATCTTCCTCCATGAACATCGGTACAGCGCTTGAGGTTTCAAGCTTTTCTGAAAAATCAGAATCGCCCTCATCCGCAACTGGCTGCCACTCGGCATTCATGCCACCTTTTTTCTTGCGCATCGGTGAAATAACCACGCGGCGCATAGGTTCGGTTCCTTTTGAGAAGGTTTCGATATCGGTACGATCTTTCAGGGCCATGTGAATTGTGCGGCGGTCAAGGGTCGACATCGGCTCTAGTTCGACCTGACGGCGACTTGAAACCGCTTTTTTGCACATGCGCTGTGCCAGCATTATAAGATTGCGATAGCGTTTTTCGCGGTAGCCCTGAGCATCGAGAACCAGCTTGATGCGCTCATCATTGCCCTTGTTAAGGATAATGTTCATGAGATACTGAAGAGAATCAAGAGTGCGACCGCGTTTGCCAATCAGCTGCGAAACGTTTTCGCCACTGGCTTCGATAACCCATGCACCGTCACGCATGAAATCAACCATATCAAGCTGCTCAATACCGACATTTGCAGCCACATCCCGAATCAGAGAGAAAATCTCATTATACTCCGGGTGCGCCTTTATTTCGGCCGAAACCGGCTCTCTTGGGCGCTCCGGCAGATGAATTTCGGCTTCTTCTGCCCCTTCGCCAGCTTCAGAATAGTCGCGGCGCGGCGGGCGATTGCGATTATTTCGTCTGGGCGGTCTTGGCTGACGCCGTGGTGGCATTGCATCGCGCTCATCCGCATTGTCTTCGTTCTGAAAATCTTCATCTCTCGCGGGTCTTGCGGCTCTTTCAACCCGCGGTTCATCATGCGGCCGGCGCTCGGCGATCTTTTCGGTTCTTTCGACTTTGGGCGCCGGAGCAGGCTTTTCACCAATGGTAAAGCGAATCTTGTATTCCTGTTTGCCAACGAAACCAAAAATACCACGGGCCGGGGCAGACAGAACTTCAGTAGCCACAATCATTTCGTTACCATTAAGTTCACCATTGGCAATGCCTTTGGCTTCCTCTTCAGTTTTTGCAATAATCTCGATAGTTCTTGTAGACACAATTATTCCTCCTTAATGGCAGCCGCGATGCGGTTAGCCTGTAACTGCTGAAGTAATCCGAGAACGCTGCTGGCAAACCAGTATACCAGCAGACCGGCCGGCAGCGACCAGGTGATGACAAACATGAACATCGGCATGAAGGCCATCATCTGCTGCTGTTGCGGATCGGTCATTTTGCCCTGCTGATAATACATCAGAAGAGCGATCGCGATCGGCAGAATGAGTAAAGGATCACCCTTCGAAAGGTCAGCGATCCAGAGAAAAGGCGTTTTTCTGAGCTCGACTGCAATTCTGATGGTGTTGTAAAGAGCGATCAGAATCGGCAACTGCAGCAGTAACGGCAGACAACCACCGAGCGGGTTAACATTATTTTTCTGGTAAAGCTTGAGAACCTCTTCATTGAATTTCTGAGGATTATCTTTATAACGGTCTTTGAGATCCTGCACTTTGGGCTGCATTTTCTGCATCTGCGCCATTGATTTCGTCTGTTTGAGGGTCAACGGATAAAGAACAGCCCTGACCAGAATCGTCATAAGAATGATCGCCAGCCCGTAATTCGGAAACAGGCCATAGAAAAACTGCAATACTCTCAACAGAATAGTGCTGAGAAAGCCATACTCGGAAACCTGGCCACGGTTAATGCTGGTAAGCTGGTCTAGAATCATCGGCCCGGCGTAAACGCGATACTTGAAGGTTCTTGATTCTCTTGCACCAAGATTGAACTTCGGCATCACGCAACTGATACTGAAGCCTTTGTGAGGTTTGCGGCGCTCGTCGGTAGAGGTAATTTCATAGGCAGTTGCCGCAACTCTTGCCGATTCATCGGCCTCGAGCAGAACGCAGAAATACTGATCGCGCACCCCGATACCATTATATGCACCGGCCACAGCGCCCTTGCCATTGAAGTCCTTAACGTCAGAAAATGTTTCGACAGCCCCGGGTTTGAGGCCAAGCAGGCTCATTGGGCCATAAGGATCAAGAAAAACGCCAGGCCCGAAACTCATTGCCAGTGAACCGCTCTCGTCATTGCCAACACTGACTAGTTGCTCTCTCAGGTTGCTGACAACGTGCTCAACATTGAAATGATACGCATTTTCGCGAAAGGTGAAGCGTTTTGTCAGAGACAGCC
>Ga0116176_10004031_pt1 | contig 10746 bp, 4 predicted proteins | sample AD_STIC08_MetaG_FD_89803 | JGI IMG/M metagenome (GOLD analysis project Ga0116176, IMG submission 89803) | Active sludge microbial communities of municipal wastewater-treating anaerobic digesters from USA - AD_STIC08_MetaG | ecosystem: Engineered > Bioreactor > Anaerobic > Digestate | place: USA... | reverse complement strand
ACACGGATCGGCTCGCCCGCGCCCTGGTCGGTCCACAGGTTCTTGCCGAGGCGGTTGCTGTTGTGAAGGATGATCGCGTTGGCGGCGTCGAGGATGTTGGCGTGCGAGCGGTAGTTCTGCTCCAGGCGGATCACGTTGTTCACCCGGAACTCGCGCTCGAAATCGCGCATGTTGCCGACCTCGGCGCCGCGGAAGCGGTAGATGCTCTGGTCGTCGTCGCCGACGCAGAACATTGCCGCACCGCCTTCACGGCCCTCGTCGGCGAAGAGCTTCAACCAGCGGTACTGCAGGCGGTTGGTGTCCTGGAACTCGTCGACCAGGATGTGGCGGAAGCGGCGCTGGTAGTGGCGGCGCAGCGGCTCGTTGCGCTCGAGCAGTTCGTGGCTGCGCAGCAGCAACTCCGCAAAATCCACAACAGACTCGCGCTGGCACTGCGCCTCATACTCCTGGTAGAGCTGCACGCGCAGGCGGGTGTAGTCGTCCCAGGCCTCGACCACGTGCGGGCGGTTGCCGGCTTCCTTCTGGCCGTTGATGAAATGCTGGAGCTCGCGCGGAGGGAACTTCTCGTCGTCGACGTTCAAGGTCTTCAGCAGGCGCTTGATCGCGGCGAGCTGGTCAGCCGAGTCGAGGATCTGGAAGAGCTGCGGCAACCCGGCGTCGCGGTGGTGGGCGCGCAACAGGCGGTTGGCCAGGCCGTGGAAGGTGCCGATCCACATGCCGCGGGTGCTCACCGGCAGCATCGCGCCGAGGCGGGCGAGCATTTCCTTGGCGGCTTTGTTGGTAAATGTAACCGCGAGGATGCCGGCCGGGTCGACTTGGCCGGACTGGATCAGCCAGGCGATGCGGGTGGTGAGCACGCGCGTCTTGCCCGAGCCGGCTCCGGCCAGGATCAGGGCGTGTTGCGCGGGCAGGCTCACCGCCTGCAGTTGTTCGGGGTTCAGGTTGCTCAGCAGGGTGGACATCGCGTTTCCTCTTCGAGCCGGCATTGTATCGACCCCGGGGGACGAGGCCGATACGGCAGGCCGGGGACAGCGCGGAGAGAAAAGGACACAACATGATGTTGCGTCGCAGCAACAACGTGTTTGCAGGATCCCGAGCTTGCGCTAAATTGAAGTTGTGCACTGCACCAAACGAATCGGAATCCCGGAACTTTCTCACGGAAAGACTGGTCGGAATTGTGCAGAATCAAGGAACTAACCCGGGCGCCCGGCTACTATTGCGCCACAACATTTTTTGATAAGGCCTCCGCTCAGAAGGCGGTTGCCGAAACGAGGGCCACACCCGGCCCCGACGGAGAACGCATCATGAAAACGCCCAAACTGCTGCCCTGGTATGCCCGCAAAGCGGGCGTCTCGATCGAGCGCGCCGAAACCCTGTGGCGCAAGGCCGTGCGCGAAGCCACCGCCGAAACCGGCTGGGTCGGCAATGCCGAATACTGGGGTGCGGCCATGGATCACTTCGTGCGTCTGCTCGAAGAAGAGCGCAGCACGCTGTGCGCGCCGCGCGTGCAGTCCTACGTCCGCACCCAGAACCGCATGTGGCGCCTGCCGCTGATCGCCATGGAAGACCTGTTCTCGGCCTTCCACGCAAGCTGGCAGCGCCAGCACGGCGCCGACCACCGCCGCGCCGCGTAAGCGGCACCCCGCCCCGAACCCCTCGCGCCGCGCCAGCGGCGCGACAACGCTTGCTTGTCTCCCTCCCTCCTTCAATGGAGATTCGGCGCTCCGCCCACGCGGAGCGCCATTTTTTTGCCCGCAGCAAGCCTGTTTGCGCGCCGCGCGGGCTTCGCGGCGAGCCCTGCCTTGGCCCGGCCTGTCGCGGCAGGCATCGGGAGCGCCCGGTGTCGCGCTTCACGGTATACTGGCGTGTTTTCAACGTCATCCAGCCCGCGCGCCCGCCATGCAGGAAAAATACCAGCCCGCCGCCCTCGAGACGGCCGCCCAGCAGCACTGGGACTCCACCGACGCCTTCCGCGTGACCGAGGATGCCAGCCGTCCGAAGTACTACTGCCTGTCGATGTTCCCCTACCCCTCGGGCAAGCTGCACATGGGGCACGTGCGCAACTACACCATCGGCGACGTGCTCGCGCGCTTCCACCGCATGATGGGCTACAACGTGCTGCAGCCCATGGGCTGGGACGCCTTCGGCATGCCGGCCGAGAACGCCGCGATCCAGAACAACGTGCCGCCGGCGAAGTGGACCTACGCCAACATCGACTACATGAAGGCGCAGTTGAAGCGCCTCGGCTTCGCCATCGACTGGTCGCGCGAGCTCGCCACCTGCACCCCCGAGTACTACCGCTGGGAGCAGTGGCTGTTCACCCGCCTGTACGAGAAGGGCCTGATCTACAAGCGCCTCGGCACGGTCAACTGGGACCCTGTGGACGAGACCGTGCTCGCCAACGAGCAGGTCATCGACGGCCGCGGCTGGCGCTCGGGCGCGCTCGTCGAGAAGCGCGAGATCCCCATGTACTACATGAAGATCACCGCCTACGCGGACGAACTGCTGTCCGCGCTCGACGACCTGCCGGACTGGCCGGAGCAGGTCAAACTGATGCAGAAGAACTGGATCGGCCGCTCGGAAGGCGTGGAGATCAGCTTCCCGTTCGACGTTTCCAGCATCGGTCACGAGGGCGCGCTGAAGGTATTCACCACCCGTGCCGACACCCTGATGGGCGCGACCTATGTCGCGGTGGCCGCCGAGCATCCGCTCGCCACCCAGGCCGCGGCCAGCAACCCGGCGCTCGCCGAGTTCATCGAGGAATGCAAGCGCGGCGGCGTCGCCGAGGCCGACATCGCCACGATGGAAAAGAAGGGCATGCCCACCGGCCTCAAGGTGCGCCATCCGCTTTCCGACGAGCCGCTCGAGGTGTGGGTCGCCAACTACGTGCTGATGGGCTATGGCGAAGGCGCGGTGATGGCGGTGCCGGCGCACGATGAGCGCGACTTCGCCTTTGCCACCAAGTACGAGCTGCCGATCCGCATGGTGGTCGGCGCGGACGCCTACGCCGACACCGTCGCCCCGTGGCAGGACGCCTACGCCGAGTACGGCCGCCTGGTGAATTCCGGCAAGTACGATGGCCTGGATTTCCAGGGCGCGGTCGATGCGATCTCCGCCGACCTCGAAGCCCGTGGCCTGGGCGCCAAGCGCGTGCAGTTCCGCCTGCGCGACTGGGGCATCTCGCGCCAGCGCTACTGGGGCTGCCCGATCCCGATGATCCACTGCGCCGACTGCGGCGACGTGCCGGTCCCGGACGAACAGCTCCCGGTCGTGCTGCCCGAGAACGTCGAGATCACCGGCCGCGGCTCGCCGCTGGCCAAGATGGCCTCGTTCTACGAATGCAGCTGCCCGAAGTGCGGCAAGCCGGCCAAGCGCGAGACCGACACCATGGACACCTTCGTGGAGTCGTCGTGGTACTTCCTGCGCTACGCCTGCGCCGACAGCACGACTGCGATGGTGGACGCGCGCGTGAACTACTGGGCGCCGGTCGACCAGTACATCGGCGGCATCGAGCACGCCATCCTGCACCTGCTGTACTCGCGCTTCTTCACCCGCGCCATGCGCGACTGCGGCCTGGTGAAGGTCTCCGAGCCCTTCAGCGCGCTGCTCACCCAGGGCATGGTGGTGGCCGAGACCTATTACCGCGAGCTCGACGGCGGCAAGAAGCAGTGGATCAACCCGGCCGACGTGGTCGTCGAGCGTGACGAGCGCGGCCGCATCGTCGCCGCGAAACTCGAATCCGACGGCCTGCCGGTGGTCATCGGCGGCACCGAGAAGATGTCGAAGTCGAAGAACAACGGCGTCGACCCGCAGTCGCTGGTGGACCAGTACGGCGCCGACACCGCGCGTCTCTTCATGATGTTCGCCGCGCCGCCCGACCAGCAGCTCGAGTGGTCCGACTCCGGCGTCGAGGGCGCTTCGCGCTTCCTGCGCCGGGTGTGGAACTACGGCCACACCTTCGCCACCGCCACGCGCGCCGCGCTGCCGGCCACGCGCGCGCTCGCCGCCGGCACGCTGCCCGTCGCCGCGGCCGACGTGCGCCGCGAGGTGCACACCCACCTCAAGCAGGCGAGCTACGACTTCGGCAAGCACCAGTTCAACACGGTGGTGTCGGCGGCGATGAAGATCCTCAACGCGCTCGAGAAGGCGCACAAGGATCTGGCCGGCACCGAGCCGGCGGCGCACGCCGAGGTCGCCGAAGAAGGCTTCTCCATCCTGCTGCGCCTCCTGTCGCCGATCACCCCGCACATCTGCCACGCGCTGTGGCAGGACTGCGGCTTCGGCACCGACATCCTGGCGGCGCAGTGGCCCGAGGTCAGCGAGGACGCGCTGAAGCGGGACGAGATCGAGCTGATGCTGCAGGTCAACGGCAAGCTGCGCGGCAGCCTCGAGGTCGCGGCCGACGCGGCGAAGGCCGACATCGAGGCGCTCGCCCTCGCTTCGGAAGCGGCGCAGAAGTTCATGGAGGGCAAGCCGGCGAAGAAGGTGGTCGTCGTGCCCGGCCGCCTGGTCAACATCGTCGTTTGAGGAAGCGCGGCATGACTGCTCCTGGTCCCGTCATGGCCACCGCGCGGCGGCGCCTGCTCGGTGGCGCCCTCGGTGCCGCGGCGCTGCTGCTGTCGGGCTGTGGCTTTCGCCTGCGCGGCCCGCAGGCGCTCGACTTTGCGACCGTGCACATCAGCGTGCCGGAGCAGAGCGAATTCGGCGCCCAGCTGCGTCGCCTCGTCGCCACCACCGGCACCACCCGGGTCGAGGAGGACGCAGCCAAGGCCGAAGCCCGCCTGCAGATCCTCTCCAACGACCGCGGCCGCGAGATCCTCAGCCTCACCGGTGCGGGCAAGGTGCGCGAGTACCAGCTCGTCCAGTCCTTGCGCTTCCAGCTCCTCGACCGCGCGGGCAAGGCGCTGATCCCGCCCACCAGCCTGACGGCGCGGCGCGAGTACACCTTCGACGACAGTCAGGTGCTCGGCAAGGAACAGGAAGAGGCCTTGCTCTACCGCGACATGCAGAACGACCTGGTGCAGCAGCTCATGCGCCGCCTCGCCGCCGCCCGCCGCAGCGGCTGAACCCGTTCCGCCGCCCCGCGTGAACCTGCGCCCCGACCAGCTCGCCGCCCAGCTCGAGCGCCCGCTCGCGCCGCTCTGGCTGCTGCACGGCAACGAGCCGCTGCTGGTGCTCGAGGCTGCCGACGCAATCCGCGCCGCAGCCCGTCGCCAGGGCTACGAGGAGCGCGAGACCCTGGTCGTCGGCCACGGCTTCAAGTGGGACGCGCTCGCCCTCGCCGCGGGCAACCTGTCGCTCTTCGGCGGCGCCAAGCTGATCGACCTGCGCATCCCGACGGGCAAGCCCGGCCGCGACGGCGGCGATGCGCTGCAGCGCATCGCCGCCGTCGCGGCCGGGCTTGCCCGTCGGGATGCGCAGGTCGATCAGCTTGGCGCCGCCGAAGAGCGACAGGTTGCCCGCGGCGAGGGCGAGCGCGTCCCACTTGAAGCCGTGGCCGACGACCAGGGTCTCGCGCTCCTCGTAGCCCTGGCGACGGGCTGCGGCGCGGATTGCGTCGGCAGCCTCGAGCACCAGCAGCGGCTCGTTGCCGTGCAGCAGCCAGAGCGGCGCGAGCGGGCGCTCGAGCTGGGCGGCGAGCTGGTCGGGGCGCAGGTTCACGCGGGGCGGCGGAACGGGTTCAGCCGCTGCGGCGGGCGGCGGCGAGGCGGCGCATGAGCTGCTGCACCAGGTCGTTCTGCATGTCGCGGTAGAGCAAGGCCTCTTCCTGTTCCTTGCCGAGCACCTGACTGTCGTCGAAGGTGTACTCGCGCCGCGCCGTCAGGCTGGTGGGCGGGATCAGCGCCTTGCCCGCGCGGTCGAGGAGCTGGAAGCGCAAGGACTGGACGAGCTGGTACTCGCGCACCTTGCCCGCACCGGTGAGGCTGAGGATCTCGCGGCCGCGGTCGTTGGAGAGGATCTGCAGGCGGGCTTCGGCCTTGGCTGCGTCCTCCTCGACCCGGGTGGTGCCGGTGGTGGCGACGAGGCGACGCAGCTGGGCGCCGAATTCGCTCTGCTCCGGCACGCTGATGTGCACGGTCGCAAAGTCGAGCGCCTGCGGGCCGCGCAGGCGAAAGCCACAGCCCGACAGCAGCAGCGCCGCGGCACCGAGGGCGCCACCGAGCAGGCGCCGCCGCGCGGTGGCCATGACGGGACCAGGAGCAGTCATGCCGCGCTTCCTCAAACGACGATGTTGACCAGGCGGCCGGGCACGACGACCACCTTCTTCGCCGGCTTGCCCTCCATGAACTTCTGCGCCGCTTCCGAAGCGAGGGCGAGCGCCTCGATGTCGGCCTTCGCCGCGTCGGCCGCGACCTCGAGGCTGCCGCGCAGCTTGCCGTTGACCTGCAGCATCAGCTCGATCTCGTCCCGCTTCAGCGCGTCCTCGCTGACCTCGGGCCACTGCGCCGCCAGGATGTCGGTGCCGAAGCCGCAGTCCTGCCACAGCGCGTGGCAGATGTGCGGGGTGATCGGCGACAGGAGGCGCAGCAGGATGGAGAAGCCTTCTTCGGCGACCTCGGCGTGCGCCGCCGGCTCGGTGCCGGCCAGATCCTTGTGCGCCTTCTCGAGCGCGTTGAGGATCTTCATCGCCGCCGACACCACCGTGTTGAACTGGTGCTTGCCGAAGTCGTAGCTCGCCTGCTTGAGGTGGGTGTGCACCTCGCGGCGCACGTCGGCCGCGGCGACGGGCAGCGTGCCGGCGGCGAGCGCGCGCGTGGCCGGCAGCGCGGCGCGCGTGGCGGTGGCGAAGGTGTGGCCGTAGTTCCACACCCGGCGCAGGAAGCGCGAAGCGCCCTCGACGCCGGAGTCGGACCACTCGAGCTGCTGGTCGGGCGGCGCGGCGAACATCATGAAGAGACGCGCGGTGTCGGCGCCGTACTGGTCCACCAGCGACTGCGGGTCGACGCCGTTGTTCTTCGACTTCGACATCTTCTCGGTGCCGCCGATGACCACCGGCAGGCCGTCGGATTCGAGTTTCGCGGCGACGATGCGGCCGCGCTCGTCACGCTCGACGACCACGTCGGCCGGGTTGATCCACTGCTTCTTGCCGCCGTCGAGCTCGCGGTAATAGGTCTCGGCCACCACCATGCCCTGGGTGAGCAGCGCGCTGAAGGGCTCGGAGACCTTCACCAGGCCGCAGTCGCGCATGGCGCGGGTGAAGAAGCGCGAGTACAGCAGGTGCAGGATGGCGTGCTCGATGCCGCCGATGTACTGGTCGACCGGCGCCCAGTAGTTCACGCGCGCGTCCACCATCGCAGTCGTGCTGTCGGCGCAGGCGTAGCGCAGGAAGTACCACGACGACTCCACGAAGGTGTCCATGGTGTCGGTCTCGCGCTTGGCCGGCTTGCCGCACTTCGGGCAGCTGCATTCGTAGAACGAGGCCATCTTGGCCAGCGGCGAGCCGCGGCCGGTGATCTCGACGTTCTCGGGCAGCACGACCGGGAGCTGTTCGTCCGGGACCGGCACGTCGCCGCAGTCGGCGCAGTGGATCATCGGGATCGGGCAGCCCCAGTAGCGCTGGCGCGAGATGCCCCAGTCGCGCAGGCGGAACTGCACGCGCTTGGCGCCCAGGCCACGGGCTTCGAGGTCGGCGGAGATCGCATCGACCGCGCCCTGGAAATCCAGGCCATCGTACTTGCCGGAATTCACCAGGCGGCCGTACTCGGCGTAGGCGTCCTGCCACGGGGCGACGGTGTCGGCGTAGGCGTCCGCGCCGACCACCATGCGGATCGGCAGCTCGTACTTGGTGGCAAAGGCGAAGTCGCGCTCATCGTGCGCCGGCACCGCCATCACCGCGCCTTCGCCATAGCCCATCAGCACGTAGTTGGCGACCCACACCTCGAGCGGCTCGTCGGAAAGCGGATGGCGCACCTTGAGGCCGGTGGGCATGCCCTTCTTTTCCATCGTGGCGATGTCGGCCTCGGCGACGCCGCCGCGCTTGCATTCCTCGATGAACTCGGCGAGCGCCGGGTTGCTGGCCGCGGCCTGGGTGGCGAGCGGATGCTCGGCGGCCACCGCGACATAGGTCGCGCCCATCAGGGTGTCGGCACGGGTGGTGAATACCTTCAGCGCGCCCTCGTGACCGATGCTGGAAACGTCGAACGGGAAGCTGATCTCCACGCCTTCCGAGCGGCCGATCCAGTTCTTCTGCATCAGTTTGACCTGCTCCGGCCAGTCCGGCAGGTCGTCGAGCGCGGACAGCAGTTCGTCCGCGTAGGCGGTGATCTTCATGTAGTACATGGGGATCTCGCGCTTCTCGACGAGCGCGCCCGAGCGCCAGCCGCGGCCGTCGATGACCTGCTCGTTGGCGAGCACGGTCTCGTCCACAGGGTCCCAGTTGACCGTGCCGAGGCGCTTGTAGATCAGGCCCTTCTCGTACAGGCGGGTGAACAGCCACTGCTCCCAGCGGTAGTACTCGGGGGTGCAGGTGGCGAGCTCGCGCGACCAGTCGATGGCGAAGCCGAGGCGCTTCAACTGCGCCTTCATGTAGTCGATGTTGGCGTAGGTCCACTTCGCCGGCGGCACGTTGTTCTGGATCGCGGCGTTCTCGGCCGGCATGCCGAAGGCGTCCCAGCCCATGGGCTGCAGCACGTTGTAGCCCATCATGCGGTGGAAGCGCGCGAGCACGTCGCCGATGGTGTAGTTGCGCACGTGCCCCATGTGCAGCTTGCCCGAGGGGTAGGGGAACATCGACAGGCAGTAGTACTTCGGACGGCTGGCATCCTCGGTCACGCGGAAGGCGTCGGTGGAGTCCCAGTGCTGCTGGGCGGCCGTCTCGAGGGCGGCGGGCTGGTATTTTTCCTGCATGGCGGGCGCGCGGGCTGGATGACGTTGAAAACACGCCAGTATACCGTGAAGCGCGACACCGGGCGCTCCCGATGCCTGCCGCGACAGGCCGGGCCAAGGCAGGGCTCGCCGCGAAGCCCGCGCGGCGCGCAAACAGGCTTGCTGCGGGCAAAAAAATGGCGCTCCGCGTGGGCGGAGCGCCGAATCTCCATTGAAGGAGGGAGGGAGACAAGCAAGCGTTGTCGCGCCGCTGGCGCGGCGCGAGGGGTTCGGGGCGGGGTGCCGCTTACGCGGCGCGGCGGTGGTCGGCGCCGTGCTGGCGCTGCCAGCTTGCGTGGAAGGCCGAGAACAGGTCTTCCATGGCGATCAGCGGCAGGCGCCACATGCGGTTCTGGGTGCGGACGTAGGACTGCACGCGCGGCGCGCACAGCGTGCTGCGCTCTTCTTCGAGCAGACGCACGAAGTGATCCATGGCCGCACCCCAGTATTCGGCATTGCCGACCCAGCCGGTTTCGGCGGTGGCTTCGCGCACGGCCTTGCGCCACAGGGTTTCGGCGCGCTCGATCGAGACGCCCGCTTTGCGGGCATACCAGGGCAGCAGTTTGGGCGTTTTCATGATGCGTTCTCCGTCGGGGCCGGGTGTGGCCCTCGTTTCGGCAACCGCCTTCTGAGCGGAGGCCTTATCAAAAAATGTTGTGGCGCAATAGTAGCCGGGCGCCCGGGTTAGTTCCTTGATTCTGCACAATTCCGACCAGTCTTTCCGTGAGAAAGTTCCGGGATTCCGATTCGTTTGGTGCAGTGCACAACTTCAATTTAGCGCAAGCTCGGGATCCTGCAAACACGTTGTTGCTGCGACGCAACATCATGTTGTGTCCTTTTCTCTCCGCGCTGTCCCCGGCCTGCCGTATCGGCCTCGTCCCCCGGGGTCGATACAATGCCGGCTCGAAGAGGAAACGCGATGTCCACCCTGCTGAGCAACCTGAACCCCGAACAACTGCAGGCGGTGAGCCTGCCCGCGCAACACGCCCTGATCCTGGCCGGAGCCGGCTCGGGCAAGACGCGCGTGCTCACCACCCGCATCGCCTGGCTGATCCAGTCCGGCCAAGTCGACCCGGCCGGCATCCTCGCGGTTACATTTACCAACAAAGCCGCCAAGGAAATGCTCGCCCGCCTCGGCGCGATGCTGCCGGTGAGCACCCGCGGCATGTGGATCGGCACCTTCCACGGCCTGGCCAACCGCCTGTTGCGCGCCCACCACCGCGACGCCGGGTTGCCGCAGCTCTTCCAGATCCTCGACTCGGCTGACCAGCTCGCCGCGATCAAGCGCCTGCTGAAGACCTTGAACGTCGACGACGAGAAGTTCCCTCCGCGCGAGCTCCAGCATTTCATCAACGGCCAGAAGGAAGCCGGCAACCGCCCGCACGTGGTCGAGGCCTGGGACGACTACACCCGCCTGCGCGTGCAGCTCTACCAGGAGTATGAGGCGCAGTGCCAGCGCGAGTCTGTTGTGGATTTTGCGGAGTTGCTGCTGCGCAGCCACGAACTGCTCGAGCGCAACGAGCCGCTGCGCCGCCACTACCAGCGCCGCTTCCGCCACATCCTGGTCGACGAGTTCCAGGACACCAACCGCCTGCAGTACCGCTGGTTGAAGCTCTTCGCCGACGAGGGCCGTGAAGGCGGTGCGGCAATGTTCTGCGTCGGCGACGACGACCAGAGCATCTACCGCTTCCGCGGCGCCGAGGTCGGCAACATGCGCGATTTCGAGCGCGAGTTCCGGGTGAACAACGTGATCCGCCTGGAGCAGAACTACCGCTCGCACGCCAACATCCTCGACGCCGCCAACGCGATCATCCTTCACAACAGCAACCGCCTCGGCAAGAACCTGTGGACCGACCAGGGCGCGGGCGAGCCGATCCGTGT
>Ga0116176_10004026_pt1 | contig 10762 bp, 9 predicted proteins | sample AD_STIC08_MetaG_FD_89803 | JGI IMG/M metagenome (GOLD analysis project Ga0116176, IMG submission 89803) | Active sludge microbial communities of municipal wastewater-treating anaerobic digesters from USA - AD_STIC08_MetaG | ecosystem: Engineered > Bioreactor > Anaerobic > Digestate | place: USA... | reverse complement strand
CGCCTTTTGTTAGTGAGGCGGGTGAGTTATTTCAAACCAAAAAAATAAAAATCGGACTAATCGGTTGCGGCAGTGTTTCTGGTATGTATCTGCCGCATCTATCCAAATCAGAATTTGTTGAGCTGGTGAGTGTTTGCGATATCAAACCAGAACGGGCGAAGGCTGCTTCTGAAAAGTATAATGTGCCAAATTACTATCCTCATATTGACCAACTTCTCGCGGGTGCACCTTTCGATCTTATGGTAAACCTTACCAACATGCAAGAGCACGGCCGGCTGAACAAACAGGCATTGCTAGCGCGCAAACATGTATGGAGCGAAAAGCCAATGGCTAATACCTATGCCGAAGGAAAGGCACTTTTGGACTTATCGAAAAAGCAAGGCGTTAGAATCTGGGGTGCACCTGCGGTAGTAAACAGTCCGCAGTTTGCATACATGGCCAAAACGATTCAGCAAGGTAAGATTGGAAAAGTTTCTGCAGCCCATGCACATTATGGTCATCTCGGTCCCACATGGTCGGCTTTTTTTTATGAACAGGGTGGCGGAAGTTTACCCGATCTGGGTGTTTATAACCTGGCAACACTCACAGGGTTATTAGGCCCGGCCAGATCCGTAATGGCAATGACGAGCATAGTAACCCCTGAGCGAACAGTAGATGACAAAGGAAAAATAAAAGTAGTAGCAGAAGACAATGCCATGGTGCTGATGGAACATGCGAACGGAGTATTATCGCATGTGCAATGCGGGTTTAATTATTTCGATCCTTATGGTCATGAAGGCGAAGGGCAGGACAAGCCAACTATTTCTATATGGGGAACGCATGGCAATCTGCAATTGATAGGATACGATTGGGCGCCTTTTGGTGTTGATGTAGCCACCTCAGAAAATGAAAAGACCAGGCGCGAAGCCACTGATACCGGAACCTATGTTTGGGAACAAGGAGCTTCAGTAATTTCGCAAAGTATGGCAACTGGAACAGAGCCACTTATTGCAGCCGAGCATGCATTGCATGTATTGGAAATAATTGAAGCTGCCCGTGCTTCGCAAACGACCGGAAAGCGAATTCCACTGAAATCTACATTTAAGTTTCCGGTTGTGTAATTGTGACATGACTTATTGCTTAGACTTACAAACGAATTTAGGCGTCTGACAGCTTTGAGCGGTCAGACGCCTCGTATATTCCAATTTATAACCTAACTCATTCCATGAAAAATCTATTCCCTCTTCTGGCATTCGTGATTTTGTTCAGCGCCTGTCAAAAACAGAAATTTGATCTCATCATTCGTGGAGGAACCGTGTATGATGGTTCAGGAAAACCGGGTATGGTGACCGATGTAGGTATCAATGCCGATACTGTAGCTTTCATTGGTGATCTATCAAATGCTGAAGGTGAAAAACAAATTGATGCAACTGGCTTAGCGGTGGCACCCGGATTTATTAATATGATGAGTCATGCCGAACTTTCATTGCTCATAGATGGCAACTCCCAGGCTGACATCCGCCAGGGTATTACACTCGAAGTACTGGGCGAAGGGTCGATGGGGCCGTTGAATGATAAGATGAAACAGGATTGGAAAGATCAGATGAAGCGCAACCCAGATTGGCAATTTGATATTGATTGGACAACGCTGGGCGAATATCTCGAATCATTGCAGCGCAGAGGCGTCTCACCCAACGTAGCTTCTTTCGTGGGCGCTAATACAGTTCGCATTCACGAGTTGGGCTATGCCAACCGTGCACCTGATGCCGAAGAACTGGAGCGCATGAAATCACTGATTAAGCAGGCGATGGAAGAAGGTGCCATGGGCACTACAACTGCCTTGATTTATGCACCCGATAATTATGCAACTACGGAAGAGCTAATTGAGTTAAGCAAGGTAGCTGCACCGTATGGCGGTATGTACATTTCGCACATGCGCAGCGAGGGGAACAACATTCTGAACGCAGTTGATGAAACCATCCGCATTGCACGCGAAGCGAATTTGCCAGCTGAGATTTATCATCTGAAAATGGGAGGTAAGCAAAATTGGGGCAAGCTCGATTCAGTAATCGCTAAAATTGATAAGGCCAATAAATCGGGGCTTCGCATTACTGCGGATATGTACACCTACACGGCAGGCGCAACCGGATTAGATGCTACCATGCCACCGTGGGTGCAGGAAGGTGGCATTAAAGAATGGATCAAGAGATTGAAAAATCCTGCTATCCGTAAGAAGGTGTTGCAGGAGATGCGAACCCCCACGGATACCTGGGAGAATCTATTGTTAAATGCGGGCGATCCAGAGCGTGTTCTATTGCTCGGTTTTACCAACGATTCCCTAAAGCGGTACACAGGAAAAACCCTGGGTGAAGTGGCTAAAATCTATGGCAAGTCACCGGAGGAAACAGCCATGGACCTTGTAATTGCTGACAGCACGCGTGTTGAGACGGCCTATTTTTTAATGAACGAAGAAAACATCAAGCGCCAGATTGCGCTGCCCTACGTTAGCTTTGGTTCGGATGCGGGTTCACCAACTGCAGCCGGCATGTTTTTAAAATATAAGGATCACCCGCGGGCGTACGGAAACTTCTCACGGTTGCTTGGCAAATATGTGCGCGATGAAAAAGTGATTCCATTGGAAGAAGCCATTCGCAAACTAACTTCCTTACCTGCTACAAATTTAAAAATACAGAAGCGTGGTCAGCTTGCTCCCGGTTACTACGCTGACCTCGCCATTTTCGACCCTGCTAAAATTCAGGATCATGCTACGTTTGAAAACCCGCATCAATACAGCACGGGCATGGTGCATGTGTTTGTCAATGGCACGCAGGTGCTGGCCGATGGGGAACACACAGGTGCTAAGCCCGGCAAAGTTGTACGCGGTCCGGGATGGAAGAAGTGATAAAGATTTTTAATTCATGAAAATATTGACTTGGAATTGTAACGGTGCACTGCGAAAGAAATTCGATTACCTTAATGAATTTAATGCTGATATTATCATAGTCCAGGAATGTGAGAACCCACAAGTAACAAAGGACAAAAAATATAAGGACTGGGCAACTAATTATATATGGACAGGTGAGAATAATAATAAGGGACTTGGAATCTTTGCTACTGAGAAAGTTAAAATTGAAAATTTAAACTGGGATACAAATGGATTAAAGTATTTCATTTCCTGCAAAGTAAATACTGATTTCAACTTACTTGGTACTTGGTGCCATGGAGCCAACTCACCGACCTTTGGGTATATTGGTCAACTTTGGAAATATTTGCAAATGCATAAGACAAAACTTAATAAAAGTATTATTGCAGGTGACTTTAATAGTAATGTGATTTGGGACAGGTGGGACAGATGGTGGAACCATAGTGATGTGGTAAGAGAACTTAAAGAACTAAAAATTGAAAGTCTTTATCATAAACAAAATCAAGGTGAGGAGCCCGGGAAGGAATTACAGCCGACATTTTTTTTACACAGGAATTTAGTTAAGGCTTATCACATTGATTATATTTTCGCTAGTGAAGAGTTTGCAAAATCCCTTAAACAGTTGTCAATTGGACAACATGTTAAATGGATTGAGAAGAGTGACCATATGCCGGTATTTTGTGAGGTTTAATTTCCCTTTCTCAGCATAGCCTCGTTTCGGACTCCGTGATTTAATGATGTAACTTACCGGGCGAAGAATTCGCGGTGAATGGGAAATACACATAAAAAAATAGAGATGAATAATGCAATCGAACCTTCAAAGATATTTACTCCAGTTGATAGCATTGAGTATGCTGCCAATGCGGTAGTTAGTAAAACCATTATAAAAAAATCGACAGGCACTATTACCTTGTTTGCCTTTGACAAAGAGGAGGGACTTTCTGAACACACCGCGCCATTTGAGGCGGTGGTTCAAATACTGGATGGAGTGGCAGAAATTACGATCGGTGGGTATCCACAGATACTCAAAGCAGGACAGGGTATTATTTTGCCAGCCAACATACCCCATGCCCTCAAGGCAACTGAAAAGTTTAAAATGATGTTGACGATGATAAGAAGTTAACCCTACTTATGGACAATAGGTTTCCTTATTGGAGCATTCCGGTACCTGAACTGTTGAAGAAACTAGATTCAACGGAAAAAGGACTAACTGATGAGGAAGCCCTCCAGCGCATAAGGGAAACTAAAACACCACCACCCCGCAGTCCACTCGTCACAGATTTATTTTTGTTGTTGGGTCAGTTTAAAAGTCCGTTGGTACTGATTCTGATTTTTGCAGTCATACTTGCATCAGCCCTAGGCGAATACACCAATTCATTTATTATTCTTGGTATCATCCTGTTAAGCGGACTATTGGGTTTCTGGCAAGAACGAAATGCAAGCCGTGCATTACAACAATTACGTGCCATGGTACAGGTAAATGCTACTGTGATGCGAGGAGGGAATGTGAAAGATGTATCAGCATCGGAAGTCGTGCCGGGCGACATTGTGCTTCTCAATGCTGGTGATATTATTCCAGGAGATTGCGTCCTGTTAGAAGCAAATGACTTACATGCTAACGAGGCGGCACTTACGGGTGAATCGTTTCCTGCCGAAAAAATTCCGGGCGTATTAGTACAAGATACGACATTGAGCAACAGGAAGAATAGCGTGTTCCAGGGAACCAGTGTTGTTAATGGCACCGCGAAAGTGCTGGTGGTGTACACCGGTTCGCATACTGAATTTGGAAAGATATCAGCCGAACTGGGCATGCACCAGCCCGAAACCTCGTTCGAAACAGGCATCAAGAAATTCGGCTATATGATCATGCGGGTTACTGTCGTACTCTCGCTGCTCATCCTGATCATCAATATATTTTTGGGCAAGGCAGTAAGTGATTCTGTCCTTTTTGCATTGGCGCTAGCTGTGGGTATGGCACCTGAACTGTTGCCGGCCATTGTTACGATCACGCTATCGGCTGGAGCAAAACGGATGGCGGAGAAAAAAGTAATCGTCAAGAAATTATCTTCCATACAAAACCTGGGTTCGGTAAATATCTTCTGTTCTGATAAAACCGGAACGCTGACTGAGGGAATTGTAAAAGTGCAAGGCACGGTAGATGGTGAAGGTAATCACTCGGATAGGGTAAAGACATTTGCTTACCTGAATGCCAGGTTCGAAACAGGTTTTACCAATCCACTGGATGAATCTATCCGCAATCTTCCTGATGTGAACATCGAGGGTTACGAAAAGGTAGACGAAGTGCCTTATGATTTTATCCGGAAGCGCCTCAGTATCGCTGTAAGTTTTCAAGACAAGCACTATCTCATTACAAAAGGGGCAGTTAAAAATATTCTGGAAGTGTGTGTATCTGTAGATCTGGCCAATGGTGAAAACGTTCTGATCCACCAGGTAGAAGAGAAAATCAAACACACGCAACAGCAATACAGTGCACAGGGATTTAGAACTCTTGGTATTTGTTATAAAGACATTACGGGTGATCCCATCATTAATAAAGATGATGAAACGGGAATGAGTTTTTTAGGATTCATTGTTTTATCTGATCCGCTTAAAGCAGGTATAAAAGAAACCATTCAAGAATTAAGAGAATCTGGAATTACATTTAAACTGATCACAGGCGACAATCAATTGGTAGCAGCCCATGTTTGTGCTCAAATTGGTTTGAATGCTGAAATAATTACTGGCAGCGACTTGCGAGCGATGAGCGATGAAGCCCTTGCCATGAAGGTAAAAGAAGTAGACGTGTTTGTTGAAACGGAACCAAATCAGAAAGAACGATTGGTTAGAGCAATGCAAAAAGCCGGCAATGTAGTTGGCTACATTGGTGATGGCATCAACGATGCATCTGCTTTAAAGGCAGCTGACGTAGGTATTTCGGTTGACACAGCCGTGGATGTTGCCAAAGAAACAGCTGATATCGTATTACTGGAGAAAGATCTTGAAGTACTTCACGATGGAATCCTGGAGGGAAGAAAAACATTCATCAACACCTTAAAGTATGTCTTTATTACCACCAGTGCGAATTTCGGGAACATGATCAGCGTGGCGGCTACCTCTTTATTCTTACCCTTTCTGCCGCTGCTACCAAAACAAATTTTGCTCCTCAACCTGCTTAGCGATCTTCCAGCCATGGCCATTTCATCAGATAGCGTAGATGCGGAACAACTTACCAGGCCGCGTAAGTGGGATACAAAACTTATTCAGAAGTTTATGATTGTATTTGGCATTGAGAGTTCGTTGTTCGATTTGCTTACATTTGGTGTTTTGCTTTGGTTTTTTAAGACCAGCCCGGAGCGTTTTCAGACGGGTTGGTTTTTGGAATCAGTAGCTACTGAAATTCTGATTCTACTGGTTATTCGCACACAACGAACATTTTTGAAAAGCAAACCAGGCAAGCATCTGCTTTATGCTGTGCTTTTTGTAGGAACGGTTACCATTATCCTTCCCTATTTGCCCTTTGCAGATTTTCTTGGACTTAGTCCACTGCCCTTGCCAATGGTGGCAGGGATGATTTCTATTGCATTGTTATATGCGTTGGTGGCAGAATTTACCAAGCACTACTTCTTCAAAAGGATAAAATTTTAGTTTGCAAGAGACTAATTGAAATTGATATTCTTAAGTTTGTTAAGATGAATGACAGGGACAGCGTAAACAAAGATTTAATTTTGAGAGAGAAGTTGGCATTACAACGAACTGTACTTGCTAATCAATCAACGTTTCTGGCGTTCTTAAGAACTTCCATGTACTTTCTGATTGCTGGCCTAAGCATAAAGAACGTTCTTCTAATAGAAAATGGATTAATAATCCAGATCGTATTGTTTTCTACATCGTTCATCTTGCTTACCTATGGCATAATCAATTACTTAGTACACAGAAGCAAAATCAATAATAGTGAAGTCCATATCGGCCATTATAGGGATGAGTATGAGAAAAAATAACCCGTATGGTAATGATCAAAAATTCTCACCTCATAGACCACTAGACTTAAAATTCTCTCGAAATCGATTGATAGAGCCAGATAATATTTAATCAGGATCCACTCAACTCGCAAATTACCCGCCTTATCTTTGCAGCTTTCCTGATGACGCGAAACCGATACATACTTCTTATTCTTATTCTCGGGTCGCTCTCTACCATCAGTCCATTTTCTATTGATATGTACTTGCCGGGGTTTCCGGCCATTGCCTCTGAGTTGGGTGTTAGTATCTCACAAGTGCAGTTATCGCTTACCGCCTATTTGTTAGGGATTGCCGTGGGTCAGCTTTTATACGGACCTATGCTTGATCGCTTTGGCCGAAAGAAGCCCTTATATGTTGGGTTGGTAATTTATATAATCAGTTCTTTCTTGTGTGCCTTGTCCACCTCGCTGGACACTTTGATTGCCATGCGATTCCTTCAGGCGTTAGGGGGTTGTGTAGGCATGGTAGCTGCACAGGCATTTGTTCGTGATCTTTTTCCGATGCGTAAAACCGCGCAGGCATTTTCATCCATCATTTTAGTGATTGCCGTGTCGCCCATGATCGCACCAACAGTGGGCGGGTATATTACGGTCGCCTTCGGCTGGCATGCTGTGTTTATTATACTCGCACTATTAACGCTACTCATTTTATTGGCTACGTATTTCTTATTGCCGGAAGGAAAAAAGGCTGACCCGGAAATTTCATTAAAGCCTGAATCTATTCTGCGTAATTTCATTTTGGTGATGAAGCAACCTCAGTTTAGTATTTATACGTTAACGAGTGGTATCGCAACATCAGCAACATTTGCTTACATCGCGGCATCGGCTGATGTTTTCCTGAATCTATACAAAGCAACAGAGCGTGAGTACGGTTGGATCTTTGCCTTTGTGGCCTCGGGATTAATAGGCTCCGCTCAGTTCAATCATTTGTTGTTAAAAAGGTATACCAGTCAGCAGTTGGTAAAGTATGCATTGGCCTACCAAACTGTGATGGGTACGGTGTTAGTGGCTGGTGTCTGGCTCGGTTGGTTTAACATCATCGGCCTTACAGTAATGATATTTATATTTGTACTTGGGCAAGGCCTTATTGGCCCAAATAGTTCGGCCCTGGCCCTCGCACCGTTTTCAAAACATGCAGGGAGCGCATCCTCGCTGTTAGGCAGTTTTCGGATGCTGGTTGGAGGGTTAGTTACCGTATGGGTAAGCACATGGTATAATGGCACTGCTTTACCCATGGTGGTGGTCATGTGGCTGTGTGTAATGAGTGGCATACTCATTCTGGGTTCAGCTAAAGTGACTGTACGCTACCGGGCCCGAAGGCGAATGGTGGAGGATGAACCTTCTGTATTATTGTAGTATTCTTTTAGTAGAATCTAATCTCTTTGTCATCATTCTATCTATAAGTATTTTTGTGGATATTCGCTGAGGTTGATCAGGAAACCGTCAATTGCGTGTTCTTTCAGCGACTGCCTGAATCAGAATTGCAGAGGTTATGAGAAAGAAATATTTGAAATAAATTTATTAGTTATGTCCAATCCTGGCGACCTCAATTGTTATGGAGGTGTACTTCAAATATTGACTAACAATTAAACCTTCGACAAAATGGATGAATTCATTTTAATTTTCAGGCATCAGGACGGCCAAAAACTTGCTTCTCACGAGCAAATGCAGATCTGGATGAAACAGACTATGGATTGGATTGGCGGTATTGCTGCTCAAAACAAATTCAGTGGTGGTAATGGCTTACCTTTTGACGATGCAAAAGTGGTATGGCCAAATAATGTCGTTACCAACGGACCCTTTGGAGAAATTAAGGAAACTATTGGCGGGTATATTATTGTGAAAGCAGATTCTGTAGAAGAAGCCGTAGAGTTTGCCAAGGGAAGTCCGGTTTTGCAAGGGGATGGGAATAGCGTGGAGGTACGGAAAATTGCGCGCGCTGATGGGGTTCATTGAGAAATAGGGTCTCTAAAGTAATACAGTCATCGCGGCCTTGAGCCGCGATCCCCTTTAATGCAACAGCAAGAATTACTTCCTCATTTGTTCAGAACAGAATTCAGAAAGATAGTAACTGTTCTATCCAGGCATTTTGGTATTGAACACATAGAAGTTGCTGAAGATATTGCCAGCGAAACATTTTTATCCGCTCTTGAAACCTGGACGTATAATGGTCTTCCTGAGAATCCGACAGCCTGGCTTTATACGGTAGCTAAGAACAAAACCAAGAATTTCTTAGCCCGTACTACTCTTTTTGACCAGAAGATTGCTAAATCGATAGCATCCTCTATCAGGATTGATGAAACTGAATTAGACTTGTCGGATAAAAATATTACCGATAGTCAGTTACAGATGCTGTTTGCGGTGTGCCATCCTTCCATTTCAACGGAGGCACAAATAAGTTTGGCGCTTCGCATTTTATGTGGCTTTGGAATAGATGAAATCGCAAATGCATTCTTAACAAACCGAGAGACTATAAACAAGCGACTTTTTAGAGCAAAGGAAAAGTTACGACTTGAGAAAGTGGTTATTGAATTCCCTTTGGGGGAGGAAATCAACAACCGGTTAGAGACGGTTCTGACCACATTATACTTGCTTTACAACGAAGGTTATTATTCTGAAAGTAATGATGCTGTTTTGCGTGAGGATCTTTGTTTGGAGGCTATGCGGTTAAACTATCTTCTTATTGAAAATGAACAAACAAATCAGCACAGCGTAAATGCGTTATTTTCCCTGATGTGTTTTCATTCTTCAAGATTTCCCGCACGGAAAAATGGAAGCGGTCAGATGGTATTATATAAGGATCAGGATGATTCACTCTGGAACCAGGAGTTGATAGCAAGAGGCATTTACTTTTTGAAACAGGCCTCGCAGGGTGAGAAATTTTCTAAGTATCACCTGGAGGCCAGCATTGCTTATTGGCATACCATCAAAGCCGATACGAACGAAAAGTGGATGAATATTTTACAACTCTATAACCAGTTGCTCATGATTTCCTATTCACCCATCGCAGCACTTAACAGAACCTTTGCCCTTTCTAAGGTGTACGGAGATCAGGAAGCAATTGGAGAAGCCGAAAAGCTTCAGTTAACAGATAATCACTATTACTTTATCTTGCTGGGCGAACTCTACAAAAACATTGACAAGAATAAAGCAATGGAATATTTGGAAAAAGCTCACTCGTTAGCCCAAACCCAAACGGACAAACAAACAATTCAGATTAAAATGAACGAATTAGCTTAGATTTAATGCCCACCTTTTATATAAGCCCAGTCTTTCTCTTGTTTTAATGTAAGTTCAATAATAGCAGAAGGAACTACAACCACACTGGATAACAAATCTTCCTTTTTGATGTTACGTCTTTTCATGGTGTTGTTGCAAGCCGCAAATACAACTCCTTTGCTGCTCCACTCGGCTACCTGGTTAGTGGCTTTTGATTTAGCAACTATTAACAAATCTAAGCCCGGACCATGACATATCACTTCTACCTGTGCATTGGGCCAGGCCGCCCGAATGTTTTTTACTTGTCCTACCACAGACGCTTGCGAAAGCGAGTCGCTGTCGCTGAATTGCATTACAATTTTGTGTTTTTTTAAATCAACAACACCATCGGTTTGCTGAGCGTATAAAGCGCTTGTGCCAATAATAGTCAGAATGATAGTTAGTAGCTTCATGATTACATTTCGTTTAGTGAGATCAAGTTAGTAAACTTAGCAATTATAAGTTTCTTCTTTTCAACGGAACACAAAAGAATCTTGAAACGTAAGGCAGCGACCTCGTCCTGAATTTATAAGGCAGAAGAAAATTCAAAAGCCCGTTGCTCCATCCAGTTTTCCAACTTAGAT
>Ga0116176_10004018_pt1 | contig 10783 bp, 9 predicted proteins | sample AD_STIC08_MetaG_FD_89803 | JGI IMG/M metagenome (GOLD analysis project Ga0116176, IMG submission 89803) | Active sludge microbial communities of municipal wastewater-treating anaerobic digesters from USA - AD_STIC08_MetaG | ecosystem: Engineered > Bioreactor > Anaerobic > Digestate | place: USA... | reverse complement strand
GATTGAGTTATCGTGATGGGCGCGATGGAAAGCATCAATTAGCTGGTTAACTGTCTCCGGCCGGAAGGCATTGCGCCGTTCCGGACGGTTGATTGTGATCTTGGCAATGCCTTCTGCTACTTGAAAAAGGATGTCGCTGTACGAATCTGCACTCTGCCAATTTATTGTGTGAGTAGTCATGTTTTTTAAACAGTTGGAAGTGGCACCCAGTATAGCGTTTAGGTCTATTTAAACGATTTGAGTTGTGTTGAATAGCGAGGATTCATTTTGCTGAGCGCCCCCGTGCATGGGAAAATGCAGTGCCATTCAACGAGATCGCTATTTTTTTTTCTTGAACTAGGTCGTGTATGCCTGCTTCGGTATCTTCATTTCCTGCTTTCCTAAACTGACTCCAGTTTAGGTCACCCTTGGCAGGCTAATTTCCGAGGGACGCTCAGTTCTCTGTTACGTCAATTCCAGCAATAAATCCTTGGCATGAATGGTTTCCCCCGTACGTACGTGGACTGCATTTATCGTGGCATCCCGTTCAGCGGTCAGCATGGTTTCCATCTTCATGGCTTCGATTGAGAGCAGCGGGTCACCTTTCATGACTTTCTGCCCGACTTTGACGGCGACGGTAACGACCATGCCAGGCATCGGCGCACCGACGTGCCGGAAATTACCTTCTTCAGCTTTGGGTTTGCTGCGTACGGTGCCGGCAAGGTTGGATTTGGGCACACGGACGGTACGTGGTTGGCCGTTAATTTCAAAAAACACCTTGATCCTGCCTTCTTCATCGACGGTGTCGGAGCGACCCGTTTGGCGCACGATCAGTGCCTTGCCCTTGTCGATATCGACCAAAATCTCTTCTCGATCAAGCAGACCATAGAAGAAGGCGGAGGTCGGCAACAGGGAAACATCGCTGTATTCGCGGCGATGTTCGGCATAGTCCTTGAAAACTTTTGGGTACATCAGGTAGGAGGCAAGATCGGTATCGGTGACTTTGCGCCCAATGATGTGCTCGGCCTCCCGGCGCTTGGCAGTAAGATCGACCTCTGGCAAATGTTCTCCCGCCCGCCCGATCATCGGCTTTTCTCCGCGCAGCACCTTTTGTTCGAGTGTTTTTGGGAAACCATTGGGGGGGAAGCCCAGCTCGCCCTTGAATAGCGAGATGACAGATTCCGGAAAGGCGACTTCGCGCGCCGGGTCGCTGACATCCTGGGGCTTCAAATCGTTGGCGACCATGAATAGCGCCATGTCGCCGACCACCTTGGAGGTGGGCGTTACCTTGACGATGTCACCGAACAGGACATTAACGTCAGCGTAAGCCTTTGAAACTTCCGGCCAGCGGTGTTCGAGGCCGATTGCACGGGCTTGCTCGCGCAGGTTCGTGTATTGGCCGCCAGGCATTTCGTGGTTGTAGACGTCGGAGGTGCCCGAGCGCATGTCAGCTTCAAAGGGTGCGTAGCCGCGACGCACGCCTTCCCAGTAGTGCGAAAGTGACTGCATGGACGCCAGGTCAAGGCCGGGGTCGCGCGCCGAGCCTTGGAGTGCGGCCGCAATCGAACCGAGGTTGGGCTGGGAGGTCAGGCCGCTCATGGCATCGAGAGCACCGTCGACGGCATCGCAGCCGGCATCGATGGCTGCGAGTACCGAGGCGGCGGAAATGCCGCTGGTGTCATGGGTGTGGAAGTGAATCGGCAGACCAACTTCCTGCTTTAGAACACGCACTAACTCGTGTGCCGCACGCGGTTTGCAAACACCCGCCATGTCCTTTATGCCGAGAATGTGCGCGCCGGCCTTTTCCAGTTGCTTGGCGAGGTCGACGTAATATTTCAGGTTGTATTTGGTGCGCTTTGTGTCAAACAGGTCACCGGTGTAGCACACCGTGCCTTCACAGAGGGCACCGGTTTCGATTACGGCATCCATTGCTACGCGCATGTTGTCGACCCAGTTCAGGGAATCGAAAACGCGGAAAACGTCGACGCCATTTTTCGCCGCTTGTTGCACAAAATAGCGCACGACGTTGTCGGCATAGTTGGTGTATCCCACTGCATTTGAAGCGCGGAGCAGCATCTGGAAGAGAATGTTCGGCGTGGCTTCGCGTAGGCGGTTGAGGCGCTCCCACGGGTCTTCCTTGATGAAACGCAGAGCGACGTCAAAGGTGGCACCGCCCCAGCATTCGAGCGAGAAAAGCTCGGGTAGCATGCGTGCGTAGTGCGGGGCGATCTCAATCATGTCGCGTGATCGCATGCGTGTTGCGAAGAGCGACTGGTGAGCGTCGCGCATGGTGGTATCGGTGAGTAAAACCTGCGGCTGCGCCTTCATCCACTGTGAAAACTTGTCGGCGCCCAGTTCTTTCAATCGGTCGCACGTCCCTTTGGGGATTGCTGCAGTCAGGTCGCAAGCCGGTTTGATCGGCTGGGCGAGCGGCAGTTTCGGTAGTTCGCGACCTTTCATTTCGGGATTGCCGTTCACCGTAACTTCACCGAGGAATCGGAGCAGACGCGTGGCGCGGTCACGGCGTTTTTGAAAATGGAAAAGCTCGGGTGTGGTGTCGATGAAGCGCGTCGTGCATTCGCCCGAACGGAACAGTGGGTGTGCAATGACATTTTCAAGAAACTGCAAATTGGTCGCCAGGCCACGGACGCGAAATTCGCGCAGGGCGCGATCCATGCGTGCCGCCGCTTCGTCAGGGCTATGGCCCCAGGCGGTCACCTTGACCAGCAGCGAGTCATAGTAGGGGGTGATGACGGCGCCTGCGTAGGCGGTTCCGGCGTCAAGACGAATGCCAAAGCCGGCTGCGCTGCGGTAAACCGCGATTTTTCCGTAATCCGGCGTGAAATTATTTTCCGGATCCTCCGTCGTGACCCGGCATTGCAGTGCGTGCCCTCTTAGGGTGATGTCTTTTTGGTACGGGATAAAGGCGCCATCGTCACCAATATGTGCATCCTCGGTGACGCGAATTTGGGCTTTTACGATGTCGACCCCAGTAACCTGTTCGGTAACCGTGTGCTCAACCTGGATACGCGGGTTGACCTCGATAAAGTAGTACTTGCCAGTGTCAACGTCATATAAATATTCGACCGTCCCGGCGTGACTGTAATTAGCGGCATTACCGAGGCGGAGCGCCGATGCACAAAGTTCCTGGCGGGTCGTTTCGTCCATGTAGGGCGCGGGTGCGCGTTCAACCACCTTTTGGTTACGGCGTTGTACCGAGCAGTCGCGCTCGAAGAGGTGGACCAGATTGCCGTGCTTGTCGCCGAGTATCTGTACTTCAACATGTCGGGCGCGGCGGATCAGTTTCTCCAGATAGACTTCGTCATTGCCAAAGGCCGCCAGTGCCTCCCGCTTGGCCATTTCCATCATTGGCGCCAGATCATCTTCGGTTTCAATCACGCGCATCCCGCGTCCGCCACCACCCCAGCTGGCCTTCAGCATCAGTGGGTAGCCAACTTCAGCAGCCATTTTTTTGGCCCCGGCAATATCCTCAGGTAGAGCGCCGGTTGCCGGTACGACCGGTACGCCAGCCTTGATGGCAACTTCACGCGCAGCCACCTTGTTGCCGAGCAATCGCATCACTTCGCCTTTGGGGCCGATGAAAGCGATGCCGGCTTTGGCGCAGGCGTCAGCAAAGTCCGGGTTTTCGGAGAGAAAGCCGTACCCAGGGTGAATCGCATCGACATTGGCTTCCTTGGCGATGCGGATGATGTCGTCGATATCCAGGTAAGCCTGAATCGGCTTTTTGCCGGCGCCCACCAAATAGGATTCGTCTGCCTTGAAACGGTGCAGCGCGAAACGGTCTTCATTGGAGAAAATTCCAACAGTCCGGATACCCATTTCAGAGGCGGCGCGAAGCACGCGAATGGCTATTTCACTGCGGTTGGCCACCAGCAGGCTCTTGATTTTAAGCATTTGGGATTCTTTCCGGGGGTGTGGTTTTTTGACGAAACTCAAACGAGTCTAGCTTTAAAAGCAATTCGCATGCCTTAGGGATTCACCCGATTGCGCTTGTGGGTTGCCAAAAAAGGCGTCGAGTTGTCGTGGTGTTCCCTGCTGATATGTTTGGACATGCAAGGGCGACAATTCGGGGTGTCGGGTACTTAAATCATCGTTCAGACAGAACGAAAGACTCGAAAACCAAAGGCATGGCAGTGTGCCATCGGGTCTGAGGTCCCGTACTTTATGAGACGAACCTCAGTTTTGTCCGCAGCGTTTTGATCGGTCAGATTGCATAAGTGCTTGCAAGCATCCGTCGAGGCGCCTGGTGTGTAGCGGACTACCAAACCAATTATCGTTGAGCGATCAGTGAAAAAATCTCATCAGAAAGCGTCGCCGGGTCTTCGGCGCCGACAATAACGTGTTGCTGATCGAGAATGAAGGTGGGGACCATTCTTACGCCCATAAGGCGGACACGGCGCTCTTCTTCTCGCACAATGTCGCTGAAGTCATCTGAGCGGAGATAGGGTTCGGTTTCGGATGCCGGGTAGCCGCACTCAGCCGCGATGGCAACCAAGCTTGCCAAGTCGCTAATGTTTTCACCACGTTGAAACTGGGCAGCAAACAATCGCTCGATCAATAGGTCGACGTTGCTGCGTTGTTGGGCCCAATAAATCAGGCGGTGCGTTTGCAGCGTATTGGCTCGCAAGCGAATTTTTTCAAATGCATAGATCAAACCGTAGGCTCGGCCAGCTTCACGGACGCGCTCAAAAAGCGCTTCGACCGGTTCGCGGCCGCCAAATTTTTGTTCGAGGAAGGGCAGGTAGGGCTCACCTGCTGGCGGCGTATCAGGGTTGAGAAAAAATGGTAGCCAGCGCGTTTCGTATTGAAACTCTGGGTGGATTTTGCGGACGATAGTAATCGCGGTCTCAAGACGCCGTTTGCCGATGAAGCACCAAGGGCAAACAATGTCGGCAACAATGTCAATTCTCAGCATGGTGGCGTTTCTAAAGTTGGCAATGGCTTAGGGGAAAGTTTTTGTAACAAAAGCTCTTTACTCAATGGCTACGCGACTGACTGAAAGCCGGCAAGGTAATTTGAAAACGCATGGCCAGAAGGCGCAAAGTCAATACGACCCCCATGGCCAGCCAGCTTGCCATCACCGCTGAAATTCCCAACTGCTGAAAGCCAATCAACGCGAATGCGCCAATCCAGGCGGCCGTTGCATATAGCTCACCTTTGAGAAAAACCAGCGGTACGTCGTTGCACAGAATATCCCTCAAAACACCGCCCACGACGCCGGTAATAACGCCCATCAGGCTCGCAACCAGCCATGGGGCATGCCATTGGAGCGAAATTTGCGTACCAATAATGGTGAATAGTGCCAGGCCAACCGCATCGGGAATCAGGAAAAGGCGAGGCGGTAGCGGGAATGTGCGGGCGATGAAGAAGGTGATCAGACCGGTGCCCATCGCGGCGATCAGATAGGCCTGATCAACTACCCAGAAAACATTGCGATCGAGCAAAAGATCGCGAATGGTTCCACCACCCAAGGCTGTAGCGATACCCACCAGCAGTGCGCCAATCAGATCCATCTGCTTGCGGCTGGAATCCAGTACGCCTGTCAACGCATTGACTGCGACAGCGGCCATGCCGACCCAGTAGAGCAGGGCATCCATGCTCATTTCAGTAGCAGCTCCTTAGCGCTGATGATCTTTCATGGCGCGCGCCGCTTCACGCTTACCGGATTTTTCCTGTTCATCCTGACGTTTGTCGTACTGCTTTTTGCCCTTGGCCAGGCCGATTTCGAGTTTGATCCGACCGCGAACATAATGCAGATCGATCGGCACCAGAGCGTAGCCTGAACGCTCGACTTTACCGATCAGTTTCATGATTTCCCGGCGGTTCAGCAAGAGCTTGCGGGTTCGGATCGGATCATGTTTATTGTGCGACGAGGCCATCGCCAGCGGGGAAATATGCATCCCGATCAGGAAAATCTCGCCACTTTTGATGATGACGTAGGATTCCTTGATATTCATCCGGCCGGCTCGTATGGCCTTGACTTCCCAGCCTTCGAGCACAATGCCGGCCTCAAACTTCTCTTCAACGAAGTAGTCGTGAAAGGCTTTTTTGTTGACCGTGATACTCATGCTGCTACTGATCCATTAAACTTGTCATTTTACAGGATACAGGAACGCTGCCGCCGTATGGCTCTGGTTGAAAAAACAGTACTGATCGAGCAGTCCGCCGAACGCATGTTCGAGTTGGTTGATTATTGCGAGGATTACCCGGTATTTCTGCCCTGGTGCAGTAAAACCGAGCTCCAGTTCCGTGACGCGCTAAAAACAGTCGCGACGCTGCATATTAATTACCACTCGGTTAAATCCAGCTTCACCACTGAAAACATCAAAGAGTTTCCCAAGTTGATGAAAATTCGCCTGGTGTCAGGCCCATTTCGTCGGCTGGAGGGTTCGTGGCACTTCAAACCACTGGCTGAAAATGCCTGCAAAATAGAGTTCAAGCTGCACTACGAGTTTTCCAGCAAACTGTTTGAAAAGGTGATTGGCCCAGTGTTTAACCATATCGCAAACTCTTTCGTCGATGCCTTTGTGCACCGGGCGACCCAGGTTTATGGTGTTGATCATGGCTGAGGTGATTGATATTGAAGTTTGCTATGCCTTGCCAGAAAAGCAGGAGCTGGTTCGGGTTAAGTTGCCCTTGGGGGCGACCTTGTTGCAGGCACTCGAGGCCTCAGGCTTGCTCCAGAAATATCCGGAAATCGACCTGAAGAAAAACAAGTTTGGCGTCTTCGCCAAACTCTCCAAACCTGACAGCATCCTGCGCGATCGTGATCGGGTGGAAATCTACCGGCCCTTGATTGCCGACCCGAAGGAGGTTCGCAAGCAACGGGCGGCCGAGGGCAAAGTCATGAAAAAAGGCGCTGGTGAAGGCGAAAGCTCGGAAGGCTAACGGCTAGCAAATCTCTGCAGGTAACCGCTAACCCGCTGCTTATTTGCAGGATTCCGTCATGAAGCGTTGGGCGCGTTCCATTTCAAGGTCACGCTGGCTAGTGTCCATGATTGTTCGTTCCCCCTTTTCATCAAGCGTCGCCATCGGTTGGTTCGATGCCAGTGCAGCGACGCTTCGGCGTGCGCGTTCGCAGTTTTCACGTTTTTCTGCAGCGGCAGTTTGTTCCTTGGTGATTTTTTCCGCTTTCTCCTTGGCTTCCTGTTGCCGCTTCTTGAACTCCAGATCTTTTTCAGCCGTCGTTTTGGGCGCATCAGCCTGTTTTTCTGTCGATTTTTCTTCGTCCAGTTTTGGCTGCTGGTTGCCGCCAATGGTGCGCGGTGCCAGGGTGGTTCGAGGCGGTGGCGTATCGGAAATAACGGTTTGACCGCTACTGTTTTTCCATTGGTAGGTTTGTGCATTCGCGGGAACGATTGCTGCGGTCGACGCGATCCCAAGGGCAAAAACGAGGGTGAGTTTCATGGTCATCAGGGTTTCCGTAGGTTTTCTGTATAATACGATTTTGAGACCTTGGATTAAAGGCCATGCGACTTTTGCAAAAAGCCCTGACGTTTGACGACGTCCTACTTGTCCCCGCCCACTCCCAGATTCTTCCTCGTGACGCCAGCTTGGCGACCCGGCTGACTCGCAACATTACCCTGAACATGCCGCTGCTTTCCGCCGCCATGGATACCGTGACGGAAGGCCGTCTCGCCATCGCGCTGGCTCAGGAAGGTGGCATCGGTATTATTCACAAGAATCTTTCGCCGAAGGCCCAGGCGGCCGAAGTCGCCAAGGTCAAGCGCTTTGAATCGGGCATTCTTCGTGACCCGATTACCGTTTCGCCGATGATGACAGTACGTGATGTCATCGAGATTACCCGCCAACATCGTATTTCCGGCCTGCCGGTAATCGACAAGGCCGGCAAGGTCGTCGGTATCGTTACCAATCGCGACCTGCGCTTTGAAACCAATCTCGACCAGCCGGTCAAGTTGATCATGACCCCGCGCAAGCGTCTGGTGACGGTGAATGAAGATGCCAGCGTCGAAGATGCCCAGGCCTTGATTCATCAGCACCGTCTTGAGCGCGTTCTGGTCATCGACAGTGAATATCACTTGCGTGGCCTGATTACCGTCAAGGATATTCTCAAGTCCACTGAACATCCGCTGGCCAACAAAGATAGTTCAGGCCATCTGCGTGCCGGTGCTGCCGTTGGTACCGGCGCCGGGACTGAGGAGCGCGTCGCATTGCTGGCTGAAGCTGGGATTGACGTGATCATCGTTGATACGGCGCACGGTCACTCGCAGGGCGTGCTTGATCGGGTCAAATGGATCAAGAAAAATTTCCCGCAGATTGAAGTCATCGGCGGCAATATCGCCACGGCAAGTGCGGCTCTCGCCTTGGTCGATCATGGTGCGGACGCCGTCAAGGTTGGCATCGGCCCAGGCTCCATCTGCACGACGCGGATCGTCGCTGGTGTCGGCGTGCCGCAGATCACCGCCATCCAGAATGTCTCGGAAGCCCTCAAGGGTTCAGGCGTACCGATGATTGCCGACGGCGGCATTCGTTATTCCGGCGATATCGCCAAAGCCATTGCTGCTGGTGCCGATACCGTGATGCTCGGTGGTCTTTTTGCCGGTACGGAAGAAGCGCCGGGCGAGGTTGAGCTGTTCCAGGGCCGCTCCTACAAATCCTATCGTGGCATGGGCTCATTAGGCGCCATGCAGGCGGGGTCTTCGGATCGTTACTTCCAGGAAGCAACGGCCAATGTCGACAAGTTTGTGCCGGAAGGTATCGAAGGCCGCGTGCCTTACAAGGGCTCGGTGCTGGCGGTGATTCACCAGTTGATGGGCGGCCTGCGCTCTTCGATGGGCTACCTCGGCTGCGCAACGATTGCCCAGATGCACGACGAAGCCTGCTTTGTCGAGATAACTTCGGCCGGTATCCGCGAATCTCACGTTCACGACGTGCAGATCACCAAGGAAGCCCCGAATTACCACGTCGAGTGATCGATGTCGCCGCCCGCTTTCTGTTTTGATCGATAGAATCGGGTGTCCGCAAGTTTGATCTCTGATAGGTGCCGGATTATTCCGGCACCTATTTCTTTTTCCGCTGAAATTACTGTCCACCATGTCCCATCAAAAAATCCTCATTCTTGATTTCGGTTCCCAAGTCAGCCAACTGATTGCCCGCCGCGTGCGCGAGCAACAGGTTTATTGCGAGCTGCACCCTTTTGATGTTTCGGAAGCGTTCATTCGCGACTTCAAGCCGAACGGCATCATTCTTTCGGGCGGCCCGAATTCGGTCTATGAATCGCTGGACTGGAAAGCGCCGCAAGCGGTTTTCGAGCTGGGCGTCCCGGTGCTGGGCATTTGCTACGGCATGCAGACCATGGCGCAGCAACTGGGCGGCAAGGTGGAAAGCTCCGGTAAACGTGAATTCGGTTTTGCCGAAGTGCGTGCCCGCGGCCATTCAAAGTTCTTCAACAACATTCAGGATCGTACCAATGCCGAAGGGCATGGTTTGCTGGAAGTCTGGATGAGCCACGGCGACAAGGTCACCGAACTGCCAGCCGGTTTCAAGGTTATCGGCAGTAGCGAATCCTGCCCGGTGGCGGCGATGGCCGATGAAGAACGTGGTTTCTACGCCGTTCAGTTCCACCCGGAAGTGACGCATACGCTGAAGGGCAAGGAAATGATTGCCCGCTTCGTGCATGACATCTGTGGTTGTGGCCGCGACTGGAACATGCCGGATTACGTTAATGAAGCTATCGCCAAAGTGCGCGCCCAAGTTGGAACGGACGAGGTCATTCTCGGTTTGTCCGGTGGCGTCGATTCATCCGTGGTGGCGGCGCTATTGCACAAGGCGATTGGCGACCAACTGACCTGCGTTTTCGTTGATAACGGCTTGCTGCGTCTCAATGAAGGCGCGCAGGTGATGGAAACTTTCGCCCGCAATCTCGGCGTCAAGGTCATCCATGTCGATGCGACCGAACAGTTCATGGGGCATCTGAAGGGCGTTTCCGACCCGGAAGCCAAGCGCAAGATTATCGGCCGTGAATTTGTCGAAGTTTTTCAGGCCGAAGCCGCGAAGCTGCCCAACGCCAAATGGCTGGCCCAAGGCACGATCTATCCGGACGTGATTGAATCGGCCGGTGCCAAAACTGGCAAGGCCCATGCCATCAAGAGTCACCACAATGTCGGCGGCCTGCCGGAAACGTTGAATCTGAAATTACTTGAGCCACTGCGCGAATTGTTCAAGGACGAAGTTCGCGAATTGGGCGTTGCCCTCGGTTTGCCGCATGAAATGGTTTATCGCCACCCGTTCCCCGGCCCTGGCCTGGGGGTGCGCATTCTTGGTGAAGTGAAGCACGAATTTGCTGAGCTCCTGCGCCGTGCCGATGCAATTTTCATTGACGAACTGCGGGCTGCCGATTGGTACGACAAGACCAGCCAGGCTTTCGTCGTCTTCCTGCCGGTCAAGAGTGTTGGTGTGATGGGTGATGGCCGTACCTACGAATATGTCGTTGCCTTGCGTGCTGTGCAGACGGCCGACTTTATGACGGCGCATTGGGCCGAACTGCCGCACTCGCTGCTTGGCAAGGTCTCGAACCGCATTATCAATGAAGTGCGTGGTATCAATCGGGTGGTTTACGATATTTCCGGCAAGCCGCCGGCCACGATCGAGTGGGAATGATTCGATAGCGTTTCACACTGTCCCATAGCGGTTCATTTCCGATAAAGACCCTTTATAAAACAAGGGTCTTTTCTTTTATATCGTCTCATGTAGTATCTAGACATCCCATCATTTTTGTCGGTAGATGTGACGGTAGAATTATTGGTATATAGAACGGTGAACT